>Ga0209367_1000521_pt1 | contig 38958 bp, 27 predicted proteins | sample WorMetLIZISLAND2_FD_187412 | JGI IMG/M metagenome (GOLD analysis project Ga0209367, IMG submission 187412) | Marine gutless worms symbiont microbial communities from Max Planck institute for Marine Microbiology, Germany - Olavius geniculatus... ...
ATTTTGAATTTCATCTATCGCTCATAACTCGTTTACTATTACACATATTTGCACGAAATTTGGCCTGTGTTTTACGCTGGAGGTCCTACATGCAGGTATGCCAAAATATTAAACAAAAATTAAATCCAAGATGGCGGTGGCTGCCATTTTGGATTTTTGCAGAAACAGCAATATCTTGGCCGCCGATTGACATTAATGAAATTTTGCTGTAATGGCGTCGGCTGCTACCAGAAGTAGATCGCATGACCAAAATCGACAAAAATAACGAAGTCAAAATGGCGGCGACCATCATTTTGAATTCCGTTTATTGCTCATAATTTAGGTGCTATTGCACGTACTTGCACGAAATTTCATATGCGAACTAAGTTTGACGTTCTACATGTAGTTATACCATAAAATCGAACAAAAATTAAATTTAACATGGCGTAGGCCACCATTTTGTATTTTAACACAAAGCATAACAAATCAGCTGCCGACTGAAAAAAGTTAATAAAATTTTGCAGGAACGTGGTTAGTTGCTACTAGAAATAAATCATGTGACCAGAATTGAGAAAAGTAGGCCTAGTAAATTCAAGATGGCTGTGGTCACCATTTTAAATGTCGTTCATCACTTATAACTGCTTTTTCACCCATCTGCATGAAATTTGGTATGTAGACTAAATTTGCGGTCCCACATACAGGCTTGCCATTGTATTAAACAAATAACAAAATCCAAGATGCTGGAGGCAGTAGTAGTAGTAGTAGTTGTTGTTGTGTACAAAGTAACTGTTTAGTGACCTTTCAAACTTTAATAAAACCGCAAATATTATATATAAAAAAACTGCAAGCAATTCATTTAATGTTGTATAAGCAAAATGGCAAAAATCAAAAGCATAAGCACAAACATTATGCATTAGCTTAAACATTTATATCTGGCTACTGAGAGCAGATTAAATGTCTAAGCTAATACATTAGTTTGTGCTGATACTTTTTGATTTTTTGCCATTTTACATCAGTGCTTATACAACATTAAATAATTTGCTTGCAGTTTTTTAATATATAATTCTAATAACTAGTTAATACCACAGTTTAAACCACCTTTGGCAGAAACCCACTAACACTGATCGAGATCGTGCACGAGTGACTTGTATTTACCGATTTTTTGTTGTCAATGTCCTTGACGATGTTGGCGACGACTTGCTCCAGTTTGTTGAGGAGAGCCTCTAGCTGCAGGACTGCATCAACGATGGGACGTGGACTCAGTATTGGTTGCTGCTGGCCTCCGACTGACTCGACGCTGTCGGCATACAGCAAACTGCTGCAGCCACTCAGCTTCTGCTCACTGCAACGATCCATGACACAGTCACCTGCCGAGATCACAGCTGAAAGTTAAAACAACTGAGATAAATTCCAACCTGGTGGTTTTTGCATGAAAACAGTAATTTTAGAAGGGTTTTGGGATTGTCAATTTATCGATTATTGGTAGCAGTAAAAAGTAAACTTGTCAAATGGTTTGCAAAAAACTTCGATGAATCAACCAGCAGATGAGTTTTTACTTAGATCTCCAACAGTATACAGAATATTTACAAATCTGCAAAATCCTGGATTTAAAGGTTTTAAATAATTTGACTGTAATAAAATCGTTCATTATTAGTGGAACAAAGAAATCATAGTGGAACAAAACTGATGGCAACAGGTTTAAGAACTAGTTTTAAAAAATTCAAAACTACAGTATACTGACAGTGTTGCAATGGTACAGCCATCAGCTTCACGTAATGCAGACGTGTTAGTTTTGACAGCTGCCAAGCGATGAAGCAAACCACTCGATCTTTCATCAATTGCAGAACACGCAACAAACAGTGGCTGATTAGTCTCAGCCGCCGAACCAGCATCATCTGTAATAAATGACAAAATTCTCCACTGACACTGCAACGTATTGTATAACGAGCTCCATCTACATTTTAAGCACAATGTTATATATCGGAAATTGTAAGCACACGACAATGGCAATTTACTAAAACAGAGCAGACAAAAGTGCTAACAATTATTGCAGTGATGCAAACAAGACTTGTACATCAAAACTGAGACCAAGGCCAGACAGTTTTACCAAATAACAATAATGGTCAAATGGTTCAACAACACAATCAATATACAATGTACACAATAAAGCTCATGCTGTCAACTGCTATCAAAAGTGAACAAAAATAAAGCTTTGAAGAACATGTGATTGATCATAATATATGGACTTGAAATTATGCCACTGATTTTTGAAAATCATCCTATCAAGTACAGTAAGACCGACAAGATCAGACCAAAAAAATTTAAAATTGCAGTAATCCAGGGTTGCATAAACCAGGGAAGTTAGAAAAGTATCCATGCACAAAACTGCTAACTCTCTGACAAAATCTAAGAACAGCATGTGGGAGACTAGTATGTTCAGTGAATGTATACTATCATGTTTCGTGCATAGTTAACAGTAGCTACAGTTTGTCCAAGAACCAAGATGCTTTGGTTGGACTGTTATTGAAAATCTGACAAATATAGCCCAGGCAAAATAAAATATTAACAACCTTAATGGACAGTTAAAACAAGCAGTTATAAAATAACAACTCTGTATGTACCTAGGATGTAATGAATACTGTGCATGAACATGTCACGTGAGTCTAACGTCGTGCGAGTAAGTCGACTTGAGTTCTTCTCTAACTCTGACATCAACATCTGCAGAATTCACTTCATACAATCACATATGCAGCACTTGAGAAAGTAAAACACATCAGGTTTTACTTACTTACTTAGTTAACAAAAAGACAAGTTATTAGCATTATTTTTTAATACACTCATTAGTAGAGATCATGGGGGTTAAAAATTTTTAAAAATTCATTGTCATTATTATTATTAAATTAGATGCTTCGAGATGAAGAATCCTGCCAGCTTCCTAATATCAACTTCAAGCTGCTTGTCACGTTCTAAGGAAGACAACAGTGGTAGCCAAAACATCAGTGAAAAATTAGTAAACAACAGTTAAAATATGATGAGTTCTGGATCTTTTAGTTAAGTGATCAGTTAGTAAACCATCTGTTAATTGTAACTTGCTAGTTAAGTTTGTGCACGTTTCTGAACAAAACCTTGACTGGCTGTTAGCTAACTGAATGGTAAGCTATAGTTGCTTAGCAACGACGTGCATGGCGCTAATCACTTCCGCCTAGCGCAGGTGGGCATCATGTATATTAAGCACACATCAGCCAGCCCACAAGCCAGCCAACCAATTGCAGACGGCCATTTTGTCCATTCATGAATGGATTTTGTAGTACAATTTATAGCAGCAAACGTCTCCTCAAGCATTTTGAAGACCTTGCTATACGGTAAAATCGTTCTACACTGTGTCCCAAAAAGCATCCCCAACATTTTTGACTGTAACTTGAAAACCAATTATCAGATGTTGACATATAATCTTAACCTCATACAACCTAATAACCTCACCAGCAATATCATCATCAGTGTCAAGAGCACAGGATACTGCACAAGTTGTCGTAAAGCCAACACAGGCTACCTTCCGGTGAACCATATGAACATAATTTTTTGACTCTCCATATAGCTAAAATCAACATATCATCTTTTGTAAATTAGCTCCCACAGCTCTTACGTAAGGAGTTATGTTATTAAGAGATCACTGACCATGCTGTCACGCTGAGCTGCGGCAATCTGCTGCAGAAGCAATGATATGGCTGTCAGCAGTTTCTTCATGTGATGATGACCTCGCAGTTCAACTTCCATTGCCATTGTGAACAACTCATTGCGTGCCCTCTGTATTGTCAGCTCCTTTATCACCTTCATTGCAAACAAGAACAATTATTACCAACATGTAATGGCATTGCATTATGACCTAAATACGTAAACAATGCATGACAAACAGCACAAACAAAACTTCGTCATCAGCAGCCAGCGTAGGTCTATAGCACATGCAGCGTGCGCATTGCACGCACATCAGTCGCACCGCGGTTAGATCACAAAATGCCACAATAAACTAGAGATATGCCTTTTTGACAAAACACTTATCAACACATGTGCAAACTGCAAAAATATTACTAACTTACTAAAACGGTTTTGATGTGATGTCCTATTTTTATTGCTGTCACGCAGTCTTTAGTTGTCGGCAATAGAATGATTGCATGGTAGCGAAACAGGTATGGTCATGTCACGACAATTGATGGTATCGTGGCTCCCGTGATATATCGAGATCTCTTCGATACTGGTATCGAAACATCGGTACTCACGATACTTATCGAGGTATCGAAGGTATCGCACAACACTAATTACAACACAGTTTTGCAGCATCTCAGGAAAATTAAACTGTACGTAATAAAACATAATACTCCAACAGCCAACAATACACTATGAGGCTCTGTTGACAGTCTATACAATAAAATTATCAGTATTATTATTAGAAAAGTCAGAGTTAACATGCCGTAAATGAAAAGCTTCAAGGCACGGTACGATGTATGACAAAAACACGATGTCAGCCTCGTCAGGTAAAAAAGTGAAAAACCGTAAGTCTATTTGAAAAGTGTGTTTCTGGAGTCCTGTAGGAGAACAAGAAATTTGAGCTAATGCTCATGAGACATGCGAAAGCCTATAGCAGTTCCTGTTCGCAAACTGTCAGTCTATCTCCAGCCATTTCACCGCAATTCATTCTTGAAGTGTGCGCCGCAGCCAAAGATCACAAAAATCAACGATACCCCTTATTTTGGAAGTTCAGGGTCTTTCATAGTCATTGATGTTGATATGACTGAAAAGCTCATCACTAGTGCTTGTTGTAATAATCAGCATGCCAATGGTGATCTGCAACTGTTTTCACAAAAGACTAGCCAACAACAGTAAAATAACGACTTTTACGGGGGTGTCACTATTTGATGTCCTCGTGCGCAGGTTTCCTTGAACTAGCAAATCGAGACTTGGATCATCAAAATCTACGTTCAATGCTGAAAATTTCACATGTCCATGTCTATCTCTACTGATTTTGATGCAATTCGCTCTCAAAATGTGTCTCACAGCCCGAAATTGCCAAAAAATCCATAAAACCCCTATTTTGGCTTTCAAGGTCATCCAAGGTCATTGAATTGAGTGCCAACCGAGAGCCAGTACACGACTTCCTATTAGTGATTAATAGTAACCTAGGCCCTACCTCACACCATTACTGAGATATTGACTAATTGGCTAAAAATTGCAAATTTTCCCACCTCCTCTCATTTAGTGCCCTCGATCGTGGTGACTCCTTTCGAATTTATGGAAAAGCTTTACGGATCCTGAAACTAGAGTCTTCCAGGCTCCGACGGTAAAAACTTGGTGATCCTAGCTTGCACCGTTTTTGACTTATCCATTCGTGTGATAGACAAACAGACAGATGGACAGACAGACAGACAGAATTGCAATGGTTAAGACGCGCTAAAGCAGTAGTTGCTTTAACGTGTCACAATGTTGATTTGGAAGCACTTGGTAAACAAGGAACACGAAAAGATATCTCCAATCGAAAATTAATCAATATTTGGCAAGGATAAAAAGAGTTTGTTTTATGACTTCAAAGCAGAACATTCACAATGATAGTATTACAACACTAACCTGATTCTGGTTACTGGTAAAGTAATCCTGCCGCGTAATCTTTAGGTCATAGTCACCATGCAGAACATGCACTGCTTGTAATGAAGCAACGTCTTTAACTTGTGCCGGTATTTGGCTGTCTGTCAGTAATGCCAGACATTTCTCGGATGCTGCAAGGCTTGCCTGAGCCGTCTTCAGCTTTGCACTACAAATACACCAACCACAGTCTATGAGTTCATGTAATTTGACTTACTAGACAGTACCATGCAGTTTGAGGTGTAAGCAGATTTGAGAACACAACATCAATCAGTGTCATCTGTAGAGCTGGCAACGATTAATTTTGTAATAGTTTACAAAAATTAATGATTAATTTATGAGCTCATCAGACATCATTTAGATTAATCAACGACAGCATTTTCATAATTGCCAAAAAATACATGTTTATTCTTCTTGTTTGGCATTTTTCAGTTACTGTGCTATAAACTCTAACAGATGATCCGAGATAACATTGTTAGTGTTTTTAAAAACTCAGGTCTTGTACAGAGACTAAAACATTCACTTTTTACGAAGAAAAAGATGACTTCAGATGCTTGTAACGATGTCAATGTAAAGACTTCAACGAAAACATTATAAAACAGATACTGACACTGCTGTCTTCATTTGACAATTCAAAAATGCGCATGAAATGTATTTACATTGTACAGATAGTAAAATGTACACATTTAGGTGTTAACTTACTGTAACGTTAATCAGTCACTCTGCACAAAAACCAACACACAGGTTAACAGACACAAAACAGTCTTCAGTCATACAATGCAAACCATATTTCAAAAGACCACAAGCTCTACAATTACCTGAGGTTCTGCACATCGCTGGGATATGGATTGGTCTGCAGCTGAGTGACTAAATGTTCTTGGAAGTTACATGCAGCAGCCAGATTCTCCTCTTCCACCAACGAGTTTATATATTTCATCTCACTTGTCGGATAGCTACAGCAATACAGAAAACTGCATGAATAACACCAAATTGTCACCTAATTATAAAGAGATAATCATATTATTGATGCTAATGTGCCAAGAACTGTTTATCATCATTTGCATTACAATGAGCTACAGACAGCGGTATGACTTGCTCTATTGCAGTAAGTATGATATATACGAATTGATGCTAATTATTCTTTCACTGTTACATTGAGGCATAAACTGTAGTAAAAAATCTACCACCTTACTGGCAAACAGTACAGGCCGGTTGTAACCAGTTGCGAAAGTTACACAAAAATGTGTAAAAATAGGGAAAAATTTGATTAGGTCGAGATTGAATCCACCTAATAAAAATAACAATAATACTGTAATCAAATTACTATACTGCCCATATCCTAAACTACAAAGGCACTACCACCTATGTTATTGTTATGTTATGCATGTATGGAGTAGTAAACTAAGCAGTTTTTAGTCATTGAAAAAAACTTGTGAAGAGACAGCTAGCCGAACATCACACAGTACACTGCTTATGGTAGAACAAGCATGTAATTTTGTTGATTGTCTAACTGACAACATACACTAAGTGAAGATATGATAAATCCTTGCAAGCATCCAAGACTACATCCTCACGAGCTCCTCGGACCAACAGCAGGTCCGGCTGGGTAACTTCAATCATTTCATAATCACTGCAGTCCGACTGTCCCGCTATCTCTGCAATACCCTGGACCGTGAAACGGAACAACAAAAAAATAACTTCTACATCATGCAGAAACGAAATATCCTTACAAATCAAACCACAAAAAATGTCTACAATGAGTGAAATAAAAACATTTCATGCTCAACTTCTGCATTGTTATTAGCAAAAAATAGACAAAAAATACACAACTACGTGACATGTTAACTGTTTTACTGAAACAAATGGTCTACGGTAGTGATCAACAATATCACATTCAAATTCATAGCTTTAGTATGCTGCAGTTAAAATCCCACTTGGAGCAATTGAAAGTGACCTTCAGCAATCCATCTGTTCCCAATGAAGGTAGAAGGCTGAGTTGATGTGAGACTTTTGTTTATAATCATAGTATGTCATACGACCATCAAGTCCTGCTAGCCATCCATCTCTTTCGATTTCTATCACTCAACCGCAATGGCAAAAAAGACTTTTGTTTCATTTTAGTCATCTTCACGCTTCTATGCTCACAAGTGTCTCTTTACAACAAAAGCAAACACTAGTACTTTGTAAATATAATTTTTAAAAACCAAACAAACAATCATCTGAAGCAAAAGAAAAAAGCAAAGCGACCTCAAAGAACTGTTTCTTGGTGAAGCTGACAAGTTGTTGTGTAAAACATTCCTCGGCGGCGTGATATTGGTCGAGGCTGAGACCAGACAGAATGGTGGACTCTGATGCCTGGTACTCAGCGAGAAGCTCAGCCACAGCCGGAGTAAGCAACTCCAGCGACCTGTTCACCTGTCAACAGATGAAATTATAGCGCTAAAATTAACGAATAATTACACGATTAATCGTTAACAAAATGTAATGTTAAATATAATTTTAATCACTGGAATTTTGATTAGTCAATAGTAGGGCTGTCCAATTAACGCATTAATTAACGTGTTACCGGTAATGTGTTGATAAATTAACGTGTGTTAAAAAAATCAATGTGCATTAAAACAATTAATGCACATACGTAAATTTGTTAATTTATTTAAACTTACTAAATTCCGTGAAGGAAAAGTTCCAATACTGCATTAAACTGCAATTATTTGACATTTTATGCTAGCTATGACGTCAGTTATTGTTGATTATAAGTTTAAAAATGTGTTTTTAACTTTCTATACTCTACAGGTGCCCCCAAACGTCGCTGGGCCTGGGGTAACTTACCCCCTACTCTCCCTCTTGCCGGGCCTGGGTGCTTTAATTAATGCGTTAAAAAATTAATGCTTCAACAGCTCTAGTCAATAATCATGTCACTAAAAACATGACAAGTAGACACAAAAATGTCATGAAAAGCATCTGCAAATCATCTTAATCATCTTTTTTTCAAGAACAAGTCAACATTGTAGTCTGCACTTTCTTCGCAACTCACTGTTAGCTTTTAATTAAAGTTACCGATTAATTAGTCATTAACTTCTGCACAGTCAACTATTAAATAAACTTCAATCATCACCAGCTCCAAACAAAATCATATGCATAAAAATACCGTTTAATACAATACTTTACTTCATACACATCAGACATTTGCAGACAAAGCCCATACTATCAATGGCTAGAATGTGATTCAGAGACTCTTACTTACCACAAATTCCGCATCGACACAGAGCACAAATACATGGCACATATAATGACTAAAAAGCAAACTTCATTAACAGAACATGATACAACAATCAGGACGGAATCTAGCACTTAATTTTCATGTCAAATGTACACAGTGTCCGAAAAAAAGTAATCCCTAGACATCCTACAATAGAAATGTCAAATCTGAACGAATCTAAATATTTCCTGCATTTAATCCACAATAAATTGCTAAACCAATCACCCAATTTCGTTAAGAAATATTACTTCCTGGCAAAGTTATTAACTGTTGTATATCGGTAACAAAACATCTGCATTACCAATATGGTGTTATGTAAGAAAAACCACAAAACAACTGTGTACATTTGCGTAATTTCAACAAACAACATCTGGTTCTGGCAGAATTCCACGTTAATGATGCATCACCTATTGGCAATCCAAGTGCCAAATTCAAGTAAAATCTGCTGACAAAAACAGATATTACTGCAGCTTTTGTGAGGTCACCCCAAAAAGTGAAATGTCCAATATTAAGCAACCATTTGTTTAATCCTGAGAATGTAATAGTGTATAGCACCGTGCCCTTTTTCTTGCCTTAACAGTTAAATTTAAACACGATCTTCTGCAAAAAAAATCTCATTGTGTTACTGTTACGTTAACTGCATCAACAAATGTCACTTCCGATCAAGTGACTGCAGTAGGCCATGTAACACCATATTGGTAACAGAGATATTTTGTTATCAATACTCAACAATTAATAACTCCACTAGAAAGTAATATTTTTCAGCAAAATTTTGTAATCGCCTCAGCAGTTTATTGGGGATTATCCATTCAAAATTTTATTCAGATTCATTCAGACTTGACATGTCTATCGTACAATGCCTAGGGGGTTACTTTTTTTCTGGACACAGTGTATTAGCAGTGTACATGAGAGGGACTCACATTGGAGTTGTCAACTTGTATCTGTTCCACAGCCTGCTGTAGTCTGGTCTTGCTGTAGGTACTAATGTCAGCCAACTGAGCTATCTGATCAGCCAGTGCGGAGTGGTGAATAGTCAGCCTGTCGTGTGTAGTCTTCAGCTGATCTCTACGCCGCTTGCACTGCTCCAACTTGTGCTGCAGCTGCGTCAATGTTGCTTCGCTGACAGACTCATCAGCATACTGCGACCATGTGCTCAGTGCATCCTCTAGATGACTGCCTTCAAGAAGCTGATATGATCCACTGTCCGCTGCCTCCAACTCCTGATATCTACACACAACGATACAATGACTATGTTACTATGCTATTGCCTGCCATTTGTTACAGACTTTTTATAATGGTTCTCTTTACACATACCGTACACGACAGAAACACAGCATCAGCTATGAATTTCATTGCAGCCTTTCAGTTACAGTTACAGTTACAGTTCAGTAACCAAAACCTGCACAAATGAAAACTATGCAAATTGCTAGCTAAATGCCTATAGATACTTAAGCACATAAACTGAACATACGAGGGGCGTTCAAAAAGTTTTGCAAGTCGATATCTTAGACTGAAAAACTTTTCAGTATCTATACACCAAAAAATGCACATTTCTTTGGAACTCATGTGAGCTTAAAGTGGATATGATGTCAATGTAACTTATGATGCCATAAGGCATTTCATATCGGTCCCTTGAGCCAGGCTTCTACCACAGACTTGAATCATTCATTGTTTGGACAGCAGACACCACAGAGAAAATTTTTCAAACTTAGAAAAAGATAATAGTTACTCTAAGTCAAGTCTCTGCTGTATGTAGGGTGGTCTTATGTACAAAGTCAGAGTCGCGAACAGCTTCCTGGTTAATTTTAACTTTGGGATTGGGCTGCAGTGCCGAGTACTGTCGGATCTAGGGGAGATATTCGAAGCTTGCTCCCAGGCCACCACACATCAGGGCTCACCAGGTTGTACATTGTAAAAATTGTTTAACCTTTCACAAAACGATGGATATCACTAACTGTTAACTTTTCAACAAATTTTTACGGACAACGTCAAATCCAGATGTGACATCGTAATTAACAGAAGCATTCTTGTTATCGGCCAGCGCAGATTTTGGCTACTGTGTATTCATATTGCAAATAAGAAATTCATGAATGTATTTGTCAGTGCTTCCACAAAATTACATATCCCGAGGTCTCACGTTCGTAAATCCAGCTGCAGACTGGAGAATTATCATGCATATATTTGTGATGCTTACGTTAGCACTCCAAATCGTATCTGTTTAATGCTTTATGACGTCATAAATTTCAATGACATCACAGCCGCTTTAAGATCATACGAGTATGAGAGAAATATAACTTTTACTGTTGTATAAATTTTAAAAAGTTTGTTAGTCTAATATACGGGACCTATTGAGTTGTAAACCTTGTCTAATTTTCCTCGTACGTATAGTTTTTCATGGCTGACACAGATTTTGGCTATTGAATATTTATAATCGCAAATGAGAAATTCACAAAAGTACTTGTTAGGGCTGTCATAAAATTACATGTCTCAGGGCCTCATTCTGGAAAATCCGACAGTAGACTACAGAAATGTCATGCAACAGCGAGCGCATTTTTACGCTGATTGTGCTGGCACTCCAAATCGTTCCTGTTTAATGCTCTAGGATAACATACATTACAATGACATGATATCTGCTTATAGCTCGTACGTGTTTAGAAGAAACATGCGTTTTATTGGTGTATAAATTTCGAAAAGTTTTTCTGTGTAACATATCGACTTGCAAAACTTTTTGAATGCCCCTTGTATTAGCCTAAAAAATTATTACAGACATTTCGGTCGCAGCATGAGTGCCAGTGTTCAGCAACAAGATGGCTTTCTGCCATTTGCAACATACACTAAACAGTAAACATGCATTCAAAATTTCATCGCTGGATATATCCACTTATAACACATATTGCACAGCAGACTAAGTTCTGTAGAGGGCTAATTTGGCTGGTACAAATAGTACCAGAAACTTTTGTGGAGAACCATACCGCATATGCTGTTTTAGCTGTCTTAAAAATTGTATACATTTAGGTAACAATCCAATAAAAGATAGCTTTTCGATGTACAGTTTAGCTCCAACTCAGCACTGAACACATGTCTGCAATAACAGCAAAATTAATTATCTTCAGAATGAATCACAATACTCACTGTTCTAGTTCACTCAACTGCAACACATTAGTCCTCTGCAGCTCTGTGCAAAACCAGTCCAAAAAAGGTCTCAAAGGCTGACAGTCAAACATCCATGCAAAACTCTGACCAGTGAACTTGTCCAAATGTTCAAGCCCAAGTCGCTCGAGAGCAGAAATAAAGTCACTGCCACTTGTGCTCTGCATGTCTGCAACACATATAACCAGTGCTCAAGCAAAACAGAAGGCAAACACATAGCAACTTGTAACCTAGCTCTAACATAATCGAGAACAACTTTTCCGAAAATAGTGCACAAACGCCTAACCACAGCACGACCAAAAGTCGTGTCAACCAACCACGTAGTAGCTACGTCTGACATGAATATGCATCACCTCTGGACACTCTGGTTTAGTACAATTAGCCACCAAGTAAAAAACAATGGTACTAATAGTAACCACTGACAGACTTTTAACAACTTCAACATAACTTCGCACAAAATCAACATAAACATCGTACTGCACTGTCGTGGCAGTCGTAAACATTCGGTGATGTAACGTAACATCAAACATAATGTACATCAGACATGTGGGCATCTAACAACCGAGAACGACCATGTTTAGATCTTCAGGCATAGTTGTAGAATTAGAGTTAGTTTCAAGGTTAGGGTTAGGGTTAGATTTAGGGTTAGGGTTTGTAATCACATTCAGTTGCAATAAAAAATAATTAAAATCCAGTACGATCGGTGTCACAATCGTTTTCAGTCGATAGACGCTTGAAGTAAACATCTGTGACATGGAGATCACATTGCGTGCACATGTACAATTTGTTGCAAAATAGTTAGAAAAGCGTGAAACAATCGTAAATATTTATTCACTTTTGGACTTTAGACATCGGTAACAGGAACTTTCGTTAACTGAAACATTCGCTCCCCCGAGCGAAAGTGAGGTGGAACTTTCACTCCTCACTCAGAGTTAACATTATAGGCCTACATACTTAATAGAAGCAGATGAAATCAAAGGATGCCAGCATGCGAAGAATTTATAAAGGAAGAATTTATAAACATATATAATTTGAGAAAGAATTTGGAGAACTTAATAAATTTTAGATAAATTAACTAATAAAATGATTTGCTAGATCCTGCCACCTTTTACTACAATGAAGCTGTACAAAGATACGAACAAGCTATAACGCGGTAAACATGCATTTTAGCGGCCTAAACAAAATACACAGTCAACTTACTGCCTATACGGGCCAAAGCGTGCATGCGGTCAGTTAACCCTAACCCTAATCCTAACTCTAACCCTAACCCTAACCTAATCCTAACACCTGGGAGCGAAATTTCCACGTCACTTTCGCTCCCGGCCGGTAAGTAATCATGTGATTCCGCCTAACTGTAATTCTAAAACAAAAAATATGTCTATACTTTTTACACATAGCCAAAAGGTGATATATATCCCATCTTTCTACTTTTAAAGTTTCAACTTCGGCGACATAGAATAGATAATTGAAATTTGCAGTAGTGATGGGTAAATATGACGAAATTTTCAAAATATATCGATGGCATTTTACTGGCTTGCAATTTTCTTTTATGGCAAATTGTCATACAGTTAGCTGTGATTTTATAATTTGCATAAATCTGTCGTTAACCTTTAAAAAGTTTGGAGTAGATAATGAATACCGCAAACAATGAATTGCAGCACGGACCTTCACTGACAGATGTGGTTGCCCGGCGACGGTGGGCGTGGCGTTCGTTGGCGGCACAGGCGGTAAATGGGATTTTGTTTAGGTGTTTTCGTGTTTTTGCGATGTATTTTTTGACAAAGTTCTTTGGAAAGTTAGATTTGATGTAAACTTTGTGAACATAAGGTCTGGATGTTTCGGAGCAAATGCTGCGTTACAATACGGACAGCTTAGAACTAAGCTAGGCACGGGTAAAATGCGGACCTGCGGACCGACTAACGGGTAAACTGTGGACCAAACCTGCGGACCAATTTCGCAGTTTACCCGTTGGTCGGTCCGCAGGTCCGCATTATCTCTGTAAGTTTTTCTTCTTTGTTGCTGACGTTTTTAGGCCTATCATAACTGCGTAAGACGTCGCGTAACTACGGAGCATCACCTACCATCGAGATCACACTGGTTAAAGGTGGTGATTAAAAGTGGTGATAAAGCTTTTTATTGGGCAAGTCTTCCTTATCGGAACACTGTCAAAATACGTTTTAATCACGTTTGATTGTTAGAAATATATTTGTTATGTAATATTTAATGAATTTTAGTGTGCGGAAGACTGTGTAATGGTAAAGTTTGAATTTTTAAATTGTGATTTGTGCTGTTTTATATCTACAACCACGATGTCACCCTTACACTGTATATAAACTGAACAGTTTTTTACATAAATTGTTGGTGTAAAAAGTTTATCCATATGTCCTAACAGTTAGTCACAATACATCTGTTACAGACGGACAGACGGCCGAACAACAGATGGATGGACGACAAAATGCCAAAGACGCCGTAGCATGCTGTATCTGTAGTGCGTCAAAACAGTCATAAAACACAGTTTTAACTGACTGTACGAACTTCCTTCAGGAAATGACAATAAAAAAGATGTCTGCCGAAGGAATAAAACACTTTATGATTAGCCTACAGTAGGCCTATACATACAGCATTCATGCAAGTACTGTTCATCACAACTTCTCAATGTCTTAAGTCGTTTGAAGTCGATTCAAGTCGACGACATGCGTGCCTCTGTCCAGTTGAGTCGAGTCGGATGTACTCAAGTTGACTGCCCTCGACTTGTGGTCATTTTAGCCTTAAGTCGGGTCACGTTTCTTTACCTCAACGACTCGCAGGTCTGAGCACCGCAAAGCGCCAGACGTTCAATTTGTAAACAACCCATGTGATTGGCTGACGCTAATCACTCCTCCCACCATGGCGGGTTTCCGCGCATTAGACCCAGAACATTTTGTTATCGACTTTTCGGAACGATTAATGAATGCGAAACTATCGTTCTGGAAACGATAGAAAACGACTTAGAACTGACCAGACCTGGTCACACCTGGTCAGGCTTTCAAAAGAAACACAACCATTGTCTTTTGTGATATGACTGATAGTGCTATACAGTCATTTTTCAGGGATGTGCGTGAGATCATTAAGCAGAGACGAGACCTGAGATGCATATCTCCAAGACCAAGAGTTCAAGACGGAACTGAGATGTTAGGCATTTTGTTTGAGACAAGACCAAGACAAGTCAGTCTGGGTTCAAAATAAGACCAAGACAGAAATGTTGCACATTCCTTGGGCAAGACATATGGTGAAAATTATTATATGCACCTTAAATATGAATCAGCATCACAAAATTGTTGGCCATGTTAGCGTGTTCTTGTATGTTGAACATTTACGTTATTATTATGAGATGTTGTGCATTTTGTCTGAGATCAGAACAAAACGAGTCAAGATGAGTGTGAGATGAGACTGAGACAAGATGAGTCGGTGTGGGTTTGAGACTAGACATTTGTTTCCTTATTTCAAAACTGTGGCTTCACTTGTGTGCATATTGTACGAGGTTCATTCGATAAATAAGTTACAAAACAGCATCACTCTGTTAGTTTTCCAAATATTAAGAATCCAAAATATACGTTTTGTAGGGAATTTAATTCTGAGTAGCAGCTGTGAGTTTTATTACGATGCCGTCACTGTGACGTCATTTATAAATATAAACATTAAATACGGCAATGTTGCCACTGATATCTTCCCATAATGAACAGCGTACTGTTATTATACTTTGTGGGCAAAAAAAATGCAAATCAGATTCATTTTGAGGTGCATTCAATATATAGCGACAAGTGCATTACGAAGCGCACAGTTCACATTTTGTGCAAGAAAATGCTAGTTGGGCAGAACTTTGTATCATTCATATACCGAGGTGCAATTAGTCGTTCTTCAGTGGCATGGATAACAGCCAGCATTGTTCTTTGCATCGGGCATTCAGAAGTTTGCTGACAGATAAAACAAAATAATGTTTGAGCGAACTCAAATGATATGTTGAAAAATGAAACATAAGTCTTTAGCATTTAATGAGATGGCGTTAACTTGTTAAGTTTATTCATCTTTTTATTTCTATGTTTTTGTCACTTGTGAGTTATGGTAGATTACTAGTGGGAAAAATAATACACGTGTTGGCTGTGTTCTGTGAACAGATGACGTCACAGTAATGACGTCATCATCCAAAAAATTTCTACACGTGTCAGAATAAAATTTCCTACAAAACATATATTTCAGATTTTTTTTTAGATTTTGAAAACTAACAGAATTATGATGTTTTGTAACCTCGTAATATGTTGAATGTCATTTCTCATGCTGAGCCATTTTGTGTATAATCATAGAACTTTGCTGTGATATGTTGGCAGATGAGATGTCATGGTCCCTGCGTGACTTGAGCTCACAGCTGAGTGAGGAGCAAACTGCCAGTAAGTGAAGGATAATTAGTTGATGAAGCATGTTTCATACTCGATTGCCAGCAGTCTACTAGTACTTAGTATAGGAGAAGAGTGTTGACCTTATTTGGCTATATTTTACATTTCTAATTTGTTGTAATTTTTTCCAATTTAGGGGATGAATTGAGAAACCATTATTATTAAGCAGCACTGCTGAAAGCATAGCATTAACGATGCTGGCTGTTGCAGCGGATGCTACAATAGTACGGTTTGTATGTCTGTCTTTAATGTTCATGCACCATAAGCCATTGGCTGAAATGCCATTTATCGGTGACATTCATGTGCCCCCCCTCAATTACCACTATTAAAAACAGAGGACCAATTCATTACCTGCATTTAAAGGTGAGATTTGGGGCTCAGAACCACCTGTCAGAATTTGCACTCTTAAGTTGCAGATAAGCAGACATGCTCAGTGGCATTATGTCAACTCATACCCTTCCTGAAAAAAATTTTAATCTGTTTCATAATTTTTTTGTAGACAGTTTTTATCTAAAAATATAAAATTTGTACCAAAGATTTCCATTGCTGGAGAATTTAGGGGCAAAGTTGAAATGCTGAGTATTCATTTCCTGTTAGAAATTTTCAGCTGCAAATCATAAAATTGCAAACCTGCCTGCCTCCTCACACCAGTTGTTAACCCCTTGAGCAATGCCACTGGACATGCTGTCTAGTTAAATAAGATGGTTTTTACACTTATTAAGTATTGGGCTGTTTGTGCTTCAGTTTTAGGGCCATGTAGAAGCAGCTGGGTGGATGAGCTGACCAAGTTAGCACAGAAGACAACAGGTCAGTCTTGCATTCTTGCACTCTTGGTTTGCTTCACTTGAGTGTCCCTGTCTGCACTGTGTGAACTAGACTTTGTGGTATTATACAATGTGTATGTAGACTTGTAGCTGGTTGCAATTCAGATTGGCTGAAATTTTTTCATGTGTTTATAGAAGCGACATTGACCATACAGATGTAAGATGACAACAAAGCCAGATAAATGGACGTTTTAAGATTATGTTACGGTAACACAAATAATAAATGGCAAATACACAAATAAAGAACATATTCAATACATTTTCACATACGGCTGGTAGTTTTAACTATAATTTTTGTCAGTGTAAGTGTTCTTATCACGGCTTAGCAAGCGGCAGGCAAGCTAGCAATAATCGCTCAGCAAAACTGACTGGCTGTTGATTCCTCACTTCACAAGTTCCTGTAGACATTAATTGTCTTTGCTGACATCAGCTGTCATCAGATGATATCATGCGGAACGTCGGGAAGAACCATACACTTGTCACTTTTTACAGAGTCCACCTGGAGGAGACTGGGAGATGTCAGCACTGCCTCACACATTTGTGTCCGGCTTAATGAGTGCATTCTCCCTAACGTCACAACTTTTCATCAATTTTTCTGCAGACTTCGACTCATCCATTCTTTTACTATGTAGCTTTACACAACGTTTACCAAGAGAGTTTTTTAGTACTCTCTTTTCAAATGTCCATATCTAAACTTTTCAAGCCTCCATCATGGCTTCTAATCATCACTTCTAATGACCGTTTTATTTTAGTGATGCACAGAATATCGATTGTAAGACAGTTTATGTCTTGCAGTTCCAATAGATGTATAAAATAACAGGCAAGCATTACAGATGCGTATTGAATCTATTTACTTCTATCCTATACCAGCCATTTATAGGTTTAAATATGGTTGGGCATATTCACAACCTTACAAGGTATGACAACGATGTTGAAAACTATATAGCGTAAACCTGTCAGAGCTGTAGTGTTGGTTATCATTAAGGATGTGTAAGATCGGTGAATTTAAACAGTGATTGCTGTTAGATATCAGTACTGTTAGAGCAAGTGTGCACCAGTATGAAAGTCAGTCCTTATTATATTAGCCATAATAAGTAAATTTTGGTTGCTGTGAAACTTCAACTAATTAAAAATGAAAGTCATATGTAAGGTGCTTCTGTGTTTCATGGCAGTGCATTGTGACATAAAATTGTAACGTAAGGTTTTTGCTATGTAAGCTATATATTAGCACGTGATATGAAAGGAGCAGTACTGCGAAGTAATATTTTTAGAGCCCTTTGCCATAATACTTGCATACTATTATTTTTCAGTGATATGTGTGCATGCGAAACTGAGAGACTGTTAGTTAAATTTATAGCAGAAGGCATAATAAATTTTGGTTGTTGTGAAATGTGTAGATTTTGTCTCTTCTGTGCCAACATGTTTTACATCTTCAAAGGAGCAATGCAAGCCAGTATGTATTAACATTTTTTTACAATTCATTATCATCATCACATATGTCTAATAATAGTGATCATCTGGTTTGTACAGAGCAAAATGATTACAGTTAATTTACATCTTTACAGCAGATGTTGAAAATAGTCTCTAACATGCACACATGCTTTATAGCCGTGCTCACCTCTGTTTGGTGAATGGTATTCAGCAGTTTTTCGGCAGTTGTAGTCTCTGTTCATAAAGTTATACTTGTAGTTGACATGGTTGAGAAGACTGTATTAGAAAAGGAATTTTGCATTTGTAATGACTTGATTATTATCAGCACTTTTTGGGGATTTAGTGTAGTTGTCAGTTGATGCAGATTAATTTAGTACTGTTGTTTTGGAATGAATCTATGGCTTTGCAGTTATGGGGCAACAGATGCTGACAATGTGGGAAAGGCTAAAGGCGGCATAGTCAAAATGCAGAAGTGGAAAATATGGCTTCTTATCAAAGTTCTGTCAAACATTTTTTCGCTTTCTGGTGCCACATTTTTACTATCGCATTTTCAATCCTGCTTTATCTACTTCTGCATTTTCTACCCCCAGCTATCTGATGCCACATTTTTACTCCCACATTTTCTACTCTCGCATTTTTAGTGCCACCATTGTTGTTTGCAGGGACCAGCTACAAAGTACTGCAGTTGTACATCAAGGGACGGATTAGGTGCTGTGTCATGCATTACAGAAGCCAGTCAGTCAGTTGCTAGTGTTAGCAGTGTGCGAGATCGAACAAGTGATAGTGCAGAAAGTAAGCCGCCGAGTTTAAAGCCTGACACTGAATGTCATGGCAGCGTTGGCAGTGGTCAGCAACAGTCAACTAATGTAACTAGTTGTTTGCTGCAGACAGTTGGAGATGACATTTCTCCGGCTGCTGCTGCTGTTGATGATGATGATGGCGATGATGATGATGAAGAACATTGTTCTGTTGTTTCTTCATCACTTCTTACTCTGCGCAATAAAACTGACAGCAAGCAGTTGGCGCATCACATGCCATTTGATGCAGTTAGTGAGCAGAGTCATTGCAAGATCGTTTCTGAAGATGATCTCTCAGTTTTCTTTGCGAGTCCCGTTAACGCATCCTCGCTGTCGGCAAAACTGAAGGCCGCTCCGAAACGTAAGGCTAAGTGTGTGCCCGAACTTACAAAATCGCATTCTTGTGAACTTGTTTGTGAGCAGCATGAAACTAACGCTGCGAACGACATTGAGTGTTCTCAGCAGTGTGTGCAGTTGCCGTTGCATGATGCAGTCACCGTGAGCGTCGATAAGCCTGGAGTTAGTGTGGATGTTGTAACTAGTAGATACGACATTATTTATAAGTCTGCTGTGTATCAGCCGTGTTCTGCCCCCCAGCTGTCTACTACTAGTGGTAGTATGACAAGGCAGTCTGATCTCGTACATCAGCTCACAGTCAGCACAGTGCATCATGACACATCTTCTAGCAGTCTTCAGACATCAGATCATTCGATGCAACCAGTTGCTGTATCATTTCTGCCATCCAGCAAGATTGGCTCAATAGTTCCATCAAAGAATCATTCAGCATGTAGTTCAAGTTTGATGTCTTCAGCACTTTCCCAGTTGTCAGTAACTGTTAGTTCCTCAGCTACATTGCTTGACAAGCAGTCCTCTTGCGGTGCTTCGAGTATTCTATCAAAATCAGAAAAGTTGTTAACAGTGCCTGTTAAACAAAGCGCTGCTAACAGTCGAAGATTTCTCTATCCGTCTGCCACACACGTTTATCGCCCACTTGTCAATAACGTGTTTGAATGCAGTTCTAGTGATTTGAGCTTATTACAACAAAAAAGATCGAGCTCTTTTTTATACAGGGCTCCAGATATAATTCAGTCTGGAGGCATGATGGCGCAAAGTAAAGTTGAACAGCACATGAAGAAAACAGTTTCATTAGCAGCATCACCCGTTGTAAGTTGTGGCTCTTACACAGTAGGTGTGGCAAGTGACAGGAATACAACTGGTGATAGTAGCAGCATGCCAGAAGAATGTGCAGTTGTAGAGATTGAAAAGAAGCTATCACAACATGTCATCAATAAGCAGCCAGTAACTACATCTCCACAGCCATTAAGTGCACCTATCCAATCTATACTTGGTGTTAGTGGTGGCTCACAGTGGATGTGTGATTTTTCCGGCCAGACAAGTCCTAGAATGTCCAACAGAACAACATTGTGTGACGTCGGTGTGCAGACCAGTGACTGGAAATTTGCGTTGGAAGATGATAGTAATGTTTGCAAACAGCCACTGGTTATTGACGCTGCAGTGCAGACAATACCCTTGTCATCAACTAACTGTACATGTAGCAAGCTAAGTCATTTGCACCAAAATCAAAGTAAATCACTTTGGAGAGCGAATTTCTGGCCAGATCATGATTTGCATGACATTGCGGATGCAAATGATATGAGTTGCAGTGGCAAAGCAGAAACTGTAAGCACAAGTGACAGATTATTATCGGCTCATAATACTGCACATATATCTACTGCTGTTATTAATGGGAACAGATCTACAGGGACCATTAACCAGGCAGCGTCACCTCCCATTACATTTGCTGATTACGATGGTCAGGTGCCACAGTGTGTTATTTCAAATGCATCTTTATTTAACTTGGGAAAATTACATAGGGATAAGCATGAAACTCTGTCTGCAGAGAAGGACCTAAGTCGTCTCACCATGGTGACTGATAACCATGTTCAGGTCACAAATGATGTCTCACCAAAGAACACAAACGTTTCATTGCCCACATCTTTTTCAACGGGTTTTGTTTCTGCTGGTGGCAAGCCACTTAATGTGAAGTTATCAAGTAAACTTAATGCTCGCAAGCTGTTGGATGATGTCAGATGTAATGAAGATGATAGTTCGAAGAATGTTACTGTTACTGCTCACTTTTCTAACGTGGACTGCCTTCCATCTTCCAGTAGGCACAAAAGAATGAAAGTGATTCAAGATTTGATCAGTATAGCTACTGGTGCTTTTGATTGTACTGACAAGTCACTAAACCAGACTAGTGAAGAAAGTGAATCTAGTTGTTATGCTGGTGGTAAGCAGTCATCGTCATCTTTATTGAGCCTGCATTCTACTGACCAAGTTGCTAATGTAATGTTCTCTACTGGTAAACAGTTTACCGACTCCGAATTTACGGTCAGTGCACGTGCAGAACAGAATGCAGAATATTCTGGCTATAACTGTGCTGGAATGCTGCACAAATCTCATTCGAAAGATACCATTTCAAATGGATTTAGACCATTTAAAGCTCCACGAATTTCCACCATGTTGTCAAAACGTACTGTGAACAAGAACAAGTCCACCGAAGCTGACGATGGGCATCTTTCAGTCACAAGTGAAGCTCGGTCCAACAATCGCGAGTCAGAAAACAGAGTTAGTGTGTCTGTCGCTGGAAGTGAATTGTTGTCTGATTTGACAAATACACAACGTGCTGAGGTTGTGGATGCATCGCTGGTTCTGTTGAACTCAGCGGAGATGTTTGCTACGCAATCTGGTGATGACAATGTGAATGGGAGACTAGGACTACCTGGTGAGATGTCAGTGTCAGAAGCACCAGGCATCAGCGGTGATTGTCCATTGAACCCCAACATTGTCACAAACATTGATAATGCTAATGTGCCAAGTCGGTGCTCTTTGGTTCCCACAATTATGGCATCTGATACTGATAATGCTTGTGAAAGTGTACTGACTGAAGAAGTGCAGCATTGTGCTGATGAGCCAGATTTGGAGGCTGTTATTGTTGACGTAAATGGATCACAGTCTGCACTGCGTGCTTCTGTTGTTTTCACCAAGAGTGAGGTAAGCATGGTGAATGCAAATGCAGATAACACGACCAGCAAAAGTAATTCTTTTGCGTTCTTTTCAGCTAAGGGTAATAGAATTAGTGTCAGTGAGAAAACGCTGCACACCATTCGACAGAAGTGGAACAGTGATTCGGACTTTATTCAGATGCATAACATCGAACAACATCTCTTGAGTGTTTATGATTCTGTGCCATCCAGGTCAGAACCAGATATGAGTGTAAGTGATGTTGCAGAATGTAGTGGTAAGTCTAATGTCTCAGTGGACGCTGGCGTTGCAGAAATAAAGCCTGCACCTGCGGGGTCTTTACAGTCTAGTCGTTATGGCGAAACTGATGTAGATGAAGTTGCCTGTTGCAAAATTTGCAGTTGCGTAAATCCATCGTGCAGATGTGCAGCTGAGAACCAGGACAGTTCAGTTCTGTCTCCAGAGCGAAAGAATGCAGATAAAAGCTGTTCTTTTGCATTCTTTTCAGCTAAAGGTAGTAAAATTAGTGTTAGCGAGAAAACACTTCACGCAGTTCGACAGAACTGGAATAGTCGTTTGAATTCAGAAACTGAGAACCAGTACAGTTTGCAGTTTTTGAAGCAAAAAGATGCAGAAAACTTGACCAGTAAAAGTAGTTCTTTTGCATTCTTTTCAGGCAATGGTAGTAAAATTACCATCAGTGAGAAAACACTTGACACAGTTCGTCAAAACTGGAATAGTCACTTGAATCTGGCAAACAGTACTGTTACGGAAAGTGAACCAATGACAAAATCTGCTGCTGATTGTGAACAGTTGACTCATCTCCATTCTTCTCAAATGGAAGTGGAAGAAATGCATATAGATGGAGATGCGTCAGACACTGGCTATACTTGCAGCCGATGTGAAAATAGTAGTAGAAATAAAAATGCTTATGATAGTAATGAAAACAACGTGATGTCTGTCTCTGCAGTTGGTGTGCATCTTGGTACTTTGGGGGTGGTTACAAAAGTTTCTGGGTCAGATAGAAAGAATATCCATACAGTCAGTAATGTTGCAGTCACATCAGTTGACTCCGATATAGTCAGTCCAGATAAAAGTTATGTGCCAAGTCATGGTAGAAGTGAGCATGTAAGTTTTGTCAGAGCAGCGCAGCCCAGATTGCCATTAAAGTCCATTAATTATTGCAGTATTGCTGAAGCTGGTGATGTTAAACATCTTACTGACCGACATTTTTTTACTACGACACTTTGCACTGTTCCAGAAAGTAAGTGCTACACTGTGTGACTAACGGTGCCATATGTACTCGTGTATAAGTTGATCCATGCATAAGTCAACCCCCAACTTTCATGGCAAAAATTTATCCAAAATTGTTTGACTTGTACATGATTATATATGGTAGCTGTTTTTGTTTTTGAATAGACTTATAGGTTGATACAGTAACTTAATAAGTTATGTAAATTCATTGAAATACAGCCTTTTATTTAATTATTGTTGACGTTTTGGCAACCGCTGCTGCCTTCTGAACGACTGTCCACCTTGTGTCACTGCGGCGGACAGTAAGTAGTCATAGATGTGTGGAAGTTGATAGCTGTTTTTGTTGGTTTTAACCTGTACTAGTGTGCTTTTACAGCAGAATAGAGTCCAGGCTTCCACTTGGCTTCTGTTTCAAGCTTACAATAAAATGTGCAACATTTAGTTAAAACATACAGCAATTCTCTCTGTCTGTATGTCGGTGTGACTTATTTCAGAATTACTGTGCATATGTTATTGAACTTTTTTATTACTTGGTTGTCAGTTTGTTCACTGTTTGTATTAAATCTTTGCCATGAAATTCTGTCAAACTAATTATTGTCATGGCAGTAGGTGCTCATGGTATATGAAAAGTGCATGATGGTACTTTGCCTATGGTGTAAATGGTTGTTATGTCTTTTGGTAGAATATATTGGAGATCGATCAACAGTTAGGCAGCACTTCTGTAAGACGTAAGTGGTTTTCTTTTTAGTCATGCTCTTTTTAAAACACCGTTGTGCTGCGTTTTATGTTGATGTGCATTGTCTTCAAATTTAATTTCATGGCCGTTTCTCAGCGGCCAGTTGAACACTTTTTGATGAAATTTTACCGAGTTGTGTTGAGTGGTCTAAAGATCCAGTGAATTTTTAGGGGCAAGTGTTAAATGAGGAAAAATTTGTTTAAACTTTAATTATTTTTTGAATAACAATTTTACTGAGAACGTCATATTTTGATATGCCTTTATAGTTGACTGGAATCTTCTTACTTAACAGCTGGCATGGATTTGTAAACTCGTTTTTCCAGGCTGTCTTAAAATTTGATGCCTTGGGTCTCACATCAATTGATAAATTTGACTGGACTTTAATAGATTTGTCTTGCAACTGGGAGTCTAATTCTATGCTGTTTGCTCTGTCATTCCAAATTGTTTTGTGTGCATTTACTCTGATATAAATGTCGTAAATCACAATAATGTCGCATCAGCATCAGACTGACAGAAGTATGTAAGAAATGTAGGTTTTACTGTTTTAAGATTGTGCAGAATTTTAAAAAAATTAGTGTAATATATCAGTTGCAAAGCTGATTGAATGCTTTTAATGTATTTTGATCTTGTGTTTTGCTGTGTTATTATATACATGTGAAGAAGCTTTTGCATACAGTGTATGTGTGACTGCATTGACAGATCACCAACATTTGATGCAACTCATGCGCATCCTGATGGTGCTGGTTATAATGACAAGTACTGTGATGTCAACACATCGGTAGCAGATACAGAGCTGACAAATGGTGCTGCTTTGTCTCATGATAATAGGTCATCAGTTCGCTTTGTGCCACCAGTCAAACACAAAGATTTGATTTGTAGAAATGAGAGATTCGTGTGTAGTAGCAACAACAGCAGTGCTTATGCAAGAGTTGCAAGACCAGTTGTAGTGCAGACTTTGGCTCGGACACAGAGTTCTGCTGATAAAGGCTCGACTACTACTTGCAGTAATCTAAGGTCTTCAGACGTTCAGTGTATTCACCACAGCTGTGATGCGGGTGATGCAGATGAACTGTTGAACTCTTCACTTGAGGAACAAAATGTTGCTACAAAGATTGTTAATGCAAAGGCAACATTAAGTCAGTCAGAAGCAGAAGAAAGTGTTAATATTGCAGGTGCAGATAACTGTGTTGTCAAAAATGCCAGTGTTGAGACATCATTGGCCGTGAGTGCCAGTGATGTACAACCTACAGTGCAACAGCAGCAATGTTATGCTGCTACACTACCGCGTAATCTGCCAGTTACTTCACATAGTTCTGATGCCGTTGAACATTCAAGTCAATCAACTTATTCATCAAATGAAGCTCTGAAGCAACCCAGTGATGTATCATTTAACAAGGACAGTGTGAGCAAACAGCGGCTTGTTTGTAAAGACAACCAGCTGAAGCGTGTGGCAGAGAAGAGTAAACTGGCAAGTGTGAAGGCGAATGCTGGAAGTTTATCAGTGCTAAGAGACCACAACCATGGCAGCAGGTTGTCATTGAAGGACGCCATGGGTGGAGCCAGGCCATGCACTTACTCACTAATGGAGGTAGCTTTCAGAATTGATTAAACTAGAAATTTGGAGAAGGGCTCAATGTGAGTCCGCTTGTTGCTGTAAGTCCAATTGGGGAAATCTAAAATGCTTCTCTCTCCCAAATTTTTTAATAGATTTCGCTGAAATTTGGCCTCAATTTCTTCCAAGTAAGGGTCATTCTTCATCTCTATTTCGGTTTTGGTATGCTGTCAGGTTTTGGAGAAGTGGAAAATAAAAAAGTAAGAAAAAACACAGCTGAAACATAAGGCTTTCCATTACTACTTAAAGGCGCTCCAATAATTGCATTAAAATTAATATACTGGTACATGTTTGATTGAAATTGTGAACACGCTGTCTTGCACTTTCACTGGCCATTTTACAGGTAAACCTGCATTAGCTCACAATCGGGCATATGTAAGCTGCATACCATAGAGTATGCTGTAGTGCTGAGTGGCTTCCTTATTTTTAATTTGATGTGTTTTATGCCTGCATGATGCATTAGCTCTGTATTTGTAGTCTTGCAGTCTAAACCGGTGTCTGGCTGAGGCCTAGCAAAATGGAGACCAGCACCATCCTATGGCTTGGGAGGGGCAGAATGCAGTAAAATGCATAAATTGTGCACAAAATATTAAAAAAACATTTTGTGCATTGCTTCTGCACTTTACTGTATTTTGTGCATGCATAGTAACAACCAGAGATGTTGGGCTGTGTGGCGCCTAGTGTTGACATGTATGCGGTGGTCTCTCCTGGTCCGTAGTGGACACTGGAGCTGCCCACATGCTCAACACATTTACCTCTTCATTCGAAATTGACTCATTGCTTAATCCTGGCGAATGCTGGTTTTTCTCTGATTTTTTTAATTTTTAAAACATTAAGGACTGACAGACATACAGACAGACACTGTACACAATGTGGCTCACAAGACGGCTGAGTAATAAGTCAAATGGACAGAAGCAGTTAGCATGCAGTCCCAGTTTGCTTTCAACACAATTCTCAGTATATTGTCATTTTCGTTAGATTGTGCTGCTTTGGCCAACATTAATGATTTAATTGATAAATCGTTTTTTGCCATTGTGTAGCTGTGTGCTTGTGGAGTTAAGCAGCCGACTCTTTTTGTTTCGTCAGCCACTGCTGTTAACTACTGTTTTCATGCTGAGGATGGAGAGGCTGAAGTTACTGTTGGTGATGGCGCTGTGTTGGTATTCAATGAAGATGGTGCTGCTGGCTGTGATGAGTTTACCAAGTAAGGTGTAAAAATACTCCTGTGCTTTCAGTTGCTTTCAATCTCCAAAAAGCCTCTGTTTGTAAGGTTTTTATTAGTCCCTCAAAAATGTCGGTGATGTTTTTTGTTCGTTGTCAAAGACTTTCTTAAAAAAGTAAATTGAAGTAAAAATAGTTTAGTTTACTGTTCGGGTCAGTGTGACACTTTTTTTGTTAGTTTTGGTGTGACATCATGCGGCACATTATGAAATAAAGTAATTGTCGCAGTTAATGGGAGATTGTAATAATGTACATGGGTGGCTTTTAATGCTCATGTTCACAGCTGTGACGTGTGAAGTGATGTCAACAAAGTCTGTTTGTTAGCAACAATAGCAATAGCATTGCCAAGATTTTGTGTAGGGGTCACAGAACTAACAGGAAGTAATTTAAAGGTGACAACACACATAATATGGAGTAAAACATCAGAGTGCAGCACGAAAGTGACCCGAAAAATTAAACAGCTGGAAGTCAAGGAGGTATGTGTCCTATCACCCATAGCTAGCGATGTCAATGAACGCTAGTGTACTTAATAAATGTTAACGGTGTTTTCGTACTTTGTTTCGCAGCGCATGACGCTAGTTTCGACTTTTTCTCGTTTCTTCGCTAACACATTGTACATCTAGTACTATGACCGGTATTGTTATAGTGCAATGGCGGATATGCCGGGTGTGGTGCCACAACTCATCAGTCCTGCGTGGGTTAGCAATCACTATCGGTGGATTGTCTGGAAACTATCTGCTATGGAAGTGGCATTTCCACACCAGTTCGCTGGAAGGTAATTTTTGCATCATTCTAACACTTACATTTGCTGGGGCTTCAGAAGTTAACGATTAATCAATTAATCGTTAAAAAATTAATCAGTTAATTTTTTCATGATTAAAATTTAATTGAAAATTCAGACTTCTTGACAGATGTAAACACCAGTTAAGAAGAAACTCAGATTTTCCTTGAAAATGGCTTGTATGTGTGTGTGTGCATTTTTAATTTCTAATTTAATGCTGCAATACACTCTGAAAACTGAGACAGTTTTAATCAAACATTTCAAAATTTTATTACTATACTGTTTGCTGTTTTTGCAATGGTATATTTTTTAGTCTGTGCAGTTATTTGTGTTTTTATATTAACTCATGTTTCTGTGTCAATCTGCACAGGTGTTTGACAGTTCATAATGTCATGCTGCAGCTGAAGTATCGCTATGACATCGAAGTCGACCGGAGTTGTCGGTAAGTATCTACGTACTTACTTAGAGTTGTTTTGAGAGTTCAGATGTTTGTGCAAAAATTCTTGTTACGTGTTTCACATATAATGTGTTTGATAACCACTGCCTGTGATTTGATGCAGTCAGATGTGTCATTTTGTTCATGCATACATGTACTTGTTCATGTGTTATGCCCGTTATCATTAGGGCCACAGTTTTTCGTGGAAAATTTGGCCAAATTCCACGGGCCAGTTTGCAAAATTCTGTGGCTTACCGCGGCAAAATCGTCCAAATTCCGTGGCTCACCGCGGTCTTCCATTTTTAAGTAAACTGAGCTCTATCCTGTTCAAAAACTTTAGTTTCTGAAGAGCCGGCTGGCATAGTGACATTGTGCTGAGTTATGCTAGCAACGTAAAAGAAAATTACCTATCTTTTTTTGTTTTAAAAGTGCAGTTTGTCAAGTTGAGTTATTTATGATTGTGCCATATTGCGTAGCTATTAGTAAGGCCCACAGCTTTTGGCAGTTTAGTTTGATTTTTTTGTGATAAAAATATGTCATCAAGTCAAAAATCGTACTAATCGCCGGTGAATTTTCAATTTCTGCAAAAAAATCTGTGAAATTCCGGGGAAATATCAAAATTCTGCAACAAGGGGAAAATTCCCCAGCTCGGCTCGAAATTCTGCAGCCTGCGGAAAACTGTGGGCCCTAGTTATCATGCCTTCATTAATGCTTAATGCCTACATTTTTTTCAGTGTAGTTTTGTCTTATCTCAATGGGACTTGCAGTTGAATATAGTACATTTTCGTGAATTTGTTTTATGATGTTGCTAAAAAAATTTTCACAGGCATTGAAGACACAAGCCACCAACTTTCTTACTTTTTACGTCTTATTACCTCCTGCTTGCTTTGTTATGTTTGTTGTCATTTAATGATACGTAAGTATACTTGCAATGTAAAACTATAATTCCAGTTGAGATTTGTTCTATTGCAAACTCTCTTGTACTAACATCTGTATCATACGGTTGTGTTATGTATTCCAGGAGTGCTCTGAGGAAAATATTTGAGCGAGATGACACACCTGGCAGAAATCTTGTTCTCTGCATTTCAGCAGTGAGCAGTAATGTGAGTATAATGCGCTGTGTTTGCTATCTTGCCTTGTGATAATCTAGTCCAGAATCTCAGAACGTTGATAGTTGTAGACATTTTAGCTATCAGCATTATGTCAACTCCCTGACTGAGTCAACCTACTAAAGCCAATCTGCTCTCCATTCATACATTAGTCCATCTATCCACAAAAAGCTTTTTGTGGTTTGTTCGATTTGAATGAAATTTTATGTTGGTAGAGGTCGGTGAGTGCTAAACGATGATGCTGTCATGTTACTTGATTTAAGGTTAGGGTCATGTGACTTTTTTTACCTCCGCCAAGGAGGTAATGTTTTTGCCGGACTTTGTTTGTTTGTTTGTCTGTCCGTCTGTGTGTTAGCAAGATAACTGAAAAAGTTATGGACGGATCTTTCTGAAATTTTGATATTATGTGGGGAATGGCACAAACTACCAGTGATTCAATTTTGGGGGTGATCCGGAAGGAATCCTGGATTCTGGATCACTTGGAAATTTTTGTTACCATTGCTTTCAATGGGGCATAAGGGAAACCGCTGCAAAACCGAAGATGGTGCTGCCACCTAGTGAACAAAATTGCCTTGGCGGAGGTGTGCGGGCTCTGACTGCTTTCTAGTTAAGTTAGAAATTGTTCTATTTTTAAAGTTCTATCTATTATGCCATTTACAGTAAGAGCTGGCAGATGACCAATGGTTGGTTCTTTACATAACGGACCATATCTAGATTTGATTGGGTCGAATTTCTGATGTTTGGTTTAGTTGATTTTAGAGTTTTTGTGTCACATGGCTTTGAAATTCATTGATACATAGCATTGCAAAGCTGGTACAGAAGCTTCAACCGCAGTCTCATACAGGGCTCCTTTTTGATAACCGCAAATGCTGTGGATGTGTGCTTTGGATGTGTTTATATGTTCAGGATATGTTGGAGCTGACCGATGGCTGGTACATGATAAAGGCAATGTTGGATGTGCCGCTCAGTGTTCTAGTGCAGAAAGGTCAATTGACTGTTGGTCAGAAGTTGTTCATGTTCGGCGCTGAACTGGTTGGATCAAATGAAGCGGCTTCACCGCTTGAGGTAGTTACAGTTCTTTGTCTATAACACTAGCTTATATGCATGTTATAGCCATTGTGTACTAAATTATAACTGGTAAAGACGATGTTAATGTTATAATAAATATGGAAATATGGAAACGTTGATGGCAGTGAAAACATGTACAGTTATGGAATTGTATTATATAAACTAAAATTGTGATTACTAATGAAGATTACTAATGGTTAAAATGGTTAATTGCATAATTAACACACTTAGAAGTTAACTGACCGACAGCATTAATAATTTCAAATTATTTCTTTTATTTATGACGGAGATGACCATATGCAGCTGAACTTGGTATTTTGCTGCTACAGGCAAGACTTAACAAAATGATCCTAAGCAGTGGCATGTTTTTCATTTGATGAGAAAAAAATTTGTAACCACTTGTTGGATCAGTTTTCCATTGCAGCATTTCTCTGCAAGACCTGGATATTGGCACTATGTCAGTTATACATTGTCGCTCTATATACAGGCAGCAGATAAAGTGAAATTGAAGATCTGTGCTAATTCAACTCGGCGTGCATTGTGGCATGCCAGGCTGGGCTTTCATTCCAATCCTCGGCCACCAATCATGTCTCTGCACTCACTGTTTGCTGATGGTGGGCCAATCCCTGGCGTTGATATCGTCGTTGTGCGCATTTATCCTATTCAGGTTCGTTTTAAACTTCAATGTTGTAGGTAATCTTATGGGAGTTTTTACTTAGGGATATTGCAATGATGTTGCAAAACATAAATGCATCTATTTTTGTACCGGAAACAGGGTTGATTTAAAGGATCAAAACTTGGCATATAGGGTGCGAGTCAGGAAACAGTTGTGGCTGAACAGACTAAATTCCACTGCTCACTTTCATTGGCCAGATTACATCTTCAATCTGTTTTCACTGTGGAAATGGGTATAGGAGGAGACAACTGGACATTCACGTCTCTGTCCAAAATGGGCAGGAGAACGCCAATTGTTGACTCCGTTGACGTCACAGATGTAAACAGGTAAAAGTAAAGGTTGAAATATAGCTCTTTAGATTAAACTCTTCACAGAGTTATGGAGCATCACCTGCCATATCGGATCACATGGTGTTACCTGCCACCCGACACAGGTGAACCCGCCCCGCCTTAACCAGAGTGTTCCAGGGCAATGACAACATGGTAGAATTTCTCATCTTTTTGAGGTATCTGCCCCTTTTCCCATATCTCTCTGATATCCCGATCTAAATTTCAACAGGGTCACTGTTAACAGGTGTTTTCCTGATTGTCATGTTGTGACAACAAGAACAACGTGCTGAGTGTACTGGTATCGGGATAGCATGTGTTTTATATCATGTCTCACGGGAATACTATTGGGGACTCCATTGACATCTCAGACGTATTCCGGGATAGTGACTGTGAGAACCTGGTGGAATCTCTCATCTCTTCGGGGCATTTGTGCATCTGCTGTGCCCCATTTAGGCACCATCTTGAGGGGCTCATTTTGACAGCAACAACAACAGGCTGACCATACTGGTACTGGGATAGTTTGTGTGTGTTGTAACATCATGTGTCGTGTGTTGTGTCAGTACATGGAGAAGATGGCAGATGGCTGGACAGTGGTGAGATCAGAAGCAGCTGAATGCAGAGTTTCACGTCAACACGAGCACCAGCGTCAGCGCCGCGTTGAAACGCTGCTGGCCAACCTCCAGCAACAGCTAGAGCACGAAGCCAACGGTACTATCAGCTTGTTTTCTTTTGTTTGCATTAGTAATCTCAATAAAAAACTGAGCATTTTTTACAGTCAGCACTGATATAGAACTACAAAAGTCGAAAATTATGGGCATGAATTAGTGTGTTTGCTTATGCATTTTGATTTCTCATCGGTAGTTAGATGTTAATGGCATGTCAGACAAATGACAGAAATGTTTGCCATAGATTCTAGTTTCCATTAATCAATTTGATCTAAGAATTGTGCAGATATTCGCTAGGGTTTTCGTGGGTGAGTGGCTCTTCAAAAACTTGGCGCTTTTTAGTGCCTCCATTTCATATATTTTCAGAACTTTTCAAAATTTGGCAGTAGTTGTCACATTGGCTTTTGGCAGGAATATTCAGCATGAACTCTTCATTTCTGTCAGTATACTGTTTAATGTGGATAATTACTTAATACTTAATATGTAACTAAACCTAAAAAGCCACATATTTTAGAGTAGCATTATGATGAAACAAAAGCAAGTCTTATTTTCCAGGCTTGTATGATTGCTGACAGATTGTTTGTTGAACTTTAAACGAATGGGTTTATTTATATTTTTGAAGTAGTGATGCGTTGAATTTAGTTAATGTGTGTTGAATTGCAGCCAAACAGTATTTTGTGCTTTACTGTTTTCGTAAAAAATATCAGTGAAGAGTATTCTGTGTAGAATTGCATGCGAAGAAGCGTCATCCGATTTATTCCGACATACGTCGACTTGCATCTGCTGATGATGTGTTTGAAGCTTATCAATCTACAACTGATCCTGATTTATTCCAGGTATCATTTTACCTGGTAATGTAATGAAGTAACTGGTAATGATTTAAGAACTGCTTTTCAGTAAGAAAAACACAGAGATGATGTGATTTGTAGTATCGGTGAACTGGTTTCCAATGCAGCTATCCAGGTTTAGTTACAGTAAGCCCTGTGGCCAGGACTGCTGGTATACTGGTCCAGTCGGTTAAAGGTGCTGGCTGTTAATTAGAGCCGACCATCCGGCTGACTTGGGTTGTGTGCTAGCTTAATTGGGTTTAACCCTCACCGGCTCAAAGTGCCAAAAAAGGATGAGCTCCCTTGCAATGGACCTAGCTGTCTGTGCGAAATTTTCTTTTTCTCTATCCAAGTTCGGTTGGATTTCATCATCATCAGCTTCATAAGCTTAAGCTTTCTATGCAAACACCTTGCAGCTGTTATCAATTAAGCTGCTTTGGTATCTATAAGTTTATTTTGTTGTTTTGTTTTGCTTTCTGAAAACATTGCAACCAGCCAGTTGTATTTGATGCATATTTATCATTGTGATAAATTTTGTGTGACTATTTTAACAGTCGTACCTGCAGCCGGAGCAGCTAGACTTGTTGAAGGAGAGCTGTGAACGAGCTCGATTGCAGCAACAGCAAGAACTGACGACTCGGTTGAATGTCGAGCTTGCTGAAGATCCCGTATGTGTTTCACTCACTACATCCTGACAGTTGTTTGATGTCATAAATGCTGTCACTGTGATCTTTTGTCTGTTGCTGGTATATCATGTAGCTTGTTTTTGTGTTTGTGTACTGAATAAATTGGCTGCAGGACTATTAGCATGCATGCTTGCTTATCTGTTTAAATATGATTATATATAGGTTGGAGACAGTAGTATTTAATTTATTGTTTTAAAGAAATAATGTTGAATAATTTTTTTGATTGATTAAATTTTGAATAGAGTTTTGGACTTCTTGATATCACTAATATCACTAATTTGTGCATTCTGTCATCAAGATTTGTACTTTTGTACTGCTTTTATACAGTTACTTTAGCAGTTTGCACTTTGTAATCCTTTACGATCTGACTACTATGGTCATATATGATCACATATATGCGGAGTGCACCAATGTCACTTTTTCTTTAGTTTATGAAAAATAACAACTACCAGTAGTTGAGTTCTACTGTTTTCATGATGGTCTTTATGACTGACTGCAAACATTGTTCGAAGTTAATCAAAATTAATCTTTGTAAATTTGTTGATTAAATATTTGTAATCGTTACCAGGTTTACGTCATATATTTACGGTATTCGTTAGAGTGTCGATGTTTTTATAGCCACAAAGTTCTGCTTAAGTGGATCATAGTGCAGAGTAACTTGTTATGCATTTGCAGACTATTACAAGAAATGTCACGCCATTGCTCAAAGTGAGAATTTGTGGTTGCTCAACAACTGACATCGATTTGAAGCAAAGTTAGCATGCCAAATCTTTGTGCTGTAATAATTACTGGGCTCAGATTGTGATTGTGCGGAAGTGGGGTGAGTGAGTAGGGTTTAACATCACACCCAACACAGTCTAGGTCATTTTGGGGATGGCCTTTGCAGGCAAAATAGCACATACACATAATAACAGAACAAAAAATTTAACCTTTACAGAAAGTTTAACCTTTATAAGACACAATAAAAAAACGACGGAAACATAAAATTGTAAGAACTGTCAATTATAATTGTGCATATGTATTGAAATGACAGGTCTAATAATCTTTCCTGTTATCCTCCAGACAGTCATCAGTCGCATAATGCTGTCTATTGGAGGACAGGGGGCGATTGTGAGGAAGATATTAATAACATTAAATGCTGTAATTGTATCCTATAAAGTTGAAACTTAACTGGCTTCTTTCAGCACAGTTGCAGCCTCCATACGCATGGCCTCTGGTTTTCATATTTCAGCATGACTTTGACTTAACATACACAGCATGTGATTTTTTTAGATGTCAGTAACTTAGCAAGGCATTTCAGGTGTGGTGGATTATTTAATGATCTGAAAGCTGTATTACAAATTTTTTGCTCAGTTTACTTTCAGAAGAACTGCAGAAATTAGTCAGTGTTCGGCAATGATAGTGATAAGGATATGGTTCATTGTATAGTTTGGGTGTTGATGTTTTGATATGACAGGGCAGATGCTTACTGTCTGGAGGCCGACAAATGAGACCGTTGGTTTGCTTCATGAGGGTTGTCGATATCACATATTTCACTTGGTTGCTCGTGCCGCTCGGTGAGTTTTACTCTACTTCAGTTCTGCTCAGCTCAGTTCATTGTAACAAGAAAAGCCCAGGGGCTAACACAAAGGGGAAAGCGCGACAACGATACATGTGTGAAGGCCCAGTGTGAACGAAGTCTAAGCTCACAACGAAGTTTCATTTAGACTACAGCGAATGACGCCTAGCGCCATATCCAGTGCATGAATTCCAATATTGGCTGAAAATAGCAAATTTTTCTTACCCCTTTCATTTAGCACCCTTGTTCTGGGTGACCCCTTTCGAATTTATGGAAAAGCTTTCTGGATTCTGAAACTAGAGTCTTACAGGCAGCCAATTGGGAAGATTTGGTGATCCTAGCTTGCACCATTTTTGACTGATCCGCTCGTGTGACGGACAGACAGACGGACAGATGGACAGAATTGTGATGGCTAAGACGCGCAACAGCAGTAGCTGCTGTTGCACGTAAAACTACAGTACGGTGTCATGCGAAAGTGAGTAAATAAATGATTTGAATGTGGATCTCACTATAAGTGTGGACCCCATTATGAATGATATCAGTTGTGCTGATTGTTCCAATGTGCCTTTATTTCACCTGTCATAAGCAACCAGAGCCACGTTTCATGTTTCAATGTGGTGCATGTCAGTCAGCCAGTGCTACCATGTGTGCTCAAGTCACTTGCTTCTGTGTAGTCCAGTAGTATTTTATGTTTTCATGTAGTTGTAACTAGAGCTGGGATTAATCGATTCGAATTGATTCACTTGGCGAATTGATTCGGCAGAGTGGATCGAACTCAAGCTTATTTCGATTCGACCCACTAATTTCGAAAAGTATTGAAGGCAAGTTTTGTTGGCAAACTCGTGTTTCTGCATGATGGTTGGCACTAGCTGCATGCATGCGTTCGCGTTGCGCACAACTTTCGTTTAGTTTCACTCCACTACCACTGTCATGAGCTTCCAAAAGCACAACCAGTGACCAGTGATGTTAACTCGCTCTTCCGTAACCTGATTTTTCTGTATTTAGATCTAAAACTTTTATTTGGTTCTTTTGGGTTGATCTATACTGGCGGTAGTACATTAGTGCGATAGTATAATAGACCCAAATTGCAGCTCAAAGTTTATGAAGGGCTTGAAGCATCAATGAACAGATGGTTTCTGAGTCATAAAAGTAGTCAGGGCCCAAAGTTACAATTTTCTCACGGGCGGGCGCTGCAAATATTTGACAGAATTTCGACGGAACGTAGCAAATTTTTTATGAAAGAGATTATGTGTGTGGTCAAAATTTTAATTTTGCCTTTAATTTTTTTCAAAATGGAAATCTACAAGCCCAAATTTAGCATTTTTTGGGGCAAACATTTTCTGACAAGAAGATTTTCTGACAGTTGTTCCACAACTGAAAATTTACTGTGGGCAACTGCTCCCCCACCATTTGCCTCCTTGCCAAGACGTTACTGACAGTGAATCGAATGGAATCGAAATTTGTAGTAGTATTAGTAGCGGAGTGAATGCTGTATGTATGTAGTCGGAGTAATAGTTCATCTGCTGGAGCTGTCTGTCTTTCGTCTACTCGTGGCACCAGATTTCATCCCGTCCCAATCGATGAAAATTTGCTTGAACTTATATATCAACCACGGGAGGTAGGTACTCATGTAATTATCTGATGTTGAACTAACAAAATACAGCACTATGCAGTGTGAATCTAGTGTATGATTGCTTGCACACCTGATGCTAACGAATGATAATAGTAATAATAATTGTTACTAGTTTATTAGTTACTATACTTGAGGCTGGCATCAAAGTGGGTTAAGGTGGGTCTCTCAATCTTCTGCTACTGTCATGAAATTAGCTTGCTAGCTAACTGTGATCTGGACTGTGCTTCAGTTGACAGTAGATAATAATTGACTGATTTAAGATTGATTGACGTTAAGTTGACCGGAACAAAAGCGTCTGAAAGTTTAACTGCTTTTGACGTCTACAGGCAGTGCTTCATGCTTTACTTTTTCTGTTTGTCCGTGTGGCAGCAAATCTGTGTGACATAATGTGACACTGACTAAAAGATAAATATATCAATGCAGATGCTGCATTTCAGCTATGTTGCTTTCGTGAAAATTGACCCATAAATGTTGAAATTCATTGAATAAATAAATATTAAATTGGCAGCAGTTAAAATTGAAACAGTATAGAGACAGACAATAGACAGTAAGGGCTCAGGTTCGCATTCCTGGAAGAATTTATTTATTTTGGGGCTCAGAACTCGCTGCTGTTTTGCAGCACCCTGGAACTGGGTTCTTGGGTAGAACCCAGTTCCAGAACTTGCATTCTGGCCCACTTTAACCATTAACTTTAGCAATGTTTTGTTTTTTTGCATGCTAATCTTGTGGTAATAATGATGTTGTTGGGCTTTGCAATTGTTGGCAGGAGTTTAACTGTTCGTCTGTCCGGAGCTCATCACAGAACTATTCTGATGTGGAAGTGGATGTTGTCGGTGCTGTAATTGACATGTCTCCTGCTATATCTTCTAACAGGTCTTTGTTTGTTACTGTTTTTTGTTCTATTTTTGCCAACCTAAATGCTTTGTAATACATGTTAGTGCTGTGCACTTAACTTTGATTTGTGTAACAAACACATCATGGAAAAAGCTTGTGAATGATTTAAGCTTTTTACCCTGTGGTATGACGTTCACATGTAGAAATGTAGTGTAACATGGGTCTGGAGACCATTAGGAGAAAGCTGAAATTCAAACTGGCACAGTATCAGTATTTAACCCGTGGACTGTTAACGGGGTTAAAGCATTAGAAACCATTTCAGCGTTTTTCATTTCATTTCAGTGCCATTTTTACGCGCGAAAGCAGAATACTTCGCGCGTCTTTGCCATCGTCTGGGCGTCTGTCTGTCCGTCCATCCGTATGTCACACTCGTGATCTGTATCAAAATGGTGCAAGCTAGGATCACAAAATCTTCACTGTGCGCTGCCCCAAGGTCTCTAGTTTATCGTGACAAAATTTCGTGCCACTGGGTGCAGGGGTTCCCCTCGAACGAGGGCGTCAAAGAGGGGTCCCCCCTAAAAAACGTCATTTTGCCGTTATTGGCTCGAATAATGTGAAAACAGTTGCAGATAGGTACATACTTCCTGCTTATCATAACAAGCACTGGTAACAGGCTTTTTGGATTTATCAACATCGATGACCTTGAACCCCTCAAAAAGAGGTTTTTAGTGAATTTTTCACAATTTTTGGATGCAGCGCACATTTCAACACCGAATTGCGACTAAATGGCTGGAGATAGACCAAGACAACCTGCGTATGAAATTCTCAGCATTAAACGTAGATTTTAGCAGCTTAAGTCCCGACCCCCTATGTTCAAGGAGGCTGGCGCAGGCGGGCGTCAAAGACAGCTACCCCCCTAAAAAGTGGTTATTTTACCGCAATTATCTCGTGTAGCGTGAACACGGTTGCAGATAGGCACAGACATGCTGCTTATCATAACAAGCACTA
>Ga0209367_1000522_pt1 | contig 38938 bp, 26 predicted proteins | sample WorMetLIZISLAND2_FD_187412 | JGI IMG/M metagenome (GOLD analysis project Ga0209367, IMG submission 187412) | Marine gutless worms symbiont microbial communities from Max Planck institute for Marine Microbiology, Germany - Olavius geniculatus... ...
ACAGTTCTTTTCCTTGGCTACGAATCTTTATAATACCAGAGGACACAACCAGCGTTTGTATGTATCGCGAAGTGATTCAAGGCTGCGTCAGATGTTCTTCAGCCAGCGAGTTGTCCAACACTGGAACTGGCTTCCTCAGTCGGTCATTGAGGCTCCGTCAGTCAACTCTTTCAAGAACCATCTGGACGCATTCTGGGCCAAGGATATGGGCGTTTGAAGCTACGGCTTGCCGGCCCATCATACTACAAGTACAAGTGCAAGTAAGAAAACGGCAACGACGTACACGGCCGGCCGTAAACAAATTCGAAAATTTCTATACACACTGCCGGGTACGATTGCAGGAATTACGGAACTTTCGTTCTCTGGAACTTTCGCTCCCAAACAAGAATTACTTTTATTTACATGATCAGCTAGTGGTATTTCAACGTAAGGCCTATAATTTATTTGTTTACATTTTAATCCATCCAGTACGTATGCTACTTGACAACCCATGACTAGAAGCTGGCCCGTTAAGGACCAAACAATAGGCAAGGGAAACAGTGGTTGTAAGACGTACAGTGTGATAGTGGACAATTATCAGCCGGTGCCGCGCGCCGGCCTTTGATTCCTGCTGCTTCGAACCTTGCTCACTGCAGAATTGCCGTGTGGCTGTGGCGAAAGCAAACGTATATGCCTACAAGCTCAACACCTCATTTGAATTTAGTGACGTAGTTATCTTTTTTATCAACCGGAGGGAAATACGTAAAAATAGGGTTTTTAAACGAAGTTTGGATTTGCGAACTTCGAATTTCAAGTTCGAATTCGTGTTCGTTTTTTAGCCCTTCGATATTCGAATCCAAGCATCACTAATTAGACGCAGACGGTTTTACCTTGAAAGTGGAGCGCTGTTACTTCAGAGGTGCACTGTGTGACGATTTCTTTGTTCTCTGCTGGCCGTCAATTCAAGCGACGCCTGCCACGTGTTTGCATACCCCTCCCCTCCCTGCATACTGCCGCGGTGTTCAATTACTCTCCATCTTGCACTGCGCCCCTGGCAAGCTATCAAAGTGACAAATCTTGGTGGCCCAGACACAGAGCAGACATCTGTCGATGGCAATAGAGCACGACATGGCTTAGAGTCCTGGCTGATTGCACTATTGATAGACTGCTTCACGGCGTGTGGCGTGCATGCTGTGACCTTCATCTCACCCCACAATGCAGACATCAAACGCAAATTGCTAAAGCTTCTCTACAAATGTAAAAATGAAGTTTGAATTTAATCCGAAGTTTGAATTTAATCCGAATTTTAGCAGTCAAAATTCGAATTTGGAAGAAAAACGAATTTAACATCCCTAGTAAAAAAGTCCGTATGTCTTGTGGTAGCCTAATAATGATAACTCGAACAGTCAATCAGTCACTCAGTACATCGTTTATTATGCAAATAGCAGCACACACATAGGTAAAAAATGCACATGATATAACCAAAAAATAAGGGGAGCGAAAGTTGCAGGAAATGAAAGTTCCAGGGAGTGAAAGTTCCACCTATTTTGTACAGCAGATGTCTGAAACCTGAGCCTATTAATGGAAATGATCACAATCACGCTTGTACCTGATTGCGAGTGATTTCCGCATATTCCTGGCAATCTAATTTGATATAGAGCTGATCGTGGCAAGCCCTAGTGAATGGTCTTTTATTTTTCAGCCAAATGAAGGCAATAATGTTACTGCTAGTGTGTTGTTTTAATATTTGTAAATTGTTTTGTGTTTCAGGGCAATGAAGCATCTCTGCCGATGGAACTATGTTCAACATGTAAGCCATGTTTGTTTTACATCCCAGTTGTTGTCTCAACACTGCTTAATTCGTCATTTTTTATTGAAGAGTTTTTTTGTCAATTTATTGTGATCTCTGGCATCTTAATAAGTTAACAGTGCTGTTCTATGGTATTTAGCAGATGTTTGCAGAGGCCGGAGGGCCCTTGGGCCAGGCCTGTCCTAGAAATTTGCCTTGGGCAAATGGGCGAGGTAAGTAGTCATTGGGTTAGGTTCGGCAGCAAGATTAGTGGCAAAGCTGTGTTAGTCTTGACTTGTAGACTTGATCATAGTTTTTAGCATTTGAAATTATTGCAGCTGCAATGAGGTTATATAATACCGAACAGTTTGTTTTGTTAGGAGGATTGCACAAAAAGTACAGTAGTAGCAGTAGTAACTAGAAAGCAGTCGTAGCCTGCAGGTACCTCCGCCAAGGCAAAGCTGTTCGCCAGGTGGTGTCACCATCTTCGCTTTGCCAGCGGTTCCCTTATGCCCCCTTTAATGCAGTAGTAATGAAAATTTCAAAGTGATCCAGAATCCAGGATTCCTGCCGGATCAGGCCCAAAATTGAAACACCTGCAGCTTATACCATGCCCGACATACCCTCAAAATTTCAGAAAGATCCGTCCATAACTTTTTGAGTAATCTTGCTAACAGACAAACAGACAGACAAACAAAAACCGGCAAAAACATAACCTCCTTGGCAGAGGTAATAATGGTGCAGTGGTAATGAATCCTTCAATTCTACAGTATTTCAATTAGGATAGGATTGAAGGAATTTTTGCTGTTGCCAGATAAGGCAGTCGACAAAGTATGATATGTCAAGTTTGTAGTTTGAATCTTAGCATATAGAATTGTATGCTTTTAGGTGTAGGTTTTAAACTCAGTTTTACAGTACAAAAATTGCTGACGCTAAACATTTAACAAAGTTAACAAACTTAGCAGCACATACAGTGTTAGTGTGTAATGGTCGCAGTTGACATAGAGGAGATAAAAAGACTTGGCAAGCGATTCAAGAAGCTTGATCTGGACAAGTCGGGGTCATTGAGTGTGGATGAGTTTATGTCATTGCCGGAGCTGCAGCAGAACCCTCTTGTTCAGCGCGTCATTGACATCTTTGACACTGATGGCAATGGGGAAGTGGATTTCAAAGGTGAGTGAGCTTTTGATATTGACAGCAACATCAGTCCGAGAATAATCCGCTCATTTTTATGAAGTGGAATGCATCTCATAGGAATGATAAAATCTCATAGTATCTTAAAGGTCCATGGCCACGGTCACACTCACTCGTGCAATTTGTGTAGATTTATATTGCATATATAATGTATTGATTTGAGCTTCATAAATATATGAAATTAATGTGCAATTTCAAACGAAATGCGGTATTACGTTACATTAGGCGAATTTACCAGTTCCCTGGTGACGTCATGAGTCTAGCCTAGAGACATCATGAATATTAATGGCCTAGCCGGTAACGTCATCAGTCTAGGCCATGCCATTAATATTCATGATATTTATTGGCTAGTGTGATGACGTCACTGGGGGCGTCTACATGCCAATATGGCGGTGCATTTTTTATGTGATTTTCATAGATCGTCAATTTCAAAGGTAAATTTCTCAGTGTTGACGAAACGCTGGGTGCTGATATTACTGTCAAAATTATCAGAACATTATGCTATTTTAGGAAAATGGATAAAAAGTATATGTTAATTTTGGTGTCCATGGACCTTTAAGTCTAACATTATTCATAGTTTCCTGACTTGGCTGCTCTTCATGCAAAAATGCAGTGTTGCGAGGCTTATCTGTGATTTTCTAAATTTGGTAACTTTCAACATTTTAACATGTTTTGTAAGTGCTAAGCCCATACGGGTCGTATAGACACTTGAACAGATACTCTGCCTAAGTATACCATGTAGTTTTTGCACACGACAGCAGCTACTGCTGTAGTGCATTTTAGCCATCACAATTCTGTCTGTCCGTTTGTCTGTCTGTCTGTCCATTACATGGGTGGATCAGTCAAAAATGGTGCAAGGTAGGATTACCAAATCTTCACCATCGGCTGCCTGGAAGACTCTAGTTTCAGGATTTGTAAATTTTTTCTATAAATTTGAAAGGGGTCACCCTGAGCGAGGGTGCTAAATGAGAGAGGGGTAGGGAAAATTTGTGATTTTCAGTTGATAAGTCGTTGTATCTTAGAAACAGGGCCTAGGTTACTATTAATCACTAATAGGAAGTCGTACATGGGCTGTTGATTGACACTAAAAGCAATAACCTTGGATGGCCTTGAACATTAAAATAGAAGTTTTTATGAATTTTTTGGCAATTTTTAGAGCAAATTGTGCTGATATCACCAGAGATAGACAAGGACAAACTGCATATGAAATTTTCAACATTCAATGTAGATTTTAACGGTCCAAGTCTCAACACTCTAGGTTGAAGAAGGCCTGCGCACGAGGGCATCAAAGAGGGGTAACCCCATAAAAACTCATTATTTTACCGCTGTTGGCTCGCCTAGCATAAGACCGGTTGCTTTATGTAGTGAGCGTGAATAAATGAATGAAAATCGTCATGTCCAGTGTCAATTGCTGGGATCGGTGAGCTTGGATTTTGTTCACAGTGGGCTTTCGTACATGCATCGCTGTTGCGCATTTTCCTTTGCATTTAGCTAGGCATTCTTGTTTCTTCTCCAAAAATTGGGATAACTCTTTCCACTTGACTTTGCTGGCAAGTGATCATTAAAGATTTAGGTTTTTTTGACATCAGATTATTTAATTGAAAACAGTGTGCAAAATTTTGCTTAGATGTGATGATTGACAGTGAACAGTACTAAATAAAAAATCATGGAGATCATGGAAATTGTGATTTTCATGAAATGCTGTGATTTTTGCCAAAATGCCATGTTTTGCTGTGTTTTGCCGTGTTTCAGTCAAAATGCCGGGATTTTGCATTTTTTTTACAAAAATGTTGTTTTTAGTCAGCGTAGTTGACATTTGTCGTGTGATATTTATTCTTGCCTTTATTACCAAAGTTTGTGTGCTTTGTTACTTTCTGGCTCAATATGTGAGCGTGACGTCATCGTAAATATATCTGTTTTAATGTTCCACAGCGAATGCTATAATGTAATGCTATATATAATGCTAATAATATATAATGCTGTATATTGAGTTTTATAGACTGTATAGTGGTTTTTGAGCTCGTGATTTAATACCGTTTTTTACCATGATTTTGCAATGATTTTTGCGATTATCACTCAAGTGTGTCATGTTTTTTGCCGTGATTTTCTACTGTCGCTAGTTGGTATCCATGTTAGTCACGTGGCCAAATTTGTAAATTCGCACATCCACTTAAATTTATTACAACTACTTTTGAAGCTAAACCCTGTCATTTTGTCGAGCACTGCCATTGCCTCTATAATTAATCATCGATGTCTTAAATTGTGAAATTGCACTGATAGTGATGAAGCTGTTGTTTACTGTTGTTGTATGTTTTTGCTATTTTTTTTGTATGTTCTGTGATCAGTGATCATGTTAATGTGTTTTGAGTGTTTGACTGTTTCACAGCTACTGTAATGACAGCAGTTAGGCTTCATTCATATAGACTTGAGTATGAGTTTGGATCTGTCTGGGTATCCGTTGTGTATTTCAATGGTGTGGCTCGTAGAAGCTTCAGTGGAGTGGAGTGTTAATTGTCACTTGTATAAGAACATAATTCAACGCCTGTCGGCCATATTTGATAAAATTGAACTGAGAAAATGCTTTGTGAATAAAACAACAATATTCCACTACAAAGTTACTATTTCTACTAACCTCACACCTCTAATGATAAACAGTTTTACAATAACGTCAGTTCTGATGTCAAATATGCGTCATAGCTTTTATAACTTGTATTATTGCTATGTATGGGTAGTTTAATTCTCATGGGTTGGATAAAAACATGACTCTTACGGAACCTACTTGTGTGAGTGAACTTTACAGGTAAACCATACTCGTAAATGTGTGAACGGCCACTGTAGCGCCATTGAAATACACGACGGGTACCCGGACAGTGTTGAACTCTTACTCTTGTCTATGTGAACGCAGCTTCACAGCAGCACACAGTCACAGCAGTTTGGCATTGTAGTGTCACGTCAAGTTAGAAAGCTGGTATTGTGTTATTAGTAGCGCCCACACTCCCACAGTTTTCCGCAGGCTGCGTAATTACGAGCCGAGCCGTGGAATTTGCTTTTTCCGCGGAATTTTGATATTGCCATGGAATTTTGCGAAATTTTGCAGAAGTTGAGAAATGACTAATGATTAGTATCTTGGACTAACTATATCATGGGAAAAAATCAAACTAAACTGCCTAAAACTGCATCCCTACTAATAATTACCATCGTAATATGGCACAGTGTTAAATAAACACAATGCGACTAATTGACAAATTGCACTTTTGAAAAGAAAAAAGATCGATAATTTTCTTTGTATGTTGCTAGCATAACTGAGCACCATGCCAGCTTCCAAAAAGTGAACGTTTTTTAACAGAATAGAGCGTATTTTACACACAAGCAGAAGGTCGCGATAAGCCGTGGAATTTGGTCAATTTTGCCGCGATAAACCGCAGAACTTTACAAACTGGCCAGTGGAATTTGGCAGAATTTTCTGCAGCAAACTGTGGGCTTTAGTTATCAGTAGTTTAGCCTTTGTGGTTTGGAACTTTAAATTGCCAGCAGTCATGAGATTGTGCTTTGTTTGCTGCTGTAGAGTTCATCGAAGGGATATCACAGTTCAGTGTGAAAGGAAACAAAGATGCAAAACTTCAGTGTAAGCATGTTAGCTCTAAGAAATTGGTAATATTTCCCAGTATGTGTTTGTAGCAGGGATGTTATGGCGAGAACGAGAATGACAACGAGAACAATTGAATGAGTAAGTAAGTAAGTAAGTAAATTTAATTTATAAAGCGCACAATGTCAGCGAGAAACTCACTGAATCTGAGGCGCTGAGGACGTGAATGAGACCAAAAATGAATTTTGAGAACAAGAACTAGACCAACAACCATGAGAACGAGAATGAGAACAGTGAAGGAATAAAATTTAACATGTAATATTTGACATAACCGTCGGCAAAAAGTGATTTTATAAACCAATGTGATTATCAACTGATGTGGCATGAATGATGCACATAGACCACAATTATGTCATATCTCTCTCATTGAGATTAGGCCTACGAGAACCAATCTGAGAGTGAGTCTAACAGTGTCTTGCCGGTATAGTCTGTTCACTGCAGATTTGCATTTTATGCACGATCACTCATGGATGTGAGTTGAATCAATGCATTGGTTTGGTTGGATTGGGTTAAATGTGACCGCAGCGAAAACATGATGTCATAAACCAGCATGCAGTCTCTGCAACAACGTACTATATTGCACAATCTTTGATCTGCAGGTCCAGATAATAGACCTCTGACACAGCCGGTAGTCTGCACTTGTGACCCCACCTGCATGAGCAGCTTCTGTAATTACAATTCAGTGAGTTTTATTGTAGGTTTAACAGCCACTATTCAGTTTATGATTAGTGCTGTCACTTTGACACTTGAGTCCACCATTGCGAGCAATAATAAGTATTTTGCACGAGAATGAGACCATTAAATTTGGTCTCGAGAACTTAACATCCTTGGTTTGTGGTTATTGTTAAGTCTAGCTGCAAATTAAAATACATGTTTTCTCATAAATTTATGTCCATTGTTGTGCTGAGTAAAATTGTCATAATACATTTGCTGGTGCCTACATGTGACATGTTTTCTCAAACTAATTGACAGAATTTGATTGTGTACAACATTGTGGTTAGTTATAATAGTATTTGTTCAAAATGTATGGAATGTTTTCAGGTATACTGTGTGATATCAGTATCATTTTGTTGATATCTAAAAAGTTAGAAAATATTCATTAGCAGAATGGACCATCAGTGTCAAGCATTGTATCCTGTTCAAGGAAATGTAATGATCGATGTTGGCTGATGGAATTATCTACAAGATTATGGCAGATTTGCATGGTAGTTACTTGCCCGTTATTTCTCGTTGCTGTTGCCAAACAGTGGACACCATAAGGTTGCAGAGAAAGAGTTAGACAAAAAAGACGTCTAGAAAAGAGACATAGGTTTCAAGTGCAGCTGGAGAAAGATGGAAGTGGCAGCACAGGACATAGCTGGATGGAGTGAAGTGGTCTATGGCCCACGTTTCGCCGCCGTCACCGGAAGAAACAAGGCATAAGTCATGTCACTCACTGTTTATATGATTGCTGTATGTTATTTTTGTGTTATGACAGTTGCGTTTAAGATCTACGACATTGACCGCGACGGCTACATCTCAAACGGTGAGCTTTTTCAGGTGCTGAAGATGATGGTCGGCAACAACTTGAAAGATGGCCAACTGCAGCAGATCGTTGATAAGACGATCATTTACTCGGACAAGGACGGCGATGGACGGATATCGTATGATGAATTCTGTGCGGTTTGTACTTCACATCATAGCAACTTTTTACAAGTGCATGGCATAATGCTGCTTCAGTGAGGTAATACAAGCACAAGAGAGCACAGTGTCTCAGTGCAAAGCTGTGGATCATATCACATCATCTGTTTTTGTTGACTTAGGTCAGTTATTGCTGGCGGAACATAATGTGGTACATTTGGGGTCATCCATAAAGGACGTCCGTACTGACGGGGATGGGGGTCAAGTCGAATACGGACAAAAGCGGACAAGGGGAGGGTGGTTTCGGTGAAAGTGGATGTCCGCATGTCCGCACATACACATGTAGGAATCCGATTTAATTGTTAAGGGGTGAGCATCAGCAGCTTGCAGCAGCCCGCGTCAGGAACAGGGCAGGTCAGACAGACATCAAGTTGTACCACGGCCCAAGCACTGAGGCAGTTTTGAGCCATCAGCGCTGAGACTGCAGATGAGTGAGAAGAGATTCCTTTCTCATACTGTGACACAGCAGTAGCGGCACACTCGTCGACAGATGGCACACGGCTACATGGACACGATAGCACACCCGATGGGCACAGAGAGGCACTGCAGGCAGTAGACTGCGTGCATCTTGCAGATTCATGTTCAGTATCCCCAAGTCCAGGTGCGGACGTCCGCAGAGGGGAGGGAGGAGTGGTTGGGCTAATGCAGACAAAAGAGGACAATGGAGAGGCAGGTCAATTTTGCGGACGTCCTTCATTGATGTCCTCTTTGCCGAGCACTCATTAGCCTGTAACACAAGCCAAGTTCTGAAGTGGCTTTGTGGTGTGGTGCCAAGTTGAGCTACTGCAATTGAGTGGAGCACAGCTGACTATCTGGCTGATTTTAAATTATGCTTTTACTCTTTAAACAATATCTGAAGAGCAACATTTGCACTGTTGTAGCACTTTTGATTCACAGTGACAATGTGATAACGGCAGTATACCAAATTGTTTTTGCATTACGTTACAGGGTTCAAAAAACTTTTAAATTAAAAGTTTAACCCGATGGAGTCTTTTGGGTTAAACTCAAGTTTTTAAAGGCCCAACTTGATAGGTTTTCATGAGTTATAGTTTATTTCTTGAGTGAGCGTTGCTTAATAGTAAATATCTGAAAATTTGCAAATTTATAGATTTAAAGTTTTGAGAACCTAACCATAGTGAAAGATGTTATTGTTACTTGAACAAGAAGCTAAAATTCAGTCAGTCTGTTAATTTATAGTTGCAAATTGGATTATGTTTAAGGGATTTATTATTTCTTGGGGAAAATGGGTTTTGGGTGGTATTACCCAGTAAAACTCGCTGTGTTTTTTGGGGTATGTACCTGGGTGTCTTAGGTCGCATTAACATGGACACATGTGATGAGTAACTGAGTATGAGTCTAGGTACTCGTGTACAGATTACAATAAACATGGGTTTGCATGTATTTCAATGGCAACCATTTACATTGATACAAGTACGGGTTACTCATGAAGTAAACAACATGCCAGTAGCATTAATTTAATTTATGCAAGTTTTGATGCATAATGATGTCAGAACTTAATTCATTGTTCAGTTGTTCACTGCTTCAGATGCTGTGTTCACTGCTATAGAGTATAGATACCTGAGTAGTAAAATTACTAACGATGCAGTGAAATATTATTGTTTTATTCGCAAAGGATTTACTTGTAAACTGAAACCCGGACTTTACTTGTACTTGTACTCATGTCTATGTGCCCATAATAGACAGTTCTTACAGTTTTTGACTTAGGTCGATTTTTGGTTTTTTGTTATTATTATTATTATTATTGTCATGCACGGAAATTATTATCGTGGCATTTAGTCTAAGTAGACTTCAAGGACATGTAACATAATTACACTAAAAGTCAACATGCAAGCAGAAAACTAAGAGAACTAGAATCAGTGTCACTAGTAGGATGTAGCGAACAAATACGACTTCAAATGACGCTTATAAGTCGACAGTGATAACGATAAAGGTGTAAAGGTTAAACTTGCCGTTCTGTTATTGTAACGGTTACACTTTCTGTTGCATTACTATGTGTTTGTGTGCATTTCGCCTGGAAAGGCCATCTTCGAAATGACCTATACTGTGTCGGGTGGGATGTTAAACCCTACTCACTCACTCACTCTATGTGAACGCTGCCTTAACCGTGGTTGTGGTGCGCAGATGGTGGGTGCGCTGGAAGTACACAAGAAGATGGTCGTTGATGTATAATACTGACTGGCAGTGCTGTGTCGCTCGGTCATTCATTCGTTGGCAATCGGCTACAGTATGCATTGCATGTGTCCTGAGCTTTTGATGATTGATGGATGATGAACTGTGTCAGTGGTGTTGATTATGATGATTGATGATTGACGATGCATCATTTCTGTAGACTAAGTTGTGTTGCCCGTGTGCCGCTGCCTGCTGTGTTTCCCCACTGGTCCCGAATTTAGTAAACGTTATCGTCTTTTCAGCCACCCATCTGTCTGTCTCCTTGTTTATTGTACAAACCCTTTGCCTGTTTGCCCATGTGCTAGTGGACACCAGCTAGGGATGTCAGTTTATAGCGGAGAATTTTTGTAAAATATGCCGGGCTTTTTTGGGGAAAATATGCAGAATTTGGCAAAATATGCGGCGTATATATGCAGCCGCATATATGTGGCATATTTTGTCACATATTTCCGGCATGTGCAACTTTGAGTGCCAGAGAATCATAATCATGATCAAAGTTAACATTAATAGGCCTATTCTGCACAGTTTCGACATCGTTGACTTCAATTTTCTAACGTCTAATTGTAAATACCCATAATTGCTCCATCCAAAAACATTTAATGGTCTTAAACTAATGTTGGACAAGGAAAATGCTGAAAAATGCGATAACATATGCAGCATTTATGTGAATTTTTTGCATATGCGGCATAATTTCCACATGTGCGATTTTGAAAATGCCATTATATGCGGAAAAATATGTGATATGCAGTTTCTGACAAAATATGCAGTTACATATTCGCACATTCCTAACTAGCTGTCTGCTAGAGTTTTTACTGCCGACTTTGCACAGGGTTGAGAACGTGTTCTTAAAAAGGGTCGTTCCATGTTATTGACTCTGTGCATGCACGGCACAGTAGTCATGAAACGATGGCTATTCACCGATCATGTGCGCCTACGGTTCACATCGCAACGTCCGTGTTTCTGATGATAGAGTGAACAAGAAAATTGCTCATTTTACCATTTAATGTTATTGATAGTGCACGAATGATGTTTGTTCATGGTGTATAGTCACCATATAGCATTCAGTATGCTTTTTAGCATGACTGTGGAATAAAGATCTTATTTATATCTTTCATGTGTCTTTAACAAACTCTCGGCATGCCTACATGCTTATGTGCAATTTTTGGCAAATAATTCTAATTGAGATAATTTATCTGAGCCGAGTATCATTGGTGTAGGAGAAGAAGAAGAAGGCATGTGGTCGATAGCCATTTTTCAAGCGCTGTTGACCATTCATGTGCACGGTCTAAATATGATCATCGTAAAGAAGCTCTGCTTCAGATCCTTTTTGGGTTAAACACATGTCTTTTTGAAAAGTCCCAACTTGAGGGTTTTTTGGATTCACATGGGTTTTCTGTTGTCTCAAGGAGCACTGCTAGATAATGCCCACGTCAAGTAAATGTCCAGTAAAAATTTGCAAATTTATTTGTTTAAAAGTCTTAAGAACTTATATCTAATAATATGTTACATTATCAGTGGAACAAGAAACAAAAATTGGATTAAGCTTTAGTGGATTTTTTGGTTTGGGTTATGGTGGTTTCCCAATTATGACGATCAGTTTTTTTGGGGGGGTATTTACCCAGGAGTCTCAACCCTGTTTCACTGACAGCCTCTGATGCTGACTTTCTGTGAATGTTGCTGGTAGAGTCTTGCTGAAACTTATCTCTTTGTCATCATTGTTTACCAAGTAATGTACATCATTATTCTCTTGTTTGCATTAATATTAGCGATTTCCAGCAATAACCCCTGACGCTTCATTGTCAAACCTAGTTGCACCGTTGCTGATTTACTGAAATAAATGCAAATTTGCATAGCTTGGCCCCTTCAAGTGAGTTTAGGTGTTAAAAATAATTTCTGAGATTGAGTGTTTGATGAGAGCAGACTGTTTGAAATATCCTGGTACGTCCCAGTGCAGTTAGAATCATTTCGTGTCTGATGTGTACATGTTAAAAATTACAGTCAGAGTGAAAACAAAACAAAATGTTGGGGAGTTTTTGCCAGGATATACAATTAAAACTAGAGCTGTCAAAGCGTTAATTTTTTTAATGCATTAATGCACTGTGTTCTTTTTTTAACGCAGTAATTAACGTGGTATTAACGCACCCAGGCCCGTCGAAAGGGAGAGTAAGGGGGTAAGTTACCCAGGGCTTCGTGACGTTTGGGGGCCTTGCCTGTAGAATACAGAAAATTAGAAACACATATTTAAATGTATAATCAATAATAACTGATGTCATTGCTAGCATAGAAATACATTAGCCTGTTGTCGAAATAATTATTTATTTACAGTAGTGATGGAATGGCAACTACAGTTTAGTTACTTGAATTTATTCGATTGTTAAATAACCACTGTTAATGGAATATTGGAACTTTTACTTCTCAGGATTTATTAAATTAACATAAATTTACGTACGTGCGTTAATTTTTTAAACCTGCGTTAATTTATTAATGCATTATATGGGTTACGGAAGGTGGGGATTTTGGTACAGCTGACTGGGGCTGCCTGGCCTGGCCGCTGCGCTAGCCTGTGTCTGCAGGCCGCACGCAGTGGTTGGGCGGCCGGCGGATCTGGTCAGTGATGAAAGCGCATTAGAGGCGTGTATACGCGACAATGCACTATACAAATTGATGACCTTTACCTTTAACGCATTAATGCATTAATTTGACAGCTCTAATTAAAACTACAAAAAATGGCAGCATATAATTTCTAGTAATCTTTGTTGTTTTTGTTGTTGTTGGTGGTGTGGACTTCAAAAATGATGATTCTTGAAAATTTTTAGTTTACTTTAAACTTAAGTTTAGTGTCTATTAATATTATTTAGCTGAAGAAATTGTAATATTTTTATTTCCTAACAAAATATTTTGAGACTTTCTGTAATGAAGACTTTGCATGTAAGTTAGGGGGTAAGTTACCCGGGCCTCACGACGTTTGGGGGCCTTGCCTGTAGAATACAGAAAGTTAGAAACACATTTTTAAATGTATAATCAATAGTAACTGATGTCATTGCTAGCACAGAAATACATTAGCCTGTTGTCGAAATAATTATTTATTTACAGTAGTGATGTTTTATGTCGCAGTGTTAAATATAAACGTTCGAAATTGTGTAAACATTTTTATGTTTTGGAACATAATTTAGAGTAATAGCGATAAGTTTTGCTTGCTTGTTTTTAATTTTTGCTATAAGTGGCACATGTAATGAACATGCACCTCGATTGCACCTGTGTTATTTTGCCATTGTGTATATCTGATTGTAATGTTCTAAATCTCATACTTTGCTTATGGTATCACGTGATGTCAATTGTTGTTGCATATATTTTACCCTTGTTTACAGCTGTGCTGTTTTCTGCAGCTGTGATGTTGCTGGTTTGTACCATGTAATTTGTTAATGTGTTTGCGTGTTGTGTAGTGTGTATTACGTGTGTGTTGGACGATTGGGATTTGGTCATAATTTGAAAAGCGTAATTCAAATGCTGCGTTCATCTTTTGCTGTGCCAAGCTGTTCGTCTGTCTGTTTGTCTGTCCTGCTGTGTGCCATGCTGTCTGTTCTGCTGCTGGTCTCTCTTCTGTGTTGTTTTGAGTCTTGTTTGTACTAAGCTTTGTGGACTGAAATGTAAAGTCCTTCCCAAGCCTTAAGACCCATAGGGCAGTGCTGATTTTCGTTTCCTTAGCCCTCAGCCTTACACCAGTTTTTAGACTGCGAAACTGCGGATTCTGGATTAGTGCATTGCACAGTGTGCTTGTTAGTGTCTCAGCTTTCGCTGGTACTCATTGCACCTACTCATGGAGGGATGGCCAGGCTGAGTTGACCTGGGTGGCTGGTTACATACCGGGATGGTTTGTCTGCCTGCCGACGGTCACCCATCCAAGTACTAACTGGGCTTGGCATTGATTAACTTTGTCGATGCGAACAATGACTTTACCTTCTAATCGTGTCTTATGTACAGGCAATAGAGTCAGGTTGGTTAGGGTTGTTTCTGTTTGTTATAAGCTCAGTCAGATTTTGCGTCTTTGATGTACATGAATAATTTAGTTCACAAATTGACTTCAGAACTATTTCAACCAGTTTTTCGTTGCAATCGTGTGTTAATTCGTTTTTGGGCCATATTAATATGATGACAATGAAACAGAGGTCTAATACATGCATTGCCAACAATCTGTAATTATTATTATTAACTTGCTTCTAGAGAATATGCAAAAGCACTAAGTAGGTTTACTAGTGAGTATTGTAACTGAAGTGTACAGAGTATCAGCTTCCACCCCCCCCTCTGTTATACACCTTGAGTTTAGTTTTCAGTGAATCTAGATGCAGCTGAAAGTGATGTTCATTGATGTTTTATTGGTCTGCCTGTAGCATCTAATGATTTGTTACATTGTCCAGAGTGAAATCTATCATTGACATTTGATGCTTGGGTCTGTTTAATCCATCATAGAACAAGTGAGCATCGCACACTGTGTCCACTGGCATTAGCATGCGGCCACAGTATGTGGCTTGGTGATGTAACGGTAGCGTGCCGAACTTGTAACCCGGAGGTTGCAGGTTCGACTCCCACCCGGTGCACTGCCAGGTAATGACTTTGGGCAAGTTGTTTACACACATGTTGTGCCTTTGTCACCAAGCAGTATAATTTGGTACCGGCCTCACCGTCTGGAACGTAACGAGAGAGGTATGGCCTACCACCGACATAGCTGCTGAGTTGTGTTTGCACTCACTGCCAGCTTATAAACGGTGATGAGCACCGACCCGAAGGTCGCAGAGATGTGATAGGACGATGCTATGGGGCAAGTTACGTTACGTTACACAGTACATCACAACTCTTGTTGGGATGTCGGTTGTTTATTTGTCGCTATGTCATTAGTGTAAGTAGTGGGGGTATGCTTCGCGTCCATTTGTTGTCTGTCTGTCATATATGTGCAGGATTATTGTGTTGTTATTGCTCTTTTAGTTTTTTGCTTATGCGAGCAATGCTCGCTGAATAACTTTCACGCGATAGCCACTCGTTCAGTACGACCGCCATCAGACTCACAGTTCCACCTCCGGCTGTCGCTGCCATGTTATAACTTTCGTGCTATAACTTTAAAGCTGTAACCGTATAATTTTATTTTTGTCCTAGCTAGTTCTCAATATGATTGGAAAATTTTTTTTCTCTCTCAAATTTTTTCTCCCCAATTTTCTATGGAGCACTAAAACTCCACCAAGTATTGGTTATGGTAGCTATGGGGACTATTTAGCTCCAAGATAACGGGCCATAGAACGTTTGGGGATTAAGCTACTGCAAGACACATTCAACACTGTGTATAGCTCAGATTAAATCCCTCTTTATTCTACATAGATGCGAAGCAACATGCTCGCTTCAACACCACGGCAGCGACTGACGTATAGCAAACTAATGTCGAGTTGCTGCTTGAGTTAATTAGCTGGGTCTGCTCAATGTTAAACTGCGTCATCTCCTACCAATAACATAACGTAGTCTAGTCACCCTGTTATGCAGCGGTGTCACATGCTGTGTTAATTGTGTGCAATCGTTTTTAGCATTTTGCCCACCGGTATTATCGTCCAGTACCCCCATTAGCTCTGTATGTAATGTTTTGTTGTTTTTGTTTGAATGATTTGTTGATGAAAGACATTTCAGACATTGGTGCTGATTTGTGAAATCAGTCATGTACACAAACAGAATTATTAAGATTTGCAACTAGACTTGAAGCATGTGACAGTGTTTGGAAGGACGTTACATGCTTGCTTTAGTGTGTACGTTTAATGCACGTTGAGTAGGTCACGTTACTCTGTAGTCAAGTTGGTTAGGACTTCAGGACTGTGCCAGATATGCAAAGATTATCAGAGCAACATTAAAAATGCATTTAGCAGTACAACTGCTTATATGCTGCATATTTTGACATGCTTTCTTCCATATTCTGCATCCAAATGAAGTGCATATTTCAGTGCAAATTTCCATTGTAAACTAATATGCCTAAATAGCCTAGAGGAGACTGAGATCATTAAGAGTGCATAATATCAACAAACATAAGCTGAAATATTATGAATTAGGTTATTCAGTTGTGCTTCTGGTCTTCTGCTTGTCTTACACAGTAATGTAGTGTTCTTATGATGTACCTGCTATCATATAATGTACTGAGTTTATCCCTCGCTGCATAATTTACTTTATACTGGATCTGATGTTGCTTCTGTTAAGCTTAGTTGTTTCAAACTTACCATTGGCTGCGTTATATATCATGCCTGTGCATCTGTCTGTCTCTCTGCCTGTCCGTCTGTTCTTATGAACTTTCTCTTTCTCTCTCTCTCTCTCTCTCTCTATGATTAAGAACATTGAGTTAGGTGTACAACAGGAATGAAGGCTGCTTGGTTCGCAGTAATTTTTGACACAGCGTTGATTTTTAGAAGTTGCAATTACGGTAATCCCTTAACATGTTCATTTTATGACCCCAATTTGTATAGTTTGTATTTGATACATTTCATTTGTGTGATAGCTGAGATGAAGAGTGCAGTTTTATAGTGTCATGGCTGTAATTGTCTTGTTATAAACTTTCTGTTTATAGTTTTTCACGGAAAGATATGACAAGGTCAACTCAGCGTCAAAAATCGTCAGTCAACCCAGGCACACTGCATACACTGCAGGCACTACCTGGTGAACCTATAGGTGGCACCGTTGATATAGGATGTTTAATATGCAACTGATTTGCCAACCTGTTTGCTGTGAAATCGTTTGATAATTTTAGCTTCTGTCTGTGTGGTATATTATTTGCTCGTGATTTTACTCTAGTTTTCAGTACATTTAATTGCCACGGTAGTTGTAGTCTGCCTTATGCTGTGCAGCTGCAGCGATACTTTTCAGGTTCTTCACTTATTTTAGACTTACGTCAACTTAGCAAGTGTTTTGTTTTATCGTTGTGAATGATATTGGACTTCTTTTGTTTGTGTTTTATCGATTGGAGTTGTTGAAATTGTGTTGAGTAGCAAGCTGCATTTGTAGCGTGTATAGCAACGATGCCACAGATCTGTACATATTTTCACCATCAAACGAATTGAACAAGTCAGTGGTTGTTGATTCACTCTTGCCATGTAAATTAGGCTTGATCCACGCAGAGATCTTCGGAGAAGATCTTTGGGCATTGTTTGAACAGTTTTCATAATGTTAGTTTTCATTTATGCAGAACCGGGAACCATTAAAGGCCATCACACAAGGAGCACGTGGGAAATTAAAGTGGGTTATATTACCACTTTGCTATATTGACCATATTGACCACTTTACTTGACAGTAGTGGAGCCAAAGGGAGCGAGGGGTCCATGGCTCCACAAACTCAAAATCCTGAAGAAAAAAAAAATAAAAGCAATAATAATAACAAACAAGAAATTTGAGCTAATGCTCACGAGACCCGCGACAGTTCCTGTTATCAGGTTGTCTTGGTCTATCTCCAGCCATTTCGTCACAATTCATTCTTGAAGTGTACATTGCAGCCAAAAATCGTTGAAAAACCAATAAAACTCTCTATTTTGAGGATTCAGGTTCGTTCAAGGTCATCAGTGTTGATACCCCTTAAAAGCTTATCAGCAGTTCTTGTTACGGTAAATGGTAGGTCTACATGTATCTGCAACCGTTTTCATGCTAGACGAGCCAACAGCGGTAAAATAATGACTTTTTAGGGGGTACCACTGTTTGACGCTCGTGTGTGCAGACCTCTTTGAACCCCGGGAGTCGAGACTTGAAATCTACATTTAATGCTAAAAATTGTATATGCAGGTTGTCCTGGTCTATTTTCAGCCATTTTGGCACCATGCACTATTGAAATGTGTACCAAGGCTAAAATCACCAAAAAATTCATTGAATAAAACCTCTATTTCAGTGCCAATCGCAAGTGCGTGTACGACTTACTAGTGATTAATAGTAACGGTGGGCCTATCTCGCCGTTTCTGAGATGGCGACTTATTGGCTGAAAATCACAAATTTTCCCCAACCCTCTCTCATTTAGCGCCCTCACTCAGAGTGACCCATTGACCCCTTTCGAATTTAAGGAAAAGCTTTACGGATCCTAATACTAGATTTTTCCAAGGAGCCGACATGGATAATTTAATAGATACCAAGATCCTAGCTTGCACCGTTTTTGACTGATCCACCTGTGCGACAGACCGACGGACGGACGGGCAGAATTGCAATGTCATGTATACACCGTAGCATATGTACTGTGGCGCATAAAAACTGACACATTTGTGCAGGTGAAATCTAAAAGGGTTTCAGCTTTGGTGGGGCTGATGCTGATAGCTGAGTGCTGGTCCTCTTTAAGCCCAAATTCCATTACGCTGACTTTCACCGAAACTTCCCCATGGGGAAAGTCGTGGACACAAACCATCTCGACATGTCGACAAAGTCCGCGACAAACCCGTTTGTGTCGCTCTAATGGACAAGTTTCCGACAAAGTCGCGGAATTGTCACGGACACAAATCATGAAAGTCGGTGACGTGATTTGTGTCGCGGACTTTGTCGCAAAGTCGGCGTAATGGAATTTGGGCTTTACCAGAGGTGGTGGCCTGGCATAGCAGTAATGCATTTCATTCGATCAACAAAGTTACTGTACGCCTTGCTGAGTTTGTACTGCGATGGGTGACTGCCTGCGGGCAGGTAAACCATTTCGGTAGGCCTACGCAACCAGCTGCCTAGGTCAACTCAGCTTTCCATCCTTCCGGGGTAGGTAAATCGAGTACCTCATATGGCATGTGATGTTCCGTAGCTCTGTACTGTCAGACTGGTAGTCTGGTAGGCCAGCATGTCAACGACGTTGACTTATCCCTACATTACGTTATGTATCAATTATGTCGCAAAGTGGTTTGTTTATACACCGTGGGCCACTTTACTTTTGACCGATTTTCAAAATTTTTTCACTGGTGCATTCTGTAGACAATTAGCAACAAAGTGATTATTGAGTAACCCACCGCACGTTAACTGTGTTGCTACACTACCTTGTAAAATATAAATGTAAGAAAAACTAGCAATCACAGACAGCAAGCGGAGTGTTGGTAAACAAAATGCACTTCCAACCAAAAATGCTGTGAATGATTTGTATGATGCTAGCAGGGATGTGCACAAGACCTTCTGAGCCGAGACCAAGACGAGACGTTGCAGCTTCCGAGACGCTGGCCGAGACCTTGAAGCTCATGAGACTCTTGAGAGTCTCGGGAATTTTAATGTCTCGCCGAGACGTTTTCCGTGACATATGATGAAACATATTGACAACGAAAAATAAATTATACGGATTAATTAACTCGCACCATGATAAGCGATTTCTGTTTGTGACATTGTGACATTTTATTCCGTTTGTGATATTGTGGGTTTTGCACTTTATTTTGCCAATCACTGAATAATTAACGGCTTGCACCATAAAGAATTACAATTGCAGTGCCGTAGACATGAGTCATTATGTTTATCGCAATTTGCAAGCAAGTGTAATTAGTAAACTACAGCTGATTATAGCCTTATACGTCGTCTACATTTGGCTGATAGTATTCATTCTGACATCATACACTTTATCTTCATTGCGACTAGGTCATTTTATTATGAAAGAAGATTGACATGAAATAATTCTGAGACACATTTGCTCCGAGACGAGATGTTAGTACGTCTCGAGACTGCCTCGAGACCGAGACATCTCGACCGAGACCACATCCCTGGATGCTAGACTTTGTTAAATCTCTATTTGGATATATGGCATATTGAACGATACGTTTGTTTCTGGCCTTTGTGATTTACCAAACCTACCATTTCATCCACAGTGATCACGGCCTCTTCAGTACGTGTATGCTTCAGTCTGCTGGTTTCATGCCTTTGGTCAGGGCTGCATTTTTTTTCCAAATCTCAACATTCCAACTCTTTCCCTGTCGCAGTTTATCTTCAAAAATTCTGCCAGTATTCTCCGTAAACTGTACTTTTTGAACCAGTACAAGTTCCTTATCAGAGCCCGGTGCTAAATGGCACATTACATGTATATCACAGGTATATCGTCAGTGCATTAAAAATTATTATTTACGACATCATCGCGAACAAAGCCTCGCGAATTGCCAGCAACATCACTTCGCCCGGTGACGCGCCCCGTTGAGACACATGGACGCTGATAGCGTCGAACGTCTATCGGACGCCACGCTGCCTATCGTAAACATTGCGAAGTAATTAATTGTGTCATTGCGTGTTAGCCAGCCGATGTTGCAATGCAGCCTGGATCAAAGAGGAAACAAACGAGAGAGATTGCTGATGACCATTCTTGTGAGTTTGTACTGATTGTGAAGGTGTACTTTGCGGAATGCGGAATTTCGAAATGGTGCATTTTTGCGGAATTTCACCTGCGGAAAATCTTTGCGGGGTGTATTTTGCGGAATTAAAATTGCGGAAAATGTTCTTGTTGTTGAGTTGTCAATTGAATAAGTGTACAATTCTACAGAGCGCTCGACCACCATGCTCACGAGCCTCGTCGTGTCTTGCAGGAGGAAATTTTACGTGTGATATATTAGCGTTGATTGCAGCGTTCGAAGGCAGCGTTGATGTAGCGTCAATAGCAAATAGAAAGCGGCATTAACCCGATAGCGTTTAAACGCTAGCGTTGATTATAGACGCTATAGCGCGCTACAGCGTCTATAGCGTTAATGCCGCTTTCTCTATGTACACGAGGTCACTGAATCTCTTGTTCCATGCACTCGTCAACGCTACATGAACGCTAGCGTTTAAACGCTATAGGGTTAGTGCCGCTTTCTGTTTGCTATTGACGCTACGTCAACGCTGCCTTCGAACGCTGCAATCAACGCTAATATATCACACGTGAAATTTTTCACCGAATTCACCGCAGCTGCCAGAATACTGGTAGCCTTGTTATACACGGCTCAGTTTTCATATATCATAGATTGAAAGGCTTAAACATTAGGCTAGAATACTGGTGGCCTAAGTAAGCACCGGCAAAAGCCATATAACGCTTACTATCCTAATAACTAAGGTTAACTATGTGTTTCCGGTTGCAGTTCCCAATTCAAACAATTTTTAAATTGATTTATTGTATTACTGGTACTGGTTACACACACGTCAGGGTGTCTGGCTTTTTTGCCCCTTTGCCGGTTCGCCCCCTGGCTTGTTCGCCCCCTGGCTTCAAATAATTTTTAAATTGATTTGTTGTAGTACTGGTTACACACATAACATACCAGGTAACATGCCAGGTGTGGCCGAATCTCCGGAGCTGGTTCGGCTGTAGGGCTAAGCGGACCGGTTAGTCCATAAAGAAGCCCATCGAAGTCTTTCTTGTGTGCTCAAGACCGTTCTTGAAACAGTTTGCACTGCTGGAGTCTATGACACTTTGCTGCAAACGATTCCACCGATCAGTCACCGTTGAGGAGAAAAAAAACGTCTAATGTCCAGATGGCATCTGCATTTAGCAATCTTGGCGGTGTGTCTACGTGTTGTAACTGACGTACTGAGAGTAAAGAAATCGATGAATGTCAGGGTTTCTGGCTTTTTTGCCCTTTTGCCGGTTTGCCCCCTGGCTTGTTCGCTCTCTGGTTCTTTCGCCCCCTCACCTCAGATGTTTTGCCCTTGTTGAATACCAATAATTCGACATTGAGGTTCAGACAGTTTATGCATGATGATGAGAATAAACGATTGTGTGAATGTTTAATGCTGTGTTCAATTCTGAAATACAATCAATAGGCCTACACATGTATTTTATTATACAGAGTTTTAGTACGCTTTCTCGCCTTAGAATGTTTGCAATATTGTCTGACGCTGTCTATAGATAGGCGTTCGTTAACACAGGGCTTGAACTACCGTTGAGCCTGTGATTCATAAATAAAATGCAGATTGCAGAAGTCATGATTTCTTCAGCTTGTCCACACCTCGCATGTCATGAATCAATTAAATTTAACCTTTATCTTATCAACCTCAAAACTAACAAACAAACATTTTTAGATTGAAAATGAAATTGATCCACAATGTTTCTTGCCACTCGTTTGTGCAAAGACTCTGTGTTCAATGCTTACTTTACTTGAGAAAAAAAGGAATGCGTCATTCAATAAGTATCAATGGTGAAAACCTTTAAGCTTAATATAGAGGCCTATTGGGTAATGGTATATTACAAATTTCAGTAGACGTAACTTACCACATGCCTACAATATAGGCCTAACGTTAAGTCATCACGGATATGCCGTAGTTGCACACAACTTTGTATGGAAGTTATAGGAGTTAAAACAAAAGGACTTCATTCCTGCTGGGCCGGCGGCCTACTCGATACAAGGTACAATGCAAAATTTTAATTTCACACATTTATTGGCTTACGGGATAATGTGGGGTGGAAAAGGTTAAATGGGGTCATGTCACATGGGTTTGTAAGGGCAGCCAGTTCGTCATTCTATCACTCTGTGTCCTAATGTCCTAGTAAAACGATTTCTGCTGTTTTGGATGTGTGACTTGGTCACCCTTACACAGAAGTGTAAACTGGGTTAAGTATTTTATATTTAATTCTGTTTATTTCTTATTGTATGCTACTGCTGTACAAAATTATGTGTGAATGATAGAAAAATAAAATGCTCAAGATAAAACTTTGGCTGGCGAAAATGCGTGAGTTACCTGCTAATGCTTGAGACTCACATGAAATGTGTGAGACTTGCCAGGGCTGCAGTCTTTCATCTGCATTTGGCATTATGTGGTACAGATTCCCGTTCAGAGGAAAATGTTAAACGAAATGCAAGAAAAAGGTTGGAGAAGGGTCATGTATCTGAGAAGCATCTTTTGTCACCCGAGATGAAGATTTTTGCTACGCAGACAACAACATTTTCAGACGTTAAACGGAATGCAAGAAAAGGGTTGCAGAAGGGTTGTGTATCTGAGAAACATCTTTTGTCACCCGAGATGAAGATTTTTGCTACACAGACAACAACATTTTCAGACTTGATTCCTACAGGTTTGTCTTCTAACTGTCAGTTTGTTTGTCAGTTATATTATGTCTTTAACAGGACTGCTACCAATTAACAAATTTTTAATCAATTAATTTCCATTAATTAAACAAAATTAATCGATTAGCTTTGATTAATATTTGCAGTCAAGAAAGACCACGAAAACTGCAGAATTTGACTACCGAGTATTGATTGTTGTTATCTTTAGAAAATACAGCACAGTCGGAAAAGTGGTAATGATGTAGGAGCCTATTTAAGGTGTGCACTGTGTAGTCAAAGCTCACAGAGTGCAGATTGTTAAACTAACACTATGCAAGCAGAAATCTTTATGACATGTCCCATGTGAAATAAAATCAGATCACAACTGTCGATCATCAGTTATCTTGGCGGCTGTTCAAAAGTCTGAAATTTTAATCAAATTTTAGTGGATTAAAACATTTTTAATCTATAATTTTTTATTACTAGTTGATTAATTATTTGTTAATTTTGCAATGCTACGAAATCAGTTGTTTTGTTGCTGGAAGAAATTGAGGGATGATGTCGTGGTGCCAGTGGCAAAATATTTAAGTAGCTTGTTATCACTAACAACTGCGTTGTTAACAATTTATTGACAATGCAGATAGTTGTTTTAGAAAGTATTGCCAATGCCAGTACCAATACCTTTCGGTAAAGTATTGCCAGTGTGAATACTTTTGACTAATACCTTTTTATGACATGCTAATACAAATTTGTATTCTAGATATGTTTTTTTAAATTTCATAATAGTGTTCTAGAGAAATAATCAGGGCTATAGCTTTTGTTCAAAAAGTGGGGGTACTAATTTTTGTTTCCCAGGGCTATATTTTATTGGAAGGCCTGAGTTTATATTATTTTACCTCGCAAGAAATGGTTACTGCCATCATGAAACTGTTTTTGTTTGAAACTGATGGCTAACCATTAGTATTAGTGATCTGTACCAGGAACCAGGTGCCCCGACCTGGTTGCAAAATTCATTACTTAGTTCCAAATCCGGGTAATTGGTACTCGTTTTTTGCACTGATAACTGATGAAACTGATGAAAATTTCACTACTTGCAGCCTTTGTGGTGAAATTCAGTACTACAGTTTTGCAAGGAAGATTCAATTTCAGCCATTTTCGTTGACGGACTATACATATTTGGTATTACAGACACATGAAAGACTTTTTATATATGAAAACTTAACTGTGTGAAATATATTGGGTAATTAGGTCTGTACATGTCACTTTATTGTTGTTTTTCCCTTGCATGCTTTAAAGTTAAAATCTGGTTCGGGTACCTTGGACCCAGGTAATTGCAACTGGGTACACACTTAGCACTTAGATCCTCCGGTCCTTGACAGGACAATGGGCAGCAAGAGTTTGCCATCTGCTTCTGTTTGTAGCCACAGCTCGGACGCTGTTCCAATCAACTCCTTGGTCCACCAGGTCTTCTTTAAATGTAGACTGCCAAGTCTTCGTTGGACGACCTTGTCGTCTGCCACTACCAGGAGGGGTTCATGACATGGCGTGATTGGCTGGTCATCCAGGTGGCATCCTGATGATCCTTCCATGTAAACCCTACTCACTCACTCACTAACATTGTTTTGTAAGCCATTGCTCTGCATTGACTGGTGAGCAAATTCAAACTTCTGTGATTCTGAAACTGTACTGTATTTTACTGTGCTTTACAATACTGGCTGTACTGTGTGCTTTGAATGGATTGTAAGATTGAACCACCGTACTGTGTACTGTACTGTTATTGTACTGCTGTAGATGAGGCACCGTCAGCTCGCTGGGGTCATGCCCTGTGTATGGTTAGTGAGAATGAAGCTGTACTTATTGGTGGTCAGGGTGACAAGAACATTCTCTGCAAAGATGCCATCTGGCAGCTCGATATGTGTAAATGTTTTCTTTGTACATTTTCAGTCATCTATAGCTAAATTGATATGCTGATGTGTTCCATTGCTTGAGCAGTACTTAGGTATGATGATTTATATCTGTTGACGTGTATGTTAGACATATGTTAGTTGATGGCTTCTTGTAATTGTCATTTGTATAGCAGTTGTTGCAAAAGACAGCTTGGCACCAGAGGCATCATGGCAGGGGCAGGGGGCAAATGCCATTGTCCCCCGAGTTTTTTTCTGTTCGAAAATTATATTTTTGTCGAAAATTTTTCTCAATAAATACAAAATTTGGGGCTGGAAATCTTTATTTTGCAGGAATTTAGGGGGCAATTGAAATTTTAAGCATCCATAATTTCCTTTGACGGAAATTTTCAGCTGTCTCTCGGAAAGTTTCAACTCTGTCTCTCCTACCCACAGCTCTCCTGATTGTCACTGAATCATGACTAAACTGAAAAGCTGAGAGTCGTTTGTCTTGTACCGGTTGCAGTGAGCAGGAAGTGGTCTCTGCCAGATGCTGTTGTAGTAAACAGCGCCAAGCCAGAAGCACGCACTGGTCATTCCGTCGTGCACAGTCCCATTGCACGCTGTCTCTACGTATACGGAGGCTCAAAAAACAAGAAGTGGTTTAGTGATGTATACATGGTGGATGCCGATAGCTGGACTTGGCAGTGCATTAAGGTTGGCTGCAGAATTGTTGCTTGTTTTTCTTGTTTTTATGTCTGATATTAGGCCACATTGTAGTACGTTGATTTTATCATACACTGGTGTGAATGTCACCTTTTCGTGTCGATAATCAGTATTCGTGATATGAATGTGTGGTAGAGCCCAGCCTGATGGTCGCCCATCATTCTACAGCAGAACTTGGTTGTCACATATCTTCACGGTCACTCATCACTTTGGAAAATTATTTAACCCATTACATTGGCTGACTCCAAATCCTTAATTTGCTAAGGTCTACCTTGTTGTTGACGTACCGTAATGAGCTTAGTCAGGCACTGCCCATATCGGGGGCAGATGCCTCGAAGAGAAGGAATTCCACCAGATTGTCCCAACTGAAGGTGATTTCGGGTTTCCATCTCTCCCTCGTGAAGTTGACAGCCATTTCATTGAACAGGGGCACCACTCAAAGGCAACACAGCCTTTGCCCACAACGTTGCCCACAGCTGACAAACTGGCAGGCATTGTCGATTGCCATTGTTTCCGCACGGTTGTCGTTGGCGAATTTCGACGGTTGACGTGCACTGCTGAACTGTTGTCAAACTGCACCGCTTTTCCTTGTCTGGGTCATCGGACTTTGACGATGAGGTGACCGCCTGAGTTTAGCCTACAGCCGGCCACGTGTGAGCACACTGACTGATTGTAGTTGTTTGGGGGGACCTCATGGATCAGGCGGTCTGCTGCGTGAGAGGTTATACCAGCAGGGAAGGGCTTCCACCTCATTGAGGTTGCCCCCCTTTTTGCCCCTGGAGGGGCTAGCTGGTGCCTGCATGCCACAAGTACGAGCAGGACTATCTCTGAGTCAGCACAGCCGGATTTTATTGCTAATCCCCACCCTCCCTTACTATGCACTACAATGCTTGTTGTACTTGCTGTTATTGTGTCGCTTGTGCATTTGCTGAATGTACGGCACCATACTGTGTTGTTCATTGATAGTTGTACTGTTTTGTACTTTACTGTGTCATACGGTGCTGGTTGTTCTGTCCAGTTACTGCGTGTGTTTGCTGCAGGCGAATGGAAGTCCGCCGTCATTGTCCTATCACAGCAGTACGTTGTATGGTCCCGAGATGTGGGTATTTGGTGGCGTCTATCCTCGGCCTGACCCACTACCTGATGACTGCAGCAATGAGCTGTACGTGTTCAGTCTGTTTGAGGAGCATTGGTACAAGCCACTGGTCATGGGCAATAAACCAGCACCGAGATCCGGGCAAGTCTACCAACTACTTGCTGTCAGCTAGTTCTATGCTTAACTGTCAAAGTATATCGAGGCAAACTGCCAAAACATCGAAAAGATCAAAAAACAAGTTTCTACACGATGCATTTGCTCAATGCTTTTATTGTTTTTTTGCAGTTTGTCTATAAATAGCCTAGGACTTTGCTTGGTATACTTTGCATTGTCATGAAATACATATTTAACATTTTGCTCTTTGAAGAACTTTGTAGTTGGAACATTTTGCTAGAAAACTATAGAGATATAATGTTATGTCATTTTTTTATTATGAAGACCTCAAATGCATGTCCACGATCATTGAAGGGTATGGAAGGTCAAGATTGGAAATGATTGGTAAAGCTTAGTTTGCCTGATTCTGTTGTCTGAAGTGTCTGGAACATTGCTGCACTATAGCTATTGTGTGTAACCCTTTTAGTTAAGATGTTTACTTATATATAGTGGCTGAGCTTGCATGTCGAGCATATAGATGGATGAATATTAAGATGCCATTGCATGTGATAAGCTGATAATGTCAGTGCTGCAAGTCGCAGTAGCTCTAGAAGGAAGTTTGACATGTACAGTGACGGTTGAAATGCACAAGTTTAATACCCCCCCTTGAGGAAGCTAAGACTGCTGAAACATTGCATATGTCATTGCAAATTGTGGTAATGTCGTAGTGGCTGAAATTAACCGATGTAAAGTAAGTAATGATCGATTTACTTTGTCAGTACTGCATTAGCTGATGTGGAATAACTTGTGTTATTTTGCTGTGTATTATTTGCAGACATTCTGCGACATTATTCAATAATCGTCTGGTAGTGTTTGGCGGATGGGACGCTCCAGTGTGCTATAACGACTTGTTCATTCTGGACTTGAGTGAGTTTGGCAATTTGTCTGATTTTAGTTGTGCCGGAAAGAATTTTAATTCGTGTTTGGCATACTGCTCACGCTTTTGCTGCGTAGTGTTGTTAATTGTGACTAAACCATGAACGAAGTCTTAAAAATAGGCTTATCGGTTTGTCTGTCTCATTTGAGCTTGGAATGGAAGGTAGTTTGAATTCAGATTTGGTAGAAATATTCATTTTATTTCAAATTTTAAATGTGTTGTAAATTTTGAAAACTTTGCCGAGACTAAGACGTAGATAAAGACTTGTCTTGTTATTATTGTAGCTGTGGATATTATGCAGTAGTTGTGTAGAATGTGTACTGTAGCTATAGATTTAGGTGCTAGTTTATTGTATGTAGACTCTGATGCGTTGCCTTGCTCTATAGTGCTGGCTACTTTAGGTAATTGTGGTGGTAATACATTGTGTCCGATTAACAAAGTTACTCTACGCTGGGCCTGGTCCACAGGTCAGTGGCCACTTGGCACTGTCCTATGTCATATGATTTGGGAGAACTCTCACAATAGCAATGCCATTAATTACGACAGATCCATTTACATTGGCATTGGTGTTATTATTATTATTAGTGAGTACTGTACTGTAACATGTGTGTTGTACAGCGTTGAGCATTGTTGGTGGTGTTATACTGTGGTAGTGTACTGTTTGTGAGGACAATCTTGCATTAATGTGTAGGTCTCGTTGAATGGTCTCAGCCAGCAGTAAAGGGCAGACTACCTTCAGCACGATGGTTTGTTTTTACTGCCTTTGTGTCAGTAATAACCTCGATTAATAATCTGGACCTTGACCTTGATTCTGCATTCTGCAATCCACTTCCATGTGGGCACATTGGGCCACACTCCGATGCTATTCGTGTCTGTCAAGAGCTGCCACCTCTGCAAGTAGCTCAATAAGTGAAACTTGTAGAATTGGGAATGTAGCGAAACCATTTTCACCGTGGGCGTAAAAAACGTGACACTTTACTTTTGTCCATGTCTTCGCCAGTTATTCACCAGTGTTCAAAATTCTTTCGCTAGCACACTGTGTAGACAATTTGTGATAATGTGATATATCCCAGCACACAATATATGCATCTCTACACTACCTTGTGAAATATAAATGTAAGAAAAAACTAATGGTAATAGCAAATATTTAGGTAAATGAAAAAAACACAAAGACCAACATAGGGGTGAATGATTCATATGACAGTAGACTGTGATAGACCCACACAGTCTAGTGTCATACAGACCATTCACCGCAATGTTGGTCTGAAGTGTTTTTTCTTATTTCCTTTACGAAAATGTTTGTTTGTTATTATCATTATATATTTATATTTCACCAGACTAATGCATGGAACCTGAACTGCACAGCACGAGTAACATTTAACGATGCACCTAAAGTTCAGTACGAGTAGTTTTGTTTTGAGGGGCACTTCTGCTGGTTTCTAGTTATCACAGCGAAATAACAATACAGAGTAATATTTTGTTAATGGCATTAATTTTGAAATTGGGATTAATTTTTTAATGTGTTAAATTATTGCATTAATTTGACAGAACTTTGTAATTTGTAGATGTAGTGTTGTGGTGTGTGGTTTTACTGGCATGTTCGTTTGTGGTATAATTAAAATTGTTATACCTCAACGCAAAATGCCTGAACACGATTGGTCCAAATCGCGTCACATGACATTTTCAAATACACACTGTTAACCAACCGCTCAGCCAACCGGTCAAAAATTATTTTAATATTGCCCTCGAGGCAATATTAAACTGATTTTTCACTGGTCACGCCTCATTAATATTCAAGACGTCTGTGACGACACCGACGACACACGGCTGGCTCTATTGTAGCCAAACTGTACGTTGTATTGTCGTGTGCATATATTGTGGCCAAACCATACGTTGTAATGTTGTCTGATGCATGTATTGGGGCTAAAATGTATGTCGTAGTGTCGTGTGTGCATATATTGTGGCTAAACTGTGCATCGCAGTTGTGTGATGCATGCATTGTGGCTAAACCGTACGTCGTACATTATTAGCAGATGACCATGTTGTCAAAAAAATTTTGCGTTGAGGTATAACAAAACAAATAGCAACTGGCGTCGTCAATCATTATTGGAAATTTTTCCCTTAGTTCGTAAAATATTGTCCTCTGTCTTCGACCTTGGGCAATATTTTACGAATTTTCAATAATGACCTGGACGCCAGTCGCTGTTTGTATATTGTGTTCTGTTACGCGTGTGCGTGTGCTGAGTATAGGTTTTGTGTATGTACTATGTATACGTGTGCAGCTGGCATGCCTCATGTGCCCTGGCTGGTAGTCGTCTCTTCATTCATGGTGGATACAACGGCAGCGTTGTTCTTGGTGACTCGTTCATATTTGACTTGGGTGAGATTTCTAATCAGCAGAATTAGAGTATAGTTTTTTTAGCATAGACTTCAGTGAACAGAAGAGTGTGTGCTTTATTTTTTTTATTGCTACACATTTCTACATAATGTGGTCTGTCTGTCTGTCTCTCTGTCGTCTGTCACATTTGCACACCCTTCTTAAACTGCTTGATGGTTTTGCATGCCATTTGTAGGTTACACCTGATTCTTTCTGAGACTTTGGCGCTTTATAAATCATTTACTTACTTACTTACTTACTTGCTTACAGTGACACATTGTGTTAGATGGGGGTGGGTACCTGATCTCCCAAGAGAACAGGAGATTTGTGGGTAAAACCAGCAGCCAAATTGCTAAACCATCAGTCCTATGCTGCAAGATGGTGAATACAAATGAGCTATTCTGCCTTTATGCAAATTACTGTGCTGCTTGTTTTACTGGTAGCAGCAGCAGCAAAATGTCTGTTGCTTGTGTTGAGTGTAGACAGTCTAATGTGGTCGTCCGTGGAGATTGAGCCCGAGGTCGCTGCTCGCACTGGTCACACTGCTATCTGTTGTCCGACCCAGTTCAAGACCCGCGAATACAACAACGTCCTATTGTTTGGCGGCGGGGACAACGAAGGCAAATTCTTCAGCGACCTGTTCTGTGTATCTGTTCCGACCAGCCATACGCGTGGCACTGCCAGGAAACCTGCCAGCAATGTTTTATCACAGAAGACTGCCCAACATTGCACTATCAGCACCTAGGCCAAACAGTTAGCATTTAATGTGCTGTTAAGTAACAACTCACTTGCTCAGTCATCCCTAGTGACTATGCAAACTGCATAATGACAAACGTGGCTCGGCACTGATTCTGCCATTCATGCCACGGCATCTTGATTTGTCTTAGTGATACGCAGTGTTGAAAATTTTGAGAACTTTTGCGTAGTGTGTGGGCTCCAGTGTATGTTTGCACTGTGCACAGAAATTGTTTATATGTTACATCTCAAGTTTTCAGTCGATTAATTTGTCGATCGATCCTCGTGACATGTTGCCCCAGATAACCTGAAGCGCTTCCTCGAGTTCGGCGATTGTTTTTGGCTTTGTTTTTAGCTTGCAGTAAGCCTCCAACATTGCACCCCACACGTGATAGCCCGTTGGGTTTATATTTAGCGAATTTGGAGGCCATTGGTCCTTTGTGAGAGACAACTGCACAGTAATACTCCCAATGAAATAATAATGGAATGGCAGTCGCTTAATTCTAAAGTCATTAAACATTACAACGTTAACAAACTGTGCCAATAAGCGTTCAAACTGACGTTCCTTTACTCAGACACAGGCCTGGTTTGCTTTACAACCCTAGACATTCACCAGAAATGGAGAAGACGTCACATGACTAGAGCTGTCAAGCGTTCATTTTTTTTAACGCGCTAACACTTTGCGTTAATTTTTTAACGCATGCTTTAATGCATTAATAGCACACCATTAATATTGCTGAATGGCAACAGAACAATTTTTAATTACTTAAATATTATTTGATCGTCAAATAATCACAGTTTAATGTGATACTGGAACTCCTGCTTCACAGAATTTAGTAAATTATGTATGTGCATTACTTTTTAAAATGTGCATTAATTTATCAATGCATTAAGTTATAACGCATTAATTTGACAGCGCTATGCAAGACCCATGCCTGAGTAAAAAGACAGCAGTGACTGCTTTAAGGTATGACTTACCGTTTTGATAGTCATAATGGAACATGACAACAGTTTGTTGACATTACAATGTTTAATGATTCAAAATCTTGTAACTGATGTTATTGTTTCATTGAACCTGGTACATAAAATAAAAAGAGGTATGAAGTCATGATTATATGATGTGCAAGTGCTAAGTGACACAAAAATAATACCGCAACAGCAAAAATTAAATTAAAGCACAATAATGATATTGCTACAGATGTTCTAGCAACTGACCTGTAACACTGTGGAGGGCAGTTATGACTGAACAACAAGAGACAGTCAAGTTACAAGTGTACTAGGAAACAGAACTGCATTACGCCGCATCATGGCTACATGACACGGCTGCTACAGTGAGTAACTTAAGTCTACTTGCTACCTGCGTGATAACCTGCAGGGCCGTAGCAGCCGGTTGGACGAATGTTCGGGTGCATGTGTAAAATCTTCCTCAACTATATTTGACGGAAGTGAAAAATGTTGGTGCCAATTTTTGTGAAAATATGTTTTTGTAATGCAAAATAGTCCTCAGCTTCAAGGCTCTGCCCTGGAACCTGCTGAGGGCAGACCAATTCAGACTACACTGCTATGGGCCTGGCCTGCTTAAAATATGAATAAAAATTAACTGTGGATTATCAGTGACACAAAGTGATATATAAACTAAAGAACTGTTGACACGCAAGCAGCCTAAGTAAGAAAATAAGTAAAACATGAAATTATGTACTGCATAACCTCAAAAAATAAGCCTTAAAGCACTAGTTGTGCTAAGCATCAGCTGTGTGATAACTAGGACCTCTGAGATCTTCTTGCTACTATATCCAAACCTAGTTTAGACTGCAACAAAAACACTACATACATTACCATGGAAATTGATCACTGGCCAAATGGCTATCACTGTTGGCAGTGGCAGAATTACATGCTATGAGGCAACGTCAGCAATGATGACTGATTTTGTATCATATACATGTACCGGGTGGGGCAAAAACGTGACATCCCTTTCAGCTACATCAATATTATGCCACATAAGCTGCAAAACACCAGATATTTACACTGCTTAGACAATTTTAACATTTGCTGTTAATTATTTTTGAATGTTCTCATTTATTTGAAAACATTTTAATAATTCTTTTGGAACACTGGCATTTCTCCAAATGCAGATTGTGAATCAAATTGACAGATTTTAAATCAAACAGCATTCGTCATTAGTTAATCTGACCACCATGATGAAAATGCAGTTTATTCGCATAAAAACAGACCATGTTTAATCGGGAGATGAAGATCGATGCCATTCAATGAAAATGAGAGCAAATAAAAAATTGCAAATATACATCTAACATCAAGAGAGGAAACTCAAACCCCTAAAGGGTGTCACTTTTGTGACCTAACCTGTAGACAATATATCCAGCACAACTTTAGAACATAGGTCAATTGTGCCAGTGTGCAACTTGAACATGTATTGCACATCAGAGTGACCCAACAACCCGCGAGTGACTAGATCTCGCTGCTACAAATAACAATACTTCTGTAACGACACAACCAAATCGAACAAAAGTCAACACATGTAAACATTTTCTCATGAATGTCTCCCAGCCTTCTTTATATTCTGTGTCAGTTTATGTCTTTGGATGCTGTGCCATATTTTATCAGACAAAAATGACAAAATCTGTTCAGCAGTGTGTCTGTGCAGGAAGATTTAAAAAGTTAGCCTTTGACTACAGCATGCCATGATTCAGATCCGTTGAAAGGGGAGAAGAGGGAAAGTTTTCCCGGGCCCTGCGAAGTTTGAGGGGCCCTACCATCATTCAAAAATATATTATCTGCTATATGTTTGACACAGAACTGATCATCTGACTTGAGCTTACGTCGGTCGTCAGCTATTTTGCAACGATGTTTCAACAAACGTGACAATTTCCTGAATGAATGAATGAATGTATTCAGTATTCTAACCTGCTCCCTAGACACCACCCCATATAGAGCCCCACGAGAATGTTTGCCGGACCATGCTGTGGCTCTCGTCGGGCGTGCCATGATTGTGCACAATCGCATCAACATACATATGCAGCGTTCTTACAGGCCGTGATGAAATTAAGACAAATTCAACAGTGTTGACTGGTTTCGCATAGCAGTTATACAATGCCTAATGCCCAGACATTCTTAAAGATGCATTACTGATCATAACAATCAACTAGTAAAGTAGTTATGCCATTGCCTTTCAAAGATTAACTACTCTAGATCAATGAGGTGCACAAAGATAAACTGTGATTTTTACTAGTCTACAAACAACAACAAAAGAAAACAAACTTTTTGCAACTATAAACTGTCTGCCATTCAACAATCACCTAAGCAGTAGGCACATTCGTTGATGTTTATTGTAGCTGCATTTGGCCAGTTGATCTGGCATTGTTCAGTCTTTTTCTCCTGAGTCTAACAAACTAAGAGTTTGGTAAATTAAAGTCAACCCTTTGCCTGAAGATGCAGAACATAAAAATGACTTTCAATAAAACAACCAGCAATTCTTGCCACTCAGTACATAGGGAAAGTATAGTAAAACAGTTATTTGGTAAAATAGCTAGTACGAAACCTCAGTCGCTGTAAGTAACAAACAGCTATAAGCAACAGAGAAGTCTTAAGTTCTCAACACTTATCAGAATACAGACTGTTTTTCTGCCAAAGGCCAAGACTTTGTCTGTTTGCTGTTTTATGGCCAGGGTTAATACAATATGTTTAGTATGTTCCTTTCTGCTTCTTGTCAGCAGCTGCAGCATCATGGGTTAAACAAGTAATTTGAACAGACTCGTGTGACACGCGATAGCAGCGGTCCTGCCACTTTGGCAATCACTGTAGGCCTACCACAATAAGATATTAATACATCTTGAAAGAGTACTTAAATTTGAGGCCTCCGTACAGACGACTCATTGAATGTAAGAGATGGAAAGTTAGATTCTTAAAAATGTACGTTCTATGCTAAAAATGTCATAAGCAGGTTGTCCAAAGTCATCGACGTTGACACCAATAAAAAGCTAGTCGCTTGTTATGATAAGCAGAATGTCTGTGCATATCTGCAACCGTTTTCACGCTACACAAGATAATTGTGGTAAAATAACCACTTTTTAGAGGGGTAGCCGTCTTTGATGCCCACCTGCGCCGGCCTCCTTGAGCCTAGGGGCTCGGGACTTGGACTGCTAAAATCTACGTTCAATGCTGAAAATTTCCTACACAGGTTGTCTTGGTCTATCTCCAGCCATTTCGTTGCAATTTAGTGTTGAAATGTGCACTGCATCCAAAAATTGCAAAAAATTCACTAGAAACCTTTTTGGGGAGTTCAAGGTCGTTCAAGGTCATCGATGTTAATAAATCTAAAAAGCCTGTCACCAGTGCTTGTTACGATAAGTAGCATGTCTGTACCCAACTGCAACCATTTTCATACTATACGAGCCAATAACGGCAAAATAGCATTTTCTTAGGGGGGGCCCATCTTTGACGCCCTCATTTGAGGGGAACCCCCACACAAGGGGCACAAAATTTTGTCACAAAAATAGAGACCTTGAGGCAGCCCATGGTGAAGATTTCATGATCCTAGCTTGCATCGTTTTGATACAGCTTACGAGTGTGACAGACAGACAGACGCCCAGGCCATGGCTAAGACGTGCGAAGCATTCTGCTATAGCACGTAAAAACAGGTAGGACACAAAAGTGTAGCAATTTTTGGACAGAAAGCTGCAAATTTCCAACAGACGAGCTTATGTGTGTTCAAATTTTCAATTTTGCGCCTAAACTTCCCCGAAATGGGTGTATGGCCCCATATTTTGCATTTTGGAACAAAAAAATTGCCCTCCTGCCCACACTCTGCCATGACGCCACTGGTTGTCAGACAAGTGCAGCCAACTGACTGAAAAGACCAATCGATCGACTGAGATGTCAAACAAATCTGCTCACTCTCTAGCTTCTGTGCAAAATTAAATTACTCCATTTTGTGCACTCAGTACATTACTGACAAAACATTGCAGAAGAAGCACTGCGATAAACTAAATTTTGCTAAAAGCGGCACGGCGGTAACTAACACAACAACAAACGAATACAATTCAGCGTCGATAACAACTAACAATATCACAAAATTGGAGTATTTCCACCTAGAGACATCAAAACGAACACAACAGTAACAAAACTGCATGCAAACTTTCAATTCAGCTACTGGCCACAGTACAATTATGATTACACGAATATTATACAGCACATTACACAGTTTTCCACAGGCTATGAAATTTCAAGCCACACTGTAGAATTCCCCAATTCGCCCTTGCTGCGAAAATTCTACATTAACAGAATAATAACAATGACAATTTCTAGCATGCCGTAACATGACAAATCATTACAAGAAATTTGAGCTAATGCTCATGAGATGCACGAAAGGCTATAGCAGCTACTGTTTGCAAATTGTCTAAGTCTATCTCCAGCCATTTTGTCGCAATTCACTCTTGAAGTGTGCACTGCAGCCGAAGATCGCAAAAATCAATAAAACCCCTTATTTCGAAAGTTCATAGTTTTTCAAAGTCATCGACGTTGAGACGACTAAAACCTCATCACTATTGCTTGTTGTGATAGGCAGCATGCCCATGCCTACCTCCAACAGTTTTCATGAAAGACTGGCCAACAGCGGTAAAATACTGACTTTGACGGGGGTACCACTATTTCCTTGAACCTTGAACCTAGAAAATCGAAACTTGGACCATCGAAATATATGTTCAATGCTGAAAATTTCATACACCGCTTATCCTTGTCTGTCTCTACAATGATTTTGGTGCAATTCGCTCTTGAACTGCGTCTCGCAGCCCAAAATCGCCAAAAATCCATAAAAACCTCTATTTTGGTGTTCAAGGTCATCCAAGGTCATTGCTCTTGGTGCCAATCAAAAGCCCGTGTTCGACTTCCTATTAGTCATTAATAGTAACCTAGGCCCTGTCTGGGACGATTTCCGAGATACAGCGACTTATCTGCTAACAATCATGAATTTTGAACCCTACCCTCTCTCATTTAGCGCCCTTGCTCAGTGTGACCTCTTTTGAATTTGTGGAAAAACTTTATGGATCCTGAAACTAGAGTCTTCCAGGCAGCCGACGGTGAAGATTTGGTGATCCACCCATGTGACAGACAGATGGATGGGCAGACGGACAGAATTGCGATGGCTAAGGTGCGCTACAGCAGTACCTCTTTCGTGTGTAACAAGGGTGCAAACTATGTGGAATTTAATAATCGAATGGTGGATCATACAAGATTATATTTTCCATCCTTACAGTCTCCATGTCTTATCCATGACAGTCTTGTAGATTCTTGGCCAGTTCAATGGCGAGCCACAAAATTTCGATAACTTTCTGCAATAATATGCAGAATTTCTTAAGCTGCCCGCGGAAGTTTGCAAAACTGTGGGCCCCACACATTCTTATATAGTTCAGTATTAATTAGATAAAATTTGTAAGTTTGTGCAAAGAGCTGGTCAAGTCAAAGAGCTGAGCTACGTTATATGACAGTTTCTGGCTTCTGAGCTAACTTTGCCTCTGCGTAACACAGCTCCGTTATCTCCAGCTCCTGCAAAGCACCACACACACACAGATCTAGAAGCACATGCGCAGAGACAGACAGACATAGGGATACACAGACAGACACAGACAAGTCGGTAGGTGAGTCGGCTCGCAAGCTTAGTCGACAGCCCTGTAGCACAGCTGCCATCTGTCTACTCCATGGACATTTGAGGCCTCCGTACAGAAGACTCCTTGAATGTAAGAGATCGAAACTTAAGGGGATGTCAGACGAACGACAAAGTCGGCCGACTTTTGTGGGCGTGGTTTAGTTGCCCGACAAAATCGGTTGACAAAATCGGTGAACCATGACACACGGCCGATATTTTTGTCTGCCACTTTGTACGATATCAGCTAGCACAACAGTTAGCAGAGCTGCAGCAGACAAGAGTCACAGATGCAGATCTACAACTACTGACACGGTGTCTGACGATAAGAGTCACCATAGCTTGCAGCTCACTAGACATACAGAGACACACGCACACACACTGTTACATGTTAAGGGCCTGTTTTTGGTTACCAGTCAGTTAACTAAGCCAGCAACTCATCAGCACATTCGCTTCAGCAACAACTAACCAACACTCCATCAGTCAAAGGTCAGCTAACTTAAAATGGCTAAAGTCAGCTACGAGGGGTGGGCAAAAAGTTTTGAGCCCTAACATTGTAATTTACGACGTCACAGGGCATTAAACGCAAACGATTCGAAGCGTCAACAAAAACGTCTCGAGTCATTCATCATCGTAAATAGCATCCGCCACAATGATCAGATTTTAGATTTCAAAACAAATAATCACACCTCACACAATAGTGTGAGTGTTGTAAGGACGACCTTCAAAGTATATGGGAAAAGGCAAACTTTGACCCTTAGCCAACCAAAAAACCCTAAACCGATTGTCACCAAATTTGAATGGCGTGATTAAGTCGTGGACGCCTACCACCAAAAAAATTTGGGCTCAATCCGCCCAGGGGTTTTTGCTCAACTGAAAAAGGCTTTAGACTATGTTAGTGATTACCAACCAAAGTCAGCTTGTAAGGACGCCATATGCATAGCCCCATCTAAGGTTACCCAAATGATTTTTGCTGTTTTAGAGGACTGATATCATCACATCGTCCTTACA
>Ga0209367_1000523_pt1 | contig 38900 bp, 16 predicted proteins | sample WorMetLIZISLAND2_FD_187412 | JGI IMG/M metagenome (GOLD analysis project Ga0209367, IMG submission 187412) | Marine gutless worms symbiont microbial communities from Max Planck institute for Marine Microbiology, Germany - Olavius geniculatus... ...
TGAAACCACCATTCGATGACATATAGTCTCATTAATAAGTGTGCCAAAAATTATTATAATTGGACATTCATTGTTCCAGTTATTGCAAAAAATGTAGTCACATGCTTTTTTTTGAGACACAGTGTACTTAAAATGGCATTGACAGAGTGGCCACAAAGTAGGAGAAAAAAATTCCCCGAGATTTCCAGGTTTTTCCAGAGCCATAAACTTACTTGTCCATAGGTTATTATATGAACAATAAGTAACTGTAACAATGGTAATCTGGTGGACCACTAAAAGCTCCCCCAGTCCTCACTGGAGGGTCCAGAGCAGAGACCTGGCTGCACCCCGAAAACCACATCTGCTGAAACTGTTTTGTTTGTTACAATATTTTCCTGACGTTGCACTGAATTTCCCGATAATTTCCCGAGTTTTCCAGGTTAAGAGAGTTCCCTGAGTATCCTAGGTTTTCCAGGTCTGTTGCCACACTGATTTATCTATAGCTAACATGAATAAAAGGTAACTTAACTGTGCCCGCCATTCAGCATCAGCAGTTTGGCTACATCCAACTTCTTACTCTCAAACAATTTTATAGCAAAAAATGTTTAACACTGTTTTTTTGCCAGCATATGTGCATTATCAAATAATAGTACAGTATCAAGTATCATATCCTGAGTGACAGATTGAAGATCTGAATGACAGTCAACCAGACCTCACCAACAAATAACATGTACTTTGATGTTCTAGAACAAAAAGTGTTTGATTTAATACCTAATATGTGACACTGGCAGTGATGCGAATTACAGTTCACTGTTTAACACTCTCATGCAGAGTTCAATGCCACTTTTCTGTTAAACTGTTCATGCCATCAAAATGCAACTTATGTATGTCAGCAGAGATACCTGCGTAGACTGCAGTAGGAAGTCTGTACTGGTGTATAAGCCATCTTCTGCAGAACTCTGAAATGAAACGTGGAAGTGACCAAAGTCTTCTGCAGGGCTGTCTTTCTCAGGCCAAAATTTCTTAAATTCCTGTACACAAACATTATCAGTTAAAAAAGCACACACTGACGCCACGTAACAAGATGGAACTGCATGCAAGCTTAGCAAAAACAAAAAATATACAAATTTCTGTGTGCTACACACAAAACCATGGTCTGTTATGATAACACACATGCATTGTCATGCAAAAACAAATACAGGGTGGGCCAAAAAAACAAGGCACTTTACTTTTGTCCATATCTTCTCCAGTTATTGATCGATTTTCAAAATTCTCTCACTGGCACAATTTTTGCAATAATGTGACTATTACATATCACACCACACCGTAAATGTGTCTCTACACTACCTTGTGAAATATCAATGAAATACGCATATATAATGATAATGACAAACAAGCATTTTCGGTAAAATTAGATAAAACACTTCAGACCAACATTGCAGTGTGACACTAAACTGTAGGTCTAACAGTCTAGTGTCATACGGATCATTCATCGCAATGTTGGTCTGAAGTGTTTTTTCATTTACATAAATTTTTGTTATTGTCATTAGTTTTTACTTACATTTATATTTCACCAGGTAGTGTAGAAATGCATTTACCATGCGGTGGGATATACACGTTGTGTCATAAAAAAGGACCCCATTTTGTTTTTACACGCGAAAGCAGCTACTGCTTTCAGTGCATCTTAGCCATCGCAATTCTGTCTGTCTGTCCGTCACAAGGGTGGATCAGTCAAAAACGGTGCAAGCTAAGATCACCAAATCTTCACCGTTGGGTGCCTGGAAGACTCTAGTTTCAGGAACTGTAAAGCTTTTCCATAAATTCGAAGGGGGTCACCCCGAAAGAGGGCACTAAATGAGAAGGGGATGAAAAAATTTGCGATTTTCAGCCAATAAGTCGCTGTATCTCAGTAACAGTGCGAGATAGGGCCCAGGCACTATTAATCACTAATAGTCCTCATACACTGGCTCATGATTGGCGCAGAATCCAATAACCTTGAATCATCTTGAACATCAAAATAGGGGGTCTTATGGATTTTTTTGGTGATTTTGGGCTGCAACACAAGTCTATATCATTCACAAGGTGGCGCCACACTACTATCGTTATGCAATCCAGATAGAGGATTTGGTATTTGTATATTAACTTAGCGTGAACACCCCCAATTTTCAGCTAAATTACTGAACTGGAACTGCTGTAGGCTTTCGCACATCTCGTGAGCATTAGCTCAACTTTCTTGTTTCTCATCATTCACTCAAATAATGATCAATTTGTACCAAAATTTGTACCAGTTGTAGCTGAAGAAATACTGATTCAAAATATTGCAACAAAATATGGCAGTTGACTAAATATTCTTTGCTAGTTGTGATGTTACGCTGACTCTATAATGTGTCACAGGTACAAGCTTGATAGTCTCAACTGGTCCTGTCAGTTGCTACCCTGCTCCGATAGTGAGCAATCTGGTTCGCTGATGACAAATTTTTGAAGTTTTACAGTTGCAGCCACAAAAACGTGCAAAGCAATTGCATTTACGTGTCTGTGGAGATAGTTGGACTTTCACATGTTCGAACAAGACAGTGCACTAGCACACCGAGCTTGCAAAATGGTTGCATTTCTGGATCGCAAGACGCCTGATTTCATGTCCCCATGCTGCCTAGTGCTGACACGATAAACATTGTTCATTAGCGAACCAGATTAAGTGCACTATCAAAACAGGGTAGCAACTGACAGCTTCAGTTGAGATGTACTTACGACACATTATGACGTCAGAACTCACAATGACTAACAAAGAATTTTTAATCAACTGCCATATTTTGTTGCAATATTTTAAATCAGTATTTCTTCAGCTGCAACTGGTACAAATTTTGTGTAAACTGATCATCGTTTGAGTGAATTATGAGAAAACAAAGAGGAGTCCCTTTTTTATGAAACACCGTGTATAATAATCGCATTATTGCATATTGTCCGCAGAGTGTGCCAGTAAAAATTTTTTAAAAATCGGTCAATATTTTGTGAAGATATGGACTAAAGTAAAGTGCCACGTTTTTTATGGCCAACAGTGTACTTATACCGAGATAAAATCAGGCTGACTTGGTAGAGAAAAACACCGGCTAAAGTAAGTGATGCTCAGAAAGTTATATTTCTCGTAAACGGAACACAAAAAAATATACATACTGCATAATCTGGTTCTGTACACAATTCAGTGCTTTAACACTATTTGTTGGGCAACAGAAAGGGCCAACTACCTGCAAAAAGTTCTTTCTAGGACAACAGCCAAAAGTTAACTAAATTAAGACCTGATCCAACCCTGAGTAAATCTAGAAGAAAGCCAAACTGAACAAAAAAAAATAAAAGGTTGACGTTTGGTTCAATGCTTGCTATGCCAATGAGCAAAAAACGAAACAATATCTAAGAGCACTGACCGTATCATCGACGGTGGAAAGTAGAACAATGCAGATGGAATTCTGATCCCAGATCATGTTCCAGAAGTCGGAGACTGTGTCATCAAGTGGATGCTGAGTCACAATGAACTCGTCATTGTGACTGTAACCCTGTCAAAAGAACAAACACATCATTCTCAAGCAATGCACCTACATGAATAGTGTGCCTATGGCACCATAGGTCTGTCCCTCTGTGATGTATCGACAGGTTATTTCTGGAGACACGGACATTAATAATTAATCACGTGAGTAATCGTTACAATTTTTCAGCGATTCATACAAGAAAATTGAGCTAATGTTCAGGAGATGCGTGAAAGCCTATCACAGTTCCTGTTCGCAAACTGTCAGTCTATCTCAAGCCACGTCATCGCAGTTCATTCTTGGAATGTGCGCTGCAGCTGAAGATAGCAAAAATCAATAAAAAACAATTATTTTGGAACTTCAGAGTCTTTCAAAGTTATCGTTGTTGACATGACTGAAAAGTTCATCACTAGTGCTTGTTGTGATAGGCAGCATGCCCGTGGCTATATGCAACCATTTTCATGAAAGACTGGCCAACAACGGTAAAATAATGACTTTTACGGGTGATGCCCTCGTGCACAGGTTTCATTGAACCTACAAAATTGAGACTTGGACCGTCAAAATCTACGTTCAGTGCTGAAAATTTCGTATGCAGCTTCTACATGTCTATCTCAATTGATTTCGGTGCAATTCGCTCTTGAAATCTGCGTCGCAGCCCGAAATTGCCAAAAACTCCGTAAAACCCTCTATTTTGGTGTTTAAGGTCATCCAAGGTCATGGAATTTGGTGCCAATCGAGAGCCAGTGCACAACTTCCTATTAGTGATTAATAGTAACCTAGGCCGTAACTAGCACCGTTACCGAGATACAGCGACTTATTGGCTGAAAATCGCAAATTTTTTCACCCCCTTCTCATTTAGTGCAATCGTTCAAGGTGACCCGATTCGAATTTATGGAAAAGCTTTACAGTTCCTGAAACTAGAGTCTTCCAGGCAGCTGACGGTGAAGATTTGGTGATCCTAGCTTGCACCATTTTTGACTGATCCACTCGTGTGACAGATAAACAGACAGAATTGCAACGGCTAAGATGCACTAAAGCAGTAGCTGCTTACACATGTAAAAATTGTAATTGTTAAGTTTTCAGTTAAAATCATGTCACTAAAAATACATTATTAAGTATCGATAATCACTTTCTCTGGAAAATCCGACTGGATAAACAAACACTCAAGACCTACTGATGATGATATAAACCGATTGTTGTCTACTTGTCTCAATGCATTTGTGACAGCTGTCAGCTGAATAACTTATGAAGCTGCTGCTTTTATTCGAAAATGCAGATAAATTAATCATACTTTTTTTTAAAAGTTAACTACAGCAATAACGTTGTTTAGTGACAGGGGAGACTGCTTGCCGATTAGACATCATGCAATGCAGGAAGCAGTACAAGTGCTGACCTGAAGAAACGAAGCATTGATGTAATCAGAACCTTCTACACCGGCCTTCATTGGTATATGAACACGAGACAACTCCACTGCCCAGACAATACAAGCATCATGCAAGCAAACTGCAAGCCAACAAAATCACCATTAGCTTTACAGACCCGGCCAATTTTCTTTGGAAAGTCTAGAATAACTACGTGAAAAGTTTCACTAAAATGCATACAGCTTAATCCTTATTTAACATGACATGCAATCTTTGCAATGTATGTATAAATGCAGATGGACATGTGATTGTCATGATTTCCACTGATTTGACAAAGTCGTCAGAGAGAAAAAATTCAGCCAATAACATGGATTGCTTTTATGCTATTGGCTGAGTGACAAGAGGCCCTGTACAGTACACAATTCCCAATAATTATTCCTTGGAGATGTGCCCTCTGCTCATGGACTTAACATAAGAAAATTGGCTGCAAGTAGCGGAAGTAACATGGATAAGAAATATACAAAATGATCAATCTATGACCACATGTTTATATATATTCCGCCATTACATTATTAGCAGCACCTATGACAAGCATCTGAAACAGTCTAATTTCAAATCACAACAAATCCGATAAACACAACCGAACACAATCACCGCAAGACAGACTTTCAATGATAAATTAAATGTTAGTAGCCAAAAATCACACCACAAAAAATATCGAGCTCTAATGCACATCAAACATCGTTATAAATATAGCAAACCTGGCAGCAGATTGGCAGAACGATTTTTCCTTTCATTGACAGTTGCCTGTGCTGAATGGAAATGGAATGGCTTTGCCTCAAACGATGTTGCAAGCTGACGATTGGCAAAAACACATAAACCACATCAGTATGTTATATAGTAACATTCAAATTAATTAAATTATCAAAACACAGCAGCTAAAATAGCAGCTCACATGTGAACAGATACAATTAGCTTTTTAGGTAAAATGTGCAATGTGCATTACTTGTAAAAATAATAACTATGAACAGTGAGTGAGTGAGTGAGGAGGGTTTAATGTCCCGCCCAACACAGTATAGGTCATTTCGAGGATGGCCTTTCCAGGCAAAATTGCACATACATATAATAACGAAAAAACAGATTAACCTTTACAGAAAGTTTAACCTTTATGAAACACAAAACACAAAAAACAACCAAAACCTAAACCTAAAATTGTAAGAACTGCTGATTATAATTGTGCATATGTATTGATAATTGCAGTTCTAATAATCTTCCTGTTATTCTCCAGATAGCTTTCCAGAACCCAAAAACGATGTAGTCCAATACTAAACCATATCACGATATTCCCCACTAGTGCTCCACAATAACAATTTGCAAATCTCATATAGTTTCAGAGACAGGTAAATACTAGTCACATGCAGATATTACCAAATATGATGAGCACTCAACAAGCTCGTAGCCTGACGAAGTCACCGTAAAGACACGTGCATCACATTTTGTTTTGTCGCTTTCCAACATTGTCTCCTGCACCGAAATGCACTTGATCTAACACTTCACCAAAGCTCGAATTCTGCTGTAGAAAAATGCTGACAGTATTCCAGTTGCAGCAGTCTATGCTGAAAAGTGACATCAATATGATGCATAACTTCTTTAAATGCACCTCAAATTTCACGATACAACACGTTGGATGTGTGGATGAATACCTGGTATTGTATATGGAGCGATGTCTTGCCGTCGTCATCTGGTGTCGTCAGTTGCCGGACATACTGTGCTACGTTGACATCTTTTATTTCAGTATCTCCGCCACTGCGAATGAACTCCACGAGCGCATCGTGCACAAAACTGTACTGGTCCTGCACGCACAGAGAGACCAACACTGCAACAGCAACATGCAACAAACATGCACACTGCATACAGGCTCAATAGCAAATCACACTGAAATCGAGCACAGAACAAAACCTCACAATCTGACCCAATGGAAGGATTACTTACATGAGACAGAGTAGTTGTTCTGTGTTCTACATATGTGATTAATGAGCTCACCATGAGCCTCAACATTTTGGGTGGCACAATCTGACTTGCCCCACGTAAGAAATTAAAACCATTTAAAATGTACAACTGCACCGATAACAATTACCAGCAGACACAAAATCTGCATAGCCGTTCTAGTCGCAATGAAGAAAGTCCAACATAAATCAGAGAAATAGCATACTTCGGTCTGGACAAGATAGCTTCGCTGACTGCGAATGTGTGACAGAAACCCAAAGACGTTGACTGTCTGGGTGTCTCGGATCTGCCGCATCATGCTGTCAAGAACAATGTATGTTCCGGTCCGACCGACGCCCGCACTGCCACATGATTGCACACGCACACAATTTAATATTAGACTGACAAGCCTTGTGCAAGGCAAAGCTGTTCGTGGTATCTGCCGTAGAATGCTGCAATACTGATAGCAATGACGTCAGCATTGGCCAGTAGTTATCCACACTAGACCCTGCCCAGCAGCTGCTATTAGCACCACGATCCTATCTCATAATGTTAAAGTATTGGAAAATCCGGTCCTGTTACTTAGACTTATACCTTTGAAATTCAATAAGGTTCTAGAGGTCGTCAAGGTACATGTTCGTGCAAAATTTCATCAAGCTAAGTGCAGAGTGATCGTGGTGACAAAAAAAAAACGAACAGACTTCTCCACAATGCTGAAAACAATACTGCCATCACTACCGTGGACAGTAAAAATATGCACATATTACACAGGTTAATTATCTCATTTTACATCATATTCTATGTTCTCACATTATTAATTATATCATATACTATCGTAACTGTATGTAAAACTGTCACTGGAGATAAAAAATAGAAAAAAACTACAATTGAAACTAAAACTATCAGACAAAATAAGTCATATCTGAAACAAAACAGAAACTAAAAATAGCAACAAATAACATAACTAAGACTGAACTGTACAGCTAAAATCACACTGCAAAGAAAATGAGTAAGAAAAATGTTCAGGTCTAACAATTCTCATAAGATACCAGGTAACATTTAGAAGATCCAGCCTAACACAAAACAGATCTGCAAAAAATCAACAAGGCTAAAAATAAAACATATTAAACTGACATGAATACCTGCAGTGTACAATGATGGGACCGGCAGTTGGCGGGTTGGCGGCTGTGGACTTGGCAATAAAAGCCAGACTGGGCAGAGTGTACGCTGGGACGCCATGGTCCGGCCAATCAGTGTAGTGATACTGGTAGACGATTCGCTCGGTTACACTCTGCTGAGCACTCATCAGACTACTATACCGCTGTCAATAGATTACAACACTTACACTGCATACAGTCTCCACTGCATAAACACTGAATACCTTGTGCAGAACAGTTTTTGGTCAGAATGTGGAAAAACCAAACTTACAACCATCTTAAAAAGTCAATGAAATTTACAAAAAAAATCCTAAAAAACTTATCGATAGACAAAACTGAAACTAACTTGTGTATAAGGTACGAAAAGCTCCGAAAAGCACATTAGGTTACTTAGAAAAATATCAACAGTATCAGTACACTGCCTGTAGTCTAAGAACTGCTAGTACAAATGCCATAAATCAATTTGAAGATTTCAATTTTTTTAACACAAGTTGATGACTTAAGAAAAAACACTTCTGGTTTTAGAAAAACCCCTAAGACCGTTTATAAAATGGACCATTACGGTTACACTACAATACTGACTAACAGTGAATATGAATTGACAAAAATGACTGATTTCGCAAAATACAGCAACAGTTGCAAGTAAGTAAGTACTTTTTTGAGCGTCTTCACAGCCGATCGAACTGAGAACATTCGGACAGTGTAGTGTGCCGTAATGTTTGTGCTAAGCAGATGGACAGTTAAACCACCTTCATACGTTTGCTCGCCTTCACTTGGCCAGTACTGGTCACATTTCCGCTACATAAACACAACTCACGAATGTCATAGACTGCTGTCATTCAAGTTATTCCATGCCAGGTCTGGTTAGTACCCGGATGAGTGAACAGAACACAACCAGCCACTCAGGTCGACTCAGCCTTTCACTCATCGTTGGAAAGTAAATAGGTATCGGATTCCAAGCTGAGTACTATAGTACTATAGTACTATAGCACCTGCCAGCTAAGGTGGATCTGTGGCTCAAGTCAATCATGTCATGTGTACTGTGTATTATAATGAAAAAAACGTAAAGTCCTTCCCAAGCCTTACGGCCCATAGGGCGGCGCTGATCTCCGTTTCCTAAGGCCCTCAGCCAGACACCAGTTTTTACACTGCGAGACCACGGATACGGGGCCAGTGTATCGCGCGGTGTGCCTGTTTACATCCCAGCGGTGAAGCCGGTACCAAATTATACTGCTTGGTGACAGAGGCACATGTGTGTGAACAACTTGCCTAAGGTTGTTACCTGTCAGCGTCCTGGTGTGGAGTCGAACCTGCGCCTCTGAGTTACCTCAGGATTACAAGTCCGACACGTTACCATTAGACTACCGAGCCACAATAATGATACAAAAAGGTACTTAATGCCTGTTTGTCATAACGAGCCTAATAATATCATATTGCAGTAAAATGAAGGTTTACCCGGCCTTTCTCCATCAGTTTAGTGATCATCACTATGACCACAGACTCCTGTTCCCACACCATACGCCAGAAATCCCCATACGTAGACGGCAATGGACCCTGAGTTCCTATGTAAGCTTTCTGCTTCTGGTAACCCTAAAATCCAGACACATATCCAACACTGACATGTACGCACAACAGAAACTGCCAATCACTGTTAATATATCCGGCAGCTTCACAGTTCACAGCAATAATTCTTAGGAATTAATCTACATGGTGTTTCATAAAAAGGCACCCTTTTTGTTTCTTTTATAACTCAATCGAATGGTAATCAATTTGCATGAAATTTTTATCAGACTAATTCAAAATATTTCAACAAATTGTGACCATTGGTTAAATATTCTTTGTTAGTCGTGATGTAATGCTGACGTCATAATGTGTCATGAGTACAAGGTTCTGTCAGTTGTTACCCTGCTTTGATGGCAAACTTTATCTTGTTCACTGATGAAAAATGTTTATTGTATCAGCACTAAGCAACATGGATGCATAAAATCAGGCGTCTTGCAATCCAAAAACTCAACCATTACACAAGCGGTGCATGCTAGTGCACTGTCTTGCTGGAAGGTGTAAAAGTTAAACTATCCAAACAAGTGTGTGAAAGTGATCGTTTTGGGCATTTTTTTGTGGCTACAATGGTAAAACTTCAACAGTTTGTCATCAATGAACCAGATAAAGTTCGCCATCAACGCAGAGCAAGTCTGTCAGCACCGGTTGCGACAAGCTAGTTTATACTCGTGGCACACTATGACGTCAGCATTATGTCATGACTAGCAAAAAATATTTAACTAGAAGCCATATATTGTCCAAATATTTTGAAGTAATATTTCTTTAGCTACATCTGGTAACAATTTTGTGTAAATTAATCATCATTTGACTAAATTATGAAAGAAAGAAAAAGGGTGCCTTTTTATAAAACACCACGTAGTATAATTCATATTCTTAAATCTAATTTATAAATTCTAATGCGGCCGAAACTCATCGGTGAAATACTTGTACAGTACAAAGACCATGCTCAGAAACTGACTTCCTACTCTACAAAATGTGGAAAGTGTTACAAGAAAGGTCGGAAAGATGAATTAGTCTCACATCAATGTAGTTAGCATTGATGTAGTCGGATGTACGGAGTTTGCCAGGAAGCGGCTTCAGCACAACCCGACTGTGATCATCTGTTCAGCATTAAACAAGCAAGCAAAAATGTCACCTTATTTCATCACCTATTTTGTGTTACCCATCTCTCACCACAGAGTCTGGAGTGTGATTACTTCCCGAAACGTGGCATGGGTCAGTGGACAATACCCAGTCTCAGGCAGAACACCGTGTTGATCACAGTCATGAAATAACATACGGTAAGTATGTTTCAACACAGTCTACACTGTATTGTGCCTCTTTGCACTCGCATGATAAACTGCGCACTGTGTTGGAACCTATACAGACTAATAACACGAGATGTGGCCATCCATATAGCCATACAGCATGTACACTTATTCCAAACTACAATTTAAAACCTGCTATTACGATGGCATTAGCTGGCATCGTGGCTGGTTGTAGTGTATTAAATCAAGCCACCAATGCAAAAAATCTGTGTTTACTCGTAACAAGTGTCATTCTCATGATACTACTGATACCCAGTCACCTTGACTTTTCACTTTTAATTTAAAAACCTGCACAACCAGTTATACTTTCATTATTTTTATTATTACATTTCTGAGGAAACGTTCACATCAAGTTTGGGTCTTCCATATGTTTTCTGTTTTTGAGTTAGAAGCCTGTGCTGGATGGACCAACAAACAGATAGAGCAAGACCTGTCATGCAGCTAATTAGGATGATTACATAATAACTGTGAAGGAATAAAAGTGACCAAATGTGACAAATGCAAAATTTCAAGATGTTCATATGGCCAGTATTCAAAGACAAGACCAAAAAATACTTACAGGCAAGAATGTTTAAATATCTGTTCTTGTTCTTGTTTTCATCAGCTAATGACAGCGAGTTCGACAGTGAAGATGGTGGCGATATCCGATTTATTTCCTGTTAATTGGCAAAAACATAGCACATGTACGCATAATTCATTTACACATGCAACAACAGCTGCAATGACAAAAGCAATAAAGGACAGATTGATGGCTATCTGCCTCTGGTGTAGAATGCTAAGTATAGACTAACATCGCATGGTAACTAACACTGTCAATGATGGCACAAAACTATGACTACAATAATGTAAAAACAACACAACTGTTGAATATCAGCCTACAGCATCAATAATTCCATGAGCAATGAAACAACTTTACCTCGTATTCCTGTGACAGCATATAGTCACCATCAGCATGAAGAGATGCGACGTGTTCTTCAAATGCGTCCACACCAATCGCTTCACGATTAGCACATGACTGGGCATCTACACAAATACATGCATATACAATGGTCAGCCAGGTCCACCCTCATTTTTCTCCGGCTCATTTCTGTTCAGTAAGAGATAGGCTGAAATTGCGTCCTATCCTCCATACCATTCCCACATAAACAAGATAAAACACAGATGGATGAAAATAAAAATCTACTAAGATATTCAAACAGTCAAGGTATACACCAAGAGTACTGTTTCATGTAACAACGTTAGTTTCTGTTTAACACAGCTTTTCCATACTTATCCCTGGTCAGGTGTTATTCAAGGTTAGAAGATAAACTTTTGGAGACTGCAGTAAAAATGTTTCCACAGTCACAGACAATAAATATTTCCCGTCGTATAACCCATCAGCAAAAGCAAAGCAACATCTTAAACTGCCTACAACTTAAAAGATACAGAGAAAATATCTGCCAAGCTACATACTGTAAACATCTGAGAGACGAAAGTTTGCTGTGGCCTTATCAACTATCATAGTGTCCAAATCACCGATAAACTGATATCGTATCTGCATATATCGCCTGCCAATATAACAAACCATACATGTACACATATATACTCAAGTAGGTAATTCATGCAAAAAAACTAGCTAAAAATTAACAAGTAGCCAAGTTACTGCAAACTGAACTGTGATGTCTGGCAACTTAGCCGCTGCGAGCGGCTGGCAGCTGCTAAGCTACTGGACACTTGGCTACAGCAAGCCGCTACGAGCACATTGTAGTGTAAAAATTTTACACTGCATTACAGTTTAGGCCAACATCCAGGCTTCTGAATGTATCAGTTTTTAGATGAAAGTTGAAAAATCACTGATCTAAATGTGCCATCGAACAGTATAAAACAACATTAATGCAAAATCATCTTGTTAATTACTATTTTTACTTGAAACTCGCCTCTTAAAAACAGCAACAGCCATTTTTAGTGGACAAATTGACGTCACGTACTCGTCTGTGCTAGGCTGCTAACCGCTAACGTAGATAGTTGTCTGACGAAAAGTCGTAGCAGCTAGCGCAGCAGCTGCTCACAGCGGCTAAGTTACCAGATGCGAATATGGAGTGGCGCATAAACAGTGGAAACATACATGCTTTATGCAGATCCAACATTCAGACAGCACTAAAAACAACTGGATTCAATCACTGCATGTAAAGAGCATCCAAGTGTTCAAATGACTCCGTTCACTGCAATGATCGAGGCCGAGTGTTTCCAAAACTGTCTGCATGCTCGATCTACATACTGAGTATGCATGCTTCACTTTTTATGCACCACCTTGCGTATGAGAAATACCACGCTGTGCAATGCAATTTTGAAATGTCGTTTACAAACTTTCGGCGACATTCATGCTACCATGCACTGTAAACTTTCCGTGCCTACACACTACACAACTTCGCACTGTAATGTGTTCTGCTAGTCATTACCAGAGCATTGCCAACAATAGAAACTCAGATCGTGCAATGAAACTGTTTACTTTCGGTCATTCATGGGCGGAGCCATTTTGATTCGTTGATGTGCAAGCAGTAATGCATTACAGTCGGTGCTGTGGAACAGCGTTGGTGACTATGTGACTTTGGTCATATAGCCTCAGCGTCACGATTTGTTAAACAATGACATGCATACATAATGTTTATATTAGCTTGCAGGCTGCTGCAGTGACGTCAGTATCAAGACGGCACCCACAGGCTGAATTTCTGGCAGCCTAATCGCTCATCGTACATTTTAAGAGTGAATTGTGCCAAAATTACTGGAGATGGACCAAGACAACCTGCGTATAAAATGTTCAACATTAAACATAGATTTTAAAGGTGTAAATTTCGACCCCTGAACTCAACCGAATTGCTAGCTAACAATGTGTGGTCTGCACAGCAGTGTGACATCACGATAGTTGATTAGCATAGTTATAGAATAGGTTGTGGTCATTACCTGACAAGAAATATGACGATGAGAACAACAATGATGATAGCAACAGTGCCGAAAACAGCGATAACTGCAGCGATGACGGTACTTGACCCAGCAACACTTTCAGCTGTCAGAAATACATCAATAATTTGATTTGTTCTAACATTCTAGAAGCACTTATGTCAAATACAAAGAAGTGAAGATGTCAAACTAGTGCTGGCATACTATGCAGCCATCTGCCTAGCTATAGATAGCTACCACAACACTGAGTAGTACGGCACTAAACCTAACCATAACTCGAGCCTTCAAACGCAACAGTGGCACATTTGTTACTTTTTCTACGGCTCATGGGGAACATTCATGCCAATTTTCGTTTTTTCTACACACATAGGCTTTAAAGCGCTATTATACAAATCTGCTTTTAACTGTGCTGAAATGTCAAAATGAACTCACCAAGAGTTCTAGTCTGCTGGACTGGCGAGTATGGACCAATGAAGAATTCACCACGAGATATAATACTCTCTGTAGCTGCAGCAACCTGGACTCTGTACATTGTATCTGGCTTAAGATCCGCCAATGACATCTACAGTTTCACACAACCGATATCACAAACGTCATAACTACGAGCAAGTGACAAGTTTTGTAACCAGTACATCGTAAGACAAAAGAGCATTTCATCACTGATCAGCATAACTAGCATGGAGAATCAGAGCTATTTAGCTACAATGAAACCGACAAAGAAAACCATGAATCGAAAAAGTCAAGTTAACAGAAGCAATACTGTAATTGTCGATGCTTTACAAAATATCTTTGAAAGCATGCAACAGTGGCATACACTGTATCCCAAAATAAGAAGACACTTTTATTAGCCGACCATACTTAAGTAATGGTCGAGCTGTTAGTATGAGTTGTTGCTCATCTGTCTGTCTGTCTGTCATGGATGCATTGTGGCTAAACAGTGCGAGATAGATCTAGGTTGCTATTGATCACTAGTAGTGAGTGAGTAGTTCCTTAACGGCACTAATAGGAAGTCGCATATTGGCTTTCAAATGACATGTAAATCACTGACCTTGGATGACCTCAGGGTCATAACACAGTATGGTATGCCAATCGTGCGGTATTGTGGCTAAACGATAAGTCGTAAGGAGGGGTTGGTGATGGTAGGGTGCTGGCGACTTCTTATAGGTTGTCAATAGTCAATAGTAACCATGTCTCCGTCTGCAGCGGTTTGGCTGCAATTTTCAATATAAGGTTTCGAGCTATAAATAGCCATATCTTGAAAATGGTGAGAGATTGGGCCAAGGTTACTATTAATCACTAATAAGAAGTGGGATATACCATTTCAGATGAAATAAAATTCATCGACTTTGAATGACCATGAAGGTCACTGACAACCAGTACAGTCAGCTATCCTAGCGATAGCTGGGCTTCTAGTTTTTTTGCATAGCTCCATAAAAAATTGGCCAACTTCAATAATTGCTGTGTCTTAGACACTAATGTCACCTTAAACTTGACATTTGTTACTGTGATTGATTTAAGTATGTTCTGTGTCAGCCTGTATATCTTCAACTCTAGTCAGTAGAACTGAGAGAGTTGACCTGATGGAAGTCGAACGAGTTGTTGACTTCATCGATCACCAGTTCGTGCCTGTCTGGCTCATTGGTGGCCTGGTACTGAATGTAATAGCGGTCAACTCGATGGACCACATGCTGTGGACTCGCCCACTGCACCACGATGGCATCTGTTACGTTACTGGTCACGTAAACTTCCGTTGGTGCACTGGGTGCTGCGACATACAGACACGAGTAACTGAGTATAGTTCCACATCTCACTCAACAAACAATACATCACTGGCATCATGCCCCAGCCCCATCCCTAAATTTTGGTCCATCTAAAAATCTTCTTTCCAAAATTCAAAATACAGGCTGGAAATCACTATTCTGGGAAAATTTGAGGGGCAAAATTGATATTTTGAGCACCCATCATCTCCTCTGTTAAAAATTCGAAACTTCCTACTCCCTACTCTTTTTAACTCACAACGTCACTGTGACACATAATTCTTATGACGAGTATTTCCAAACTATAACATTCACTGGTACAGTATTTCAATTTTTGTTATACACCCTGACACCATATTAACAGCTTCAAAGCACTCTATGGCAAATGCAATTGAAAGCCTTCAACAGGAATCTGTACAAATATGTCAGTAAATCCTGCAAAATTTAGCACCCTAGTTTTATCAAAATCCAATGTTTAAAAAATAAGCCAAAAAACTGAATGCAATAGCAAACCTGTTACATCAGTAAGCACAGGATACAGTTCACTTGAAGGCCCCAGTCCTTTGCTTGTGTAGCCAGCAATTTGTAAGTCATAACGAGTGTAAGGCACTGCAAGAAACATAAGGCACATGCCTGTCCTATATAACCAATAATTTATTACCAAATATCCTAACAGAATTCTGCAATAAATGAACGAATGAAATGAGCGATAGTTTCTAAGTGCAATTTCAGTATAAAAATCCTATTTAGCACTGAAAAAGTTTTATCACAATGTACATGTAACATGTAGATAACTAAATAAAAAGTGCACAAACACTTGCCACAATACCTGGGTAATAACAAAACACTACAGCTAACTATAGCAAATTAGATCAGACTTCAGACAAATTACCTAATAACATACATCAATGCAAGCAGATAAGTGTGCAATTTTTTACAACAGAAATGTTGCATACTCAGTCCCGTGATCTGAAAGATATTTGAATGATTATCGGTGATGTTTATAACTGAAGTCTTGTCTTGATTCTGTTCACTGTACAAGACATAGAGCTGATAGCCGAGCAGCATTCCATTGCGGTGCACTGGTGCTGCCCACTTGATCATCACTGCTGTGCCATTGCGGCTCAGTATATGCATGATACGAGGCTCCGACGGCACTAAGCAATCAACAGCAAATAAGCACAGTGCTGTCTTTCTGAAACAGTGCTGAATGCTGATACGAATGAGTCGTTCTCTGCAGCATACCACTATCAGCGTGCAGAACACATACACCACTACAAGACAAAAAAACTGTAACACACAAGTCTTTTAATAATGACCATCAGCAAGGGAAACAAACGCCTGAAAATATTCAATGAGTCTACAGCAATCAGTCGTCCAGCGCCTCTGTAGCTCACCATACTGGCACTATATAAATATGCATGTATTTATCATTATCATTACCAACATTACGAGCATGTAAGTACAATAGCATTTATAATAAATATCAGTTTCATAAACAAATGCCAACACTAGTTGCATGTCATCAATCTTTCACATTTATCACATTTACATCTCATCTAACCATAAAAAGTAACTTGTAGGCACTTTTAAAACTGTTCAAGTATTTTGCCACACTTCTGTAATGCAGTATGATATGCAGGACAAGCTTATCGTTAGCAAAATTGATGGAAAAATCATCATAGTTCTTATTGTTTGCCTGATAGAGCACATCGGCTTTTCGTTACAAGTAAAACCGAATGGCAGCAGAAAACGCATAAATGATAACTGCAGTATTCATCAGTTGGGTTCATAGCCTAAAGAAGCAACTCAAACAAAAAAGTAAATTCTTTCAATCTACAGCTATAACGATAAAACTGTAATCAATCAAGCTGCCACCCAATCTCCTCCATTTATAACGAAAACCATTATTATGTAAATACCAAGTATCTCCATCTTTTTGCTTACTGTTAAATTTAACAATCTCACTAGTTTTTTGAACCAGTTGCCTCAAATTACAATAACAAAAAGAAAGGTAAACAAAGTTTACCATCTTCGCTGGTCTGAACAGTAAACTCTGCATATGGACCTTCACCAGTCGCAGTAAATGCACTCAATCTGACAGTGTAAAAAGTGTGCGGCTCCAATTCAGTTATGTTTACCGCCTGAAATAATAAATCAAAAGTGAACAGTTCCTTCATATGCAAATCAAACAGAATAAAGTCACTATATGCAAAATAATCTATTTTCAGCATACTGCCATATACAACAACCTAGTATGATGATTGTTTAATTCAATTTTGTATTTTTAATGCAAGCAAAAATACATATCAAATATGTTGCATGAGTTCTGCCAACGTTACTCGTTGTTGTTTGCGAGTTCAGGCTCCCTTTGCAACATGCATACACAATTACACATCAGCTAATTACAGAAACTAGCAAAGTTCCTTACGGGCAGGTGTTTTGCCAGCAACTTAACCTCCCCAAACTGCCCATGGAGGAAGGTAGGGGCAAGGTGGGGGCACGGATACCTAAGGCTCAAAAACTCAAACAACGCAATCGGGATTTGTATTGGGATTTGTGACCATGACACAGACAATGCCAGAGGAATATGACAGACAGACAAACAGACAAACGAACAGACAAACTTTTGGTGCATCATCTATTACTTACTGGTAATACAAGACTTTAGGCAAGATCAGCAAAATTCGTCCAGCCCAAATCAAAAGACATCAGGCCGCATCAGCTCTGGAAAACTATCACCATGGCATTCAAAAAAGGAAGAAAAAAGAAAAAACATAATAACTTGTTCGTATAGAACTACTACTTCAGCCAGAAGGTACCACTTTCCTTCACAGTCATCAGTAACATTTTAGCTGCTAATTATTTGTACCCAAATGGACAGAAATAATCTCCTCACTGCAGTTATTAAACAAAAAAGAGAGACAAATGTACCTCCTTTTTAGAGCTTATTGTCCGTTTTAACGTACTGTCAGAGTCAAGGTTGGTGTAGCTCAAAACATAGCCACCCAGTACTCCATTCCAGCTCTCTGCAGGAGGTGGCCTGAAGTCAAAACTGATGAATCGAGCATGTACAGATACCAATGTGCTGTTAAGAATCGGTTCTTGGCTTGGAACTGCAAACAATATACAGTGGCACATCTAAAAACACTAAAAATCACTGTAAACTCACAATGACTGTGCAGACTACTGGTGACCTTAAAAACTGTTTTGCGACTGCGTCAGTCTTGTTAGATTCAGATTTTAATTCCACTTCAGTGTAAGTAAAAAAATGATATTTTGATTATGACAATCCTAACATGCACACATATGTATTATTCACAATTATATACCATCCATATCTGTAGTAATCCAGTCTGAATGTAGCACACTTTCATTGTTCATCGTCAGCTGGAACTGATATCGTGTGTATGGCAGTAACTGTGAGATGATGGTCCACAAATCATTCGCTGCAGAAATATGACTATCAGTCCACTCAGAAGTTTCATTATTCCTGCACAACCAACCAATGTGTCATTGCAAAACAGTTCCAGTTCAGTCTTGTGCAGAGTGTACAATTTAACCCTACAGCTCCTGCAGTGTGACTGTGTGAACTATTGCAACAGGCTGAAGCTCGACAGAAAAATGAAATTCTAAGTTTGTAAACTGGACAGAGAATGGTCTTAAATGTCAATGATTGTTATTCAAACACCACAAAAGCTGAAGCTGACAGCATTTGAATAAATTAAAAATATCATAATGTAAACAATATCAAAAATGAAAAATGAAACTGGTTTATAAAACTGGAGAAAATAGCCAGGAGCAAGCTGGCACGGTCATGCTGCATTACCGCAAGGTATAAACATATTTTTACCAAAAAAATTAACTTGGTGGGAAACACAAACAATCGCTAAGTAATCAACAACGCATACTGTCGGGTCACACCTATTGTTTGACTCAGTTTACCTATATTGTTTGTCGCAGAGTCGCAACCGACTGGCTGACGAATTGTATTTATCGATGTCAATTTATTTAACAATGCTTACTGAATGCTATTTGCGTGCCAATTTCGCGAGTTTGCCGATTTATTTCATCTGTCCACACAGTAGTTTATTTGTCGCACATACGAGTAGCGTTTGTCATTGTATGTCTACGCCTATGTGTGTGGATGTCTGTCTGCGTAAGTCCATCATTGTGTGGCTGCGCCTGTGTGTAGATATTTGTTATATCTGAGCATATTGTAAGCTAATGTCTGATTGAATTTACGACTTGATATAGCTAATTGCTATCATTGTGATAAAGTTTACTGTACTTTATGTCATAAGTTTGGGTGAAATGGCTACATTTAATTTAGAGAGTCTCTGCAACTGTCTGAACTCTGTTGTTGCAACTACCGAAACTGTATGTACAGTGGATGATCTGAGTTGATTTGGGAAACTGTGTTTGTGATTAGCTATTGCACTTAATTTATCTTGCACTTGCTTGTATATTTTGCTGCTATTAAATGTTTATTGCTATTTTATAATAAATCTGTGTCATTAATTTGAGCAGTAGACTTTAGCTAGATCAAAATAGTTTTAGTTGCAAGTCTAACTCGTAATCCTACCTAGATAACCTCACACATATGAAACACTGATCGACAAACACATTACTTAAAAACACATAAACATACCGTAAACAGTTACACCTAACTACAGTGCTGGCTGCACTAGGGGAACAGTCAATAGTAAATGCTGCTCCAACTTTGAACTAAAACTACATACAAATTCATGCACCATTAGCATCATAGGCCTATCGTATCATTCGTATGTTAGCTCTGTGAGGTATACTGCATTCATTGCAGTGACCTACAGAGTTGAATAGACTTGCCCAAGAAGAGCTCTGTCCCTCCAAACCTCACTGTCACTGAGGAAGTTTATAAGTTACAACAATCCCCTGACCCCACCTACTATGAGGCTTTTGGTTACTTACATTTAGGGTTGTTAAGACCACCCATTCATTTTGACCAGTTAACCGTTAGGAAAAGACTGGTTAACTGGTTAACCATAGTTATAAGGGCCCATCAATGGGTGTTGTGTCAAGTTTGCTAATCAATGATTCAAAGTGATGGACTGTCCCATCACACAGCATGAGCAAAGTGAAACAACGCAGATGCCCAGTTGTCCACTGAGTGTGGGGTGGAGGGAATGGGAGGAGACAGCAAGGCATGCCAGCACGGCGTGTGGGTGGTCGTGTCAACACTTTCCCATGGTCAGTGATTGATTTAGGCAGACAGACAAACAGACAAAGACAGAAACAGAGAGGGAGATCAAACAACATGTGCAGAAACACTACACTCAGGTTGACCCGGGATTAGACCAAAAATGAGTAGGATCTACACACGACCACTCTGCTAACAACTTGCATCACGCTGCACGCCACTACGTAGGTTGTTGATAACAGCGCCACGGTGACTACATGATACCGCCGCAGCATCTGCCCCTACCCATGTCGCTTGCCATTGTTGCAATAAATACCTATTATGTAATGGGTCATGCCATCTCACCTGTTGCATCACCAGCGCCAATGTCTAGCATTAATCAGCAACTCACCTATTCAATCATTCAAGCATGCAAAGCCTCACCCTCCCTTCTCACCCAGGGTGTACAGTGCCGCAGGCAATCTCAGCTTTGATCACAGCTGATAACACTAGCTCGAGAGGAGTAAGCAGGCAAGAAGATTCTCGGCGCCACTTGTCTCGTCTATTATTGTGGTTAATGGTTAACCAAACCAGCAGTTTCAAGCTTGGTCTTGCTTTCAGGACCGGTTAATCTGTTAGCCAGTTAACCGTTAACAACTCTACCTACATTCACAAAATTTGCTACCCCAAGTATAAATCACTGCACATAAAAGTGAAATGAGGTATACTACAATTAAACTAATTAAAATAATATGGTTTAAATTTCTATATTAGATGCTGCAATAATATAAACAAAAAGCAAATAGAAAAACACTGTAATACCTGAACTGAAGTATGAACGATGAAGTATTCTGCTGCACAATGTCAGTAGAGTTGTTATTCTGTAAAGTTTCATTAACCCATGAAATTATTGAAATGTTAACTGCTGTTGCATTTACAACAGTAACCTGTAGACCTAATGCATCTGCAAATACAAAACGACATAAAGTATTCATTACCAAATTATATGAAACTAGAAATTTGGGGCAAAGTCCAACGTGAGTCCACCCGGCACTGTAAATCCAATTGGTGGAAAAAATTTAAAAAAGGTGGAATCCCTCTTGAAGTAAAGTTACGTGGCCCGAACTCAAATGCATTAGCATATGCAGAACATGCACTGTCGATTTAGGGTGGGCCAACATGCATGCCTATAACTTTTCTGTTAGTGGACCAATTTTTACCTAAATTTTTTGGTTCAACAAAAAAGGGATAGTAGTTGATAAAGCCATTTACCACTTATCGATAACTCTAACCATTCCAAAGATATTTGCGGTCAAAGTCGAAAGTTGTCGTAAATTGCACCTAATTTATGACGTTTTTTTGCCCTTCCAAATTTTGAGGGGGCAGCGCCCACCAAAAGCTCTATGCGCGTTATCACCCTTTCATAGCAGCACATCACATGGCAATGTTTCATAGGACTAGTCCCTTAGCCCCAAAGTTATAGACGTGCATTTGGTGAATTTTAAGCCCCCTTGAAAAAATTGTAAGGGGAACCCATATCCTGGATGGGGTGTGCGCTAGTAAGACTTGTCACGTGTAAAAATTTGCAGCGCAACACCCCCTAGGGGACGAAATATGGTCTATCAAAGTCGATTTGGGTGGGTTTGATTTGGCCTCCAGACCTCCGCAGTTAGTGGACCGAAGTTCACCACACTTTTTTCGCCAAACACAAAAGGAATCGTGGTAGATCAAATACATGTCCGATTTTGAATATCTTCATCCATTCCAGAGATATTCGCCGTCAAAGTTTGAAGTTGTCTGAAATTGTGCCAAATTTTGCATGTTTTTGGCCCCTGAAATTCTTTGGAGGAGAACTCACCAAACTTTTGGACCTGCGTTATAAAATACAAGAGACTTCCGACCATGGTGCAAAATTTCGCCGTGGTCGACTGATGCAGCTCGGAAATACCTTGGCGAAATGACAAAATAAAAAAATAACATCAGTACTAAAACATAAGTCAGCCTGGAAACAGTAGACATAGCACCGCAGCAATCAGCTACACTAAGCCTTCACCCAATTGCAGCTCATTATCCACAAGGTAGCTGACGGTAGGAAGTACACACAGTAACTAAATTAGCAACTTCTTTGACATTGCATGCAGACAAACTGCGATAAAATTTGGAAGAATATATCTGTTGTGAAAATTTACGGCAAATAACCATAATCGACAACTTATTTTCCGTGAATTTTCATAAAAGCATCTTTTTACTTTTGGATATATGCCGTGAAAATTGACGTATGGAAACGTATATATCGAAGCTGGGAAATAAGCGAATAATCGCACAATTAGGGCCTAATAAATACAATTTGGTTTGTAGGGGGCATATGGTAACAAATTTGCACGTTGAGGAAGCTTAACTTGTTTCTTTCACCACAGTTTCTGCCAGCCTTATGAAAGGTATCTGGTTTAGGCAAGATAAAAATTTCAATGCAGTTTTGTTGCAAATTGTCTGCCACGGTCACAAGTCTGACTGATTTGCAAAATTCTTTCACTGCCAATGTCTGGGCGAAAATATAGACAAGAGTTTAGTGCCATGTTTTGACTCATTGCGTATAGTTCTACATTTCAGAAATACATCAGCTTACTGCTTACCACCAGTGATGTGATCATTACATAGGCCTACAGGCTCCAAATTATTGCTTGTATAATCTGATAATACTGTACTAAATAGCACTGGCAGTTATTTCACTATACTTTGTTTCGATGCAAATTCACAGCAGAGAGGCCTAATAATTCATATTTATTTTCAATAAATTTTCACAGCAAATAACCATTTCATGCTAGCTTCACGGCAGATAGCAGAAATTGACTACTTATTTTCCATGAATTTTCACAGCAGATAACACCTTGCACAAAATTTGAACCACAATCTAGAAGTTATGCATCTCATACTGTACCACTCCTGAAAATGAGCTTAGCACAATCGCATTTTTTCCCCGAAGAGCGTTTTCGCATACCTAGAACACCTACCTTTACCGAACAATTTTGTTCAATTTCTCATAAATGAACACTGGCACAAACCCAAACCCTAACCCTAGCTGACCTTAGGTATGCGAAAACGCTCTGGGGAAAAATACGATTGCACCGTATGTTACTTTACATGAACAGTCAATAGGTTATGGGTAAAAAGCGAATGTGCGGACCTGCGGATGAGGCAACGGGCGAATAAAATCTGCGGATGCTAAGTGCGGATGTGTGAGTACAAGACGGATGTGTGAATAACAGTTGTCACGTACATTACCAGTCATGAAAGCTGTTGAGTTTTTCAATCATTCGCTCCGTAATTAACTGCTCAATGGACGCTTTATAGGCTGCAGTCGTTTGAAGTCTGCCGCTGTGAATTTCTTCACAGTTCATACTTCACACTCTGCATAGTCCTAGACAATAGCCTAATTCCTGATCGTGAATCCGTCTAGGCATTTAAGGTGCATTCTCACTGCGCGCGTTAACCTGCCTTATGTGTGTCATGCGCTGTACGCATGTGGACCATATCAAATGACTGTTCAATAAAGCCCTAATGCAAGCGCTACCTCACCCTAGAAAAGCAGATGCATTTCAGATCGTCCACGCACGTTAAAGCGCGTCACACGTCATACGCGCACAGTGAGAACGCACCTTTACTCGGAAAACAATGGTCTGCTTTGTTACTGGATGACTACAATGCACAACAACAACATATACGACAACGACAACGCGGAAGAACGCACAACGAAGTACGACGTCGATTTGTCGACAACGCAATGCGTGATAATGACGCGCAGAGACGATATACGATGACGTGCGACAATGCACGACGATGACGTAGGTCTACAGTGATGTCATGCAATGACAAACGACAACGGATAACGACAATTATCACTACTAGGCTATGTGCAGCAAGAAGTTACTATATTGTAAACCCAGATTTATTTTTACCAAATTACGATTTTATCTCGAACGATATGCAACGTACACTAGCCTAATTTTAATAACATGCCCGTCACAAAGCATGGCGCCCAAATGTCTGGCGCCCGAAGGCCCCAAATTAATGCATGGTTATACACCGCTTATTGGTTCAGAAACATAGCTGAGTACGATGGGTAAAATGCGGACGTCCTCCGCATCGACATCTGTCTTTTACCCATTGCCACATCCGCAGATCCACCATTTACCATCGTTCCAGTCAATAGTGGTCTGTTGCAAATGAGTTACAATAATGCAAGCAAGACCAAAAACTCATTGATTGTATATTACCTTCAGCAGCTGCTGCTATTGCAAGAACTCCGCACAATAAAACAACAAACACAGTCAGTTGATGTCTTCTGACAGTCATCGTCCTTTCACATCCAAAGAATAGATATCAATGAGTGTTGCGTTGCGGAAAACCGATGGCGGCATATAGACAGCAGTACTGACAAATCATGCAGAAAATCAGTTGATAACATTTTCTGTTTTAAGAAAAAAGTGAGCAAAACTATGATATCAACGCCTATAAGTGTAATGACTCAATCATGGAAAAGATAAGCTATTTTATTATAACAAAAAATAGTACAGTAACATCATGCAGAACCTAGAAAAAAGTAGTATAAACATGAAAATTGCACAGATGATGCAGAATAATGTAGTGAATAAACAGACCAAGTTCTGCAAAAATCCCACAGGAGGAAAAATAATTACGCTGATATTAATGTATTATAATAATAATAATGTATGAAATAACAATTTGGATACACTATTCCAAAGGTCCACCATTCCGAACGTCCACTATTCCCACTAACCTTAACCTTAACCCCAACCCTAACCTTAAACTAAACCCCAGCACTATACTGCATAGTGCGTATCTGCACAGTGACCTTTCGAAATAGCAGACGTTTGAATAGCAAGCATAACCAAAACCCACAAGCCATGCAAAGCCAGGCATTACAACTAAATAACCAGCACTAAGTGAATCCCAGGTGTCATATTCTGTATCGTGCTGTAAGTGCCGAATTCACCAAATTCACCGAAGCCACCAGAACTACTGGTGGCCTAAGTAAGCACAGGCAAAAGCCATATAACGCTTACTATCCTAATAACTAGATTAACTGTGTGTTTCCGGTTGCAATTCCCGTTTCAAACAATTTTTAAATTGATTTATTGTATTACTGGTTACACACGCATCAGACAGTGAGGTATGAGTGATCAAAACTAATAAAAATGTACTGCAATAAAAAAACGTTAAATTTCATTTATTGCACGACAATGGGATGATTATTACGTCACATTACTTGAATTTTGCTTCCAAATAATCATTTTATTTGTGAGCGATAATGTAGACATTCTGCAGCACGAACGCCGAATAATTCTAACATTCGACTAGCGATAACATAAATTCCTCAAAGCAGATTAACGCAGAAATTACCCCTGTAACACCTAAGTATTTAGTCCACACAACTAGTAATTTTCGTCTTTATACTACTTCTTTCTAGGTTAGTAATGCGATACAAACTACTGTTACTGTACTAAAATGCTAATGAGCCCAATTCCTCAAAGGCCTTGACCGCATAGACTATTTAACTACTGTGCATTTCCTGAAGTACGATTAGGGATGGGTCAATATCAGAATTTCAATTTCGACACTACCGTATAATGACCAAGTTGCGATATCGATATCACATAATGTAAAACGTAAGCGCGCATTAATTGTTTTTTTATAATATAGTGATTTTGTGCTTTAATGTACTCGAATCATACGTTGTTGTACGTTGAATCATCACATTTACTTTCAGCTTTTTTGTAGTTTTTGGCCTACCTTGAATTGAGTATTGAGTACAAAACAGTACAAGTATAAATATATATTCTGTCTGTCGTCCGTCTGTCGTTTGTAACACATGTATTGTGGCTAAACCGTAGGTCACGTTAGGGTCGGCAATGGTAGAGTTAAATGGCGCAATGATGAGATATACCTTATAGGCAGTAAGTTAATAACCATGTCCATCAGCAGTAGTTTGGCTGCACAGTTTGAATACAAAGTTGCTGCCCGCAGCCATCATTTACGTGCGTTGTTTATATAGCGGCGTTACTATAGCGTGTACGGCACTGTATGGTCACTGTGGGAAATCGCTTTCTTTCAGCAACTGAAAGTCGGATGTACGCTTACATATGCGGTACAGTCAGTCCACTTTAGCAACAGCTGGGTTTTTGTAACTGCTTGTACGATATCAGTTGTTGCACAAACGAAGAAATTCAAGAAGGTATAGGTATCGATATTTATCGATATCGTATCGAAATTAAAAATGTAATATTGGCCTACCCCTAGAACACGTTGCATGTGTTTGTTTACAAATTTTTGTCTACGGCCGAGAAAGAGTTTTTTTTGTTATTTAATAATATGTCCCATAAAGGTGTGCGTTACATGCGTGAAAAAGCTTTATATACTTTTTAAGAACGATCAAAGTTAATATACTTTTGAATGCCACTTAAACAAGCTAAGACTATATGATGTCCAACAGTCCAATGGATGGAGCTGGCACATGGACATTACTGGTAAATGACACTCGCAGGTTACAGTTTTTCATATGTCATGCCAACGCCAGGTACGGGGTGTGAAGTGGCAGGACCATGTGAAAAACGTCGACATAGCCGACACGATCAGTCTGTTGAACATTGCAGATATCAACAGCAAGAGGCACGAAGCATATTGTTAGATTGGATGCCACTAGACCTGCACACCAAGAGCTAAATCAGGTCATTGCAACGAAAGGCAGTCAGAGTCCGGGAATGAACTGGGCACCCCAAAAGACCTGGATACAACAGATCAGCAACAAAACGCCAGTCAGCTGGAGACTAATTTACCCCTGCTTCTTGTCATTTAGCTTGTTCGCCATTTGGCTTGACCCTGGTCACATTTAATTTGCAAAAAGTTTTAAGGAGTCGTGTCTGGACTGACTCTGGTATCATGCACATCACATTTGAAGCCCTCAACTCAACCATTTTGGAGCTATTGGCATTTCATGCCTGAAAATTTAGATCTTATATGACCGTAGCCACATCTTTTTTTGAAAAAAAATTAAGCAACAATGTTCCGACTTTCTGGGAACAAGCACATTAAGCATTAAGTTAGTAGCATTAACCATTTCGTGGTGATGTAGCACTTAACATCCACGGTGAACAGATGGGCACTCAGACAGACAAGTTCAATGGAAACATTACCTCTGCCATTTGCTACATTTGCTTAAAGGTAAAGGTAAAGTGTGCTGTGCTCCTCTCGGGCATAGGTGGGGTGCTCATCTCTTTTTCTGTGGCCGATAATAAACCACTTAGTCCGTGACGCATGGCCAGTGCAACGCCAGACCTACAGTTACCTTTCCAGCCACAGAGCGTCACCGCCTTTGACCGGTACCAAATTATACTGTTTGGTGAACAGAGGCACACGTGTGTAGACAACTTAACCAAGGTTGTTACCTGCCAGTGCTCCAGGCTTGAGTTGATCTGGGGATCTTTCGGTCACCAGTCTGGCTCGTTACTGTTACACTACTAAGCCATTGGGCAGAGATAAATATACTCAGTATGTGAATGTGTCATTTACAGCAAATTGCAAATCAGTCTGCTAACATTAGTTGTCATAGTGTTCTTGTTTTTTTAGTTGATTCTAAGTCAAGCATTCTAATACTTATGAATATGGTTAATAGCTATGTATACGTCTAGATCTGTGGTAGTGTACATTTGTAAGTTGCAGTACTCCATAGTCCATCATGTGCATGTATTAAAAGTCGATTTGCGTATTACTAGAAGGCGCTCGTAAAAGTGCATATTTCCACCAAGTGAAGTGTACACAATCAGACAGACAGACAGACACACACGCACAGACAGAATGACCAGTCTCATAATCTCCTCCAATTCACTTTGTTCCATTGACATAAATAATTATGTTGATTTAGTGTTTCCGCTTAAATGTGCGGTACAAACGTATGCATGGGGCAAGCAAGGAAGTAACAGTGAGGTGGCTTGGTTGATAAAGAATGCTGATGATAGTTTCACCATCCATGACGACACAACATATGCCGAGGTAATTAATGGAGCTGTTTAACTGTTTAATGGAATTTTTATGTTAATACTCTACAAAGCGTAAAATGTAACAAGTAATTAGAACAAAGTTTATGAGATGCACGATAGTTTTAGCAGTTCCTGTTTGCAAATTGTCTTGGTTTATTTCCAGCCATTTCAGCACAATTCACTCTTAAAATATGTGTAGCAGTGCAAAATCCTGAAAAATTTACTAGAAGCCCATATTTTGGGGGGGTTAAGGTCGTTCACGGTCATTGATATTTATACACCTAAAAATTTTGTCAGAAATGTTTGTTATGATAAGCAACATGTCTAAGGTGATCTGCAATCCTTTTCGCACTGGGCAAGCCAATAGTGGTAAAATACGAACTTTTTAGGGGTACCCTTCGGGCTTTTTTATTTGAGGGGAGCCCTATTACCCAGGGGCACAAAATTTTGTCACAAAAAAACTAGAGTCCTTGGGGCAGCCCTCCATTAAGATTTCATGATCCTAGCTTGCACCATTTTGATACAATCGCAGAGTGTGACAGACAGATGGATGCCTGGGTGATGGCTAAGTTGCACGAAGCATTACATGCTGTTGCGCATAAAAATTGTATACCTGTTTTATTATTTGAGAACGTGAAGAGAGAAGCCGAATATAGGAACAGCTGACCGAAGAAGTTATCGTGTATTGTAAACTGAGGCAGAAAACCAAAATAGATTTTATTACTCATGTGTGTCCTGTAGATATTATGCAGTATTGATGGTCTGCTTTTCACTCAAATTTTTTGAAGTTGGGAGAATTTGGACATAAAATTAAGTCCACTGTAGCTAATTAACGATCAGAAGCGGTTAATTTTGATATTACTGTAAATCTGTAATCGTTTCTGTTATGACAATGGCCAAATCATTTTTAAAAAATTAGTGCAGTTGTAATTTAATTGTTACAAGTTGTCGGATATTGTCAGCCATTAGTCTGCCATTTGCGTACTTTTTGTTAATTTACATATGTAATGCAGTAACTGTAAAGCATTGGCTGTTTAGCCGACTGTACTTAAGTAACTGTTGAGCTATTGGCAATGGCAGGTTGTCATCCATTCGTCTGTCCGTCTGTTTGTAACAAATGTATTGTGGCTAAGCTTTAGGGCGTAGTGGGAAACATTCTACACGAATAATCACTGATAGGAAGTGGCATACACCCTTTCAGGTGAAATGAAAGTCATAGACTTTGGATGTCCTTGAAGATCACTGACAACCAATAGGGTCGGCTATTCTAGCGACAGCTGAGCTTCTTGTCTGCATTTTGCAACAGACCTTCAGATTGCTGATACTGAATGTAAACACTCGGTTTATTCTCTGCTAACAATAAATGGAGCTACTTCAGTGTGTTGTAGCTGACTGATTGCTTCAGAACTCCCTGTGAAACAGTTTAAAGGTCCATGGCCATGGTCAAACTCACTCGCGCAATTTATGTACATTTAAATTAAACATCTAACCTCGCATATATAATATGTTGATTCGTGCTTCATAAATATATGAAATTAATATGCAATTTCGAACGAAATGCGGCATTACATTGCATTAGGAGAAAAATTTTAATTTACCATTTACCAGTTGTTATGAGCCTAGCCTAGAGACATCATGAATATTAATGGCTTAGCCAGTAACGTCATCAGTCTAAGCTAGGCCATTAATATTCATGATGTTTATTGGCTAGCGTTATGACATCACTAGGGGTGCCTACATGCCAATATGGTGGCATGTTTTCTACATGGTTTTCGTAGAAAATCGATTTCAAAGGTAAATTTCTCCATGTTGACAAAATGCTGGGCGCTGATATTACTGTCAAAATTATCAGAACATTATGCAATTTTAAGAAAATGGATAAAATATATACGTTAATTTTGGTGTCCATGGACCTTTGATTGTAGTTTTGTGTTTGCTGCGCACTGTGCAGTTGTGGATGGGCACACATCCAAAAGGCCCATCATCAATTGCTTCATCAGGAGAATCTTTGGCAAAGTGGATTGAAAGACATCCTGGTGCTCTTGGTGACTTGCAGCAGTCATATAATCGGCTTCCATTTCTATTCAAAGTTCTTTCCGTTAACATAGCATTGTCAATTCAAGTTCATCCGGATAAAGTATGCAGCTAACAGTTTGACTCTGTTGGAATATTAGTTGATAATTGATATATTTACATTTACGGTATATTTGACATATCGGTTCTCCGTGAAGTTGCTGTAATGGAATTACGTAAAAAGCTGTTTTACGCTGAAAAGTTTGAGACTTGTGATATTTTTCGTACTGTTTGATGTTTTTTCTTATTTGAAAATAATGTTTCTGTGCATAGTTTATTTTTGTCTTAGTCACCCATACAGCATCATTATAATATGCATAGCAACAGTAATGTTGTAGATCTGCTGCTAGTTTTGCTGTTGCTGCTGCATCTGCACTGTCATAGCACTGAAGAGTTAATGTTTGGAATGCAATTTTTAGGACTCGAGATGTTTACTGAGATTATGTTTAGCAAAATGTTGTACTACTGGTGATTTCTGTGTACAGTGTATGTGTTATTTATATTCATACTATGCACTTCACTGCTATGTTTAGTGGATAGGTTGATTTTGCAGGCCATTGCTGAGAAGCTGCATGCTGAGAATCCAGCTACGTACGTCGATGACAATCATAAACCAGAGCTGGCAGTTGCTTTGTCTCCATTCGAAGCACTATGTGGCTTCAGACCTAAACAAGAAATAATTAAATTTGTCAATGGTTTGATGCTTGTATTTTAATTTTTTTTTGTTGATTATAGTGACACATTGTATATAGTTAATTTTTTGTGCTTTTTAGTGCAGTATTGCATCAGAAGTAGCAAATAATGGTAGAATGATATCGAGAAATATGTACTTAACAACGAGTATGTGCATTGACCAATGACCAGGTCATTGTTAGTGAATTTAGTTTTATGTTAAACATTTTGTTTGCACCAACTTAGTAACATGCTGCTGAGTGATTATCTTGTGACTTCCATCTGATGTTGGCTTTAGCTAAATTATTTTATGGCCATCCTAATGTGCCTTATTACAGTCTTACCCATTCATTTGTCTGTTCTACATGGACTACTAGTAAAATATGCAGAAAGGCATAGAAAAATTAAATTGTGAACGTTCTTAAAATAGGAATGACTGATGTGCCAAATTGTTGAAAAAATCAGAGGTCGAGGTTAGGCTAAAGGTGTGTGGCCACATAACATGTTGACACTGGGTTGACGTACTTTTCTCGTTTTATTTACGGCTTAAACTTTTTTTCTGTGACTCTGTTTGATGGACTTTAGTTCTGCGGTGTGATATTTTGTTGAAGCAAACATATTTTGTTTTGTTGCATTTATTTCAGAGGTAGTTGAGCTTCGTTTCATCATCGGTGAGGAGTTGATCTCAAAGCTGGTTGAGAGCCGAGATGCTGAATCCGACCAGTTTGCTGTGCGCAGTTGTTTCACTGCACTCGTGACCTGTCCCAATGACGTGGTCCAGCATCAACTGAAGGCATTGCTTGACCGGCTTCAACGCAATTGTTAGTAGCTTGATTCTTTGACCATAGATATATAATACCATACCATTCGGTTTCGACTCTTTGGTCACGTGGCAAGGATGGATGCGTCACTGGTGTCTTGCTGAGTTATTGAGACACAGAGATCAGCACTGTCTTATGGGCCTGTTGACTTGAGGACGTTACATAGTTTGATAAATGATGATGTTATGTCTTACAAAAGTAGAGCTGTACGCTTGAATAGATTATCAAGAATGAGCAGTTATCTAATGCGTTCTGAGAACGTAAAGTATCAACATATTACCCAGTTACATACCAGTTAGAACCTTGCAGTTCTCTTACTGTGTATTGCCTCTGATGCTTTCTAAAGTGTGTGGTGACTTATCATCCTTTGTTAATAAATTTCAATCCTGTGATGTCTCCAACTGAAAAGCCACGCTTTAAACCATGCTTTTATCTAGCCATCTGGACTAGTGATTGGCTTGTGTGTCTTGCTGTTTCAAATGTGAGCTCACTAAATCTGTACTCCAGAACTTATGCAGTGTTTGTGTCGTGTGTTTGTAGCCGTTGAGCTGGACTTTGTGTCTTCTGTTGTTCTTCGGCTACACAGTCAGTTTCCTGGTGATGTTGGATGTTTCTGTGTTTACTTTCTGAATCTGATGAGCTTACAGCCAGGCCAAGCTATCTTCCTCAATGCTAACATGCCACATGCCTATCTGTCTGGTGGTCAGTATATGATTGGGAAGAGTAAACACGATAAGCTTAGATTCTTTTAATTGCTGTTTGCTGTTCTAAATGTATTGATGTATGCTGAGTTTGCTGACCAAAAAGCACCCAGAAAGCATAGATATTTATCTAAGAAGTCTGATTATCTTCGCCAAGTGAAGTTAGTGAACAGTGGAGAAAATGCAGTTACTCGATTTGTCATTTTGTCTTTTGTCTGTGGGCATTGGACTGATGGTGGTAACAGTAATAACATAACATCTTAGATAATATCTACTGGTAAATATAAATGTGAGAAAAACTAACAATAACAGGCAGCAACCATGTTGGTAAACGAAAGACACTTCAGACATAAAACGCAGTGAATGATCTGTAAAATGCTACACTGTGTTAGATCCAACTCTTTGGTGGATATCTGGCATGTTGAATGATGTGTATGTTTCTGGTATTTATACCATTACATCACCAGCAGATTGTGTATTGTCTGTGATGTCAACAGCAGCAACGACCGCTGCGAGAGCACTATTGTTGTAGCTATCAGCATCAAAAGTAGAATTTCGGCTAACAGATTCACAACAGTGCATCTAAATTACTATTTTGTAAAAAAATCACTTGGTGGAGATATGCACTCTTGCAAGCACCTTCTAGTTTATTTTAGAGTTAAACTGCAGCACAGTTGAGAATTAAAACTCATCATGAACACTGTTGGCATTAAAGCACTGACATCTAGTTAGTAGCGGTAAAGTATTGCTGTTCCACATATTGCAAAGAGACAATATTTTTTCAGAATTCCTGGCTTTAGGTTGTGATTCAGATCACTATCAAAACCTAATGCAATTGATGTTTTTCAGCTACACCCCAGTTTTTAAAGAAAATTATTAAAATATAACATTTTCAGTTATTTCGCAGGCAGCTGAGTGAACACACAGAAAGTACACATAGAATATTTGGCAGACCGTTTTTTGCAGTCTCTGTATTTTCGTTCTCACTGTAGCAAACAATAGCAGGTTTTCGTAGTTTTTGTGTATGATGTATAATCTTTTGATTTGCTGACTGCTGAAGTTGGTATTTACGCACGAAAGCAGCTACTGCTTAGCCATCGCAATTCTGTCTGTCTGTCTGTCTGTTCGTCACACGGGTGGATTAGTCAAAAATGGTGCAAGCTAGAATTACCAAATTTTTACTGTCGGCTGCCCAGAAGACTCTTAGTTTCAGGAACCGTAAAGCTTTTCCATAAATTCGAAGGGGGTCACCCTGAACGAAGGTGCTAAATGAGAGGGGGTGGGCAAAATTTGCGATCTTTTGGCCAATCAGTCGCTGTATCTCAGTAGTGGTGCGAGATAGGGCCTAGGTTACTATTAATCACTAATAGGAGGTCGTACACTGGCTTTCGATTGCCGCCAAATTCAATGACCTTGAATGACCTTGAACGCCAAAAAGGGGGTTTTGCGGATTTTTTTGGCAATTTCGGTCTGCGACACAAGTCTATGTCATTCACAAAGTGGCACCACGCTACTGTCGTTATGCGATCCAGTTAGAGAATTTGGTATTTTTATATTAACTTAGCGTGAACACTCCAATTTTCAGCTAAACTACTGAACCGAAACTGCTATAGGCTTTCGCGCGTCTCGTGAGCATTAGCTCAAATTTCTTGTTTTTATTATGTTTCTCTTTAGACTGCCTGGAATGCATGGCGTGCTCTGATAATGTGGTTCGTGCCGGACTGACTCCCAAGTTCAAAGATGTAGGCACGTTATGTGAGATTCTTGACTACCGTTGTCGGCCGGCTAGTGACAATATTTTCCTCAGTAAACCTCATCCACTTGACAGTTTCGTAACACTGTTTGATCCTCCAGTTCCGGAATTTACTGTTGCACAGATCTCGGTTTGCGATTTTTTCTCGTTTTTTCATACTGTACTTTTGTGCGTTTTGTGAGTGCATTTATTAGTTACTAGAGAACATTTAGCTAGATTCGGGTAACTTGGGGTAAGTATGCTTTGTGAAATGTTGGTTGAGTGAAGAAATTGGAAGATGCACGGAAGCTTTTTTTTAGAAGTTTGATGTTTGCTACAGTCACTGCAGCAGTTACTGCCACTGTGATTTGCCAACTTTATGGCTCAGATTTTAACTGGCAAGTTCCTGTAGTATGTGCATTTTGAAAATGGTTGAACCTTGGCTTTCTATAGACTAGAATTTTACCAGTTTGTTACTTAGCTGATGTTGCTAAGCACCAAAGCTTAATGCTTTTATTAGAAAAATGTCTCGCTAGCAGGTTTTATTGCATAAGTCACTATTGTTCAGACGTTGTGTTGAGCTGTGTTGTTGATGTCACTTTTTATTTTATAGTCTACTACAGTTTGTAGGAGGTTAATAATTCCTTTTCCTACATTATAGCACTGTGCACCTCTGTATGCTGTTTCTTTGTACAGGTCCATATCTTCGCCAATTATTGATCGATTTTCAAATTTCTTTCACTGGCACACTCATCAGACAATTTGCAATAACACGATTATTACATATCCCACCACACTGTAAATGCGTTTCTACACTACCTTGTGAAATATCAATAAAATATGCGTACATAATGCTAATAACAAACAAACATTTTGGCAAAATTGAAAAAAAACACTTCAGACCAACATTGCAGTGAAGGACTGTATGTCACTAGACTGTGTGGGTCTAACACAGGCTAGTGTCATACAAGTCATTTATTGCAATGTTGGTCTGAAGTGTTTTTTCAATTACCTAATTTTTTGTTATTATTGTTAGTTTTTGCTTACATTTATATTTCACAAGGTAGTGTAGAAATGCATTTACCGTGCAGTGGGATATATAATAATCACATTATTGCAAATTGTCTGCAGAGTGTGCCAGTGAAAGAGTTTTGAAAATTGGTCAATAATCGGCGAAGACATTGACAAAAGTGAAGTCCTACGTTTTTTTATGGCCCATGGTGTATATGGTAAAATCGCCACTAAAAGCCCTGCATTGTATGTGCAGTTGCCAGCAGAAACTGAACAGTACACAGTCGCTGCTGTGAATGGAGCGAGTATAATCATTGTATACAGTGGCAGAGCAAAAGCCGACAGCTGCTCACTGAATGGTGAAACTCTGAAAATGAAGCGTGGTTCGGTAATTTTCATATCAGCCAATGAGTCAGTTCAGCTGAATGTCGAGTCGCGTGACAGTGGAATGCTTATGTTCAGGGCTTACTGTGCACTTGAGACATAATGTGTGCTCATGCATTGTGGGACTTTTTTACGTCTAGTTATTTCATTTTGTTGAACTAATTGGATCACTTTATTTAAGTATTTAAATGCACCAGAATAGATCATTTCCATTTTGGTACATTAATCTAGGCTCAAACCCATACTTTATTTTGCATCTGTTTTCACACATTTTGACATTCCATTATACATACATTACATTTTGTGTAATTTTGTTTGTTTTACTGTTGTTGTAATTTGCATGTCGTTAGCTGACATCATGGAGAGCACCAGCCATGTTAGCTTTTGTGGCTAGTGTTATGATACTGTTAGGTGGTCTATCTGTCTGTCTGTGTATGAATCTTTTGTTGGTTTAGATTAAGGTTTATGTGTAGATGTATGTAGCTAGGTTATTATTTTATTTAGGTTTTTGGTCTAGGTTTGTTTGATTATCATCCTGTTGATTTATTTTGTTGTCATTATCGGTGCAAGTGAATGCTTTTAGTGACCATGTTGAAATGACCTAAAATGTGTCGAGCAGGATGTTCTTGACTGATTCAAAAGCATTGAACGAAATGGAGCATTGTGTCATAATGTCAAGTACTTGCAAGTATTGTATGCGTAGAAATGTTCCTAGCGCCAAATTGTCACAGCACAGTAATGGTGAGCACTATATCGGAGGTGCCGTAATGGTCACTTCGAAACAGCAGCGCCCTGATGTCATTGTCCTGCTCTGTGAGCTTCAGGTTGGCTGCCAATGAGTAACAATCAACCTTAGAGATGTAAACGTCATCAAACGGAATTTAATGCATATCACACATGTTCTTTATGTTATATTCAAAATTCTTTCACTGGAGCATTAAGTAAGTAAGTGTTCAGTAAAGCACTCATCGCAATTCTGTCTGTCTTGTCTGACACACGGGTGGATCAGTCAAAAACTGGGCAAGCTAGGATCACCAAATCTTTACCATCGGCTGCCTGGAAGACTCTAGTTTCAGGAACCGTAAAGCTTTTCCATAAATTTGAAGGGGGTCATTCTGAACAAGGGTGCTAAATGAGAGGGGGTGGGAAAAATTTGTGATTTTTAGCCAATGAGTTGCTGTATCTCAATAACAGTGCTAAATAGGGTTTAGGTTACAATTAATCACTCATAGGAAGTCATACACTGGCTCTCGATTGCCACCGAATTCAATGACCTTGTGTGACCTTGAACGCTAAAATAGGGGTTTCTATGAATTTTTTTGGCAATTTCGGGCTGCGAGACACATTTTAAGAGCAAATTGCGCTGAAACCGATTGAGATGGACATGGACAAGCTGCGTATGAAATTTTCAGCATTGAACGTAGATTTCAGCGGTCCAAGTCTCGATTTTCTAGGTTTAAGGAAACCTGCGCATGTGAGCATCAAAGAGCGGTACCCTTGTAAAGATCGTTATTTTACCATTGTTGGCCAGTCTTTCGTGAAAACGGTTGCATATAGGCATACGCATGCTGCCTATCACAACAAGCACTAGTGACGAGCTTTTCAGTCATATCAACGTCAATGACTTTGAAAGACCCTGAACTTCCAAAGTAGGGGATTTTTATTGATTTTTGTGATCCTCGGCTGCAGCACACACTTCAAGAATGAAATGCAACGAAATGGATGGAGATAGACTGACAGTTTGCAAACAGGAACTGCTATAGGCTTTCGTGTGTCTCGTGAGCATCATTAGCTCAAATTTTTTGTTTTTACATGCCATATTTGTTGTATGACATTTATAATCTGTCGTGTTGACACTTCACTGGGTGAAGTCAACTTTCGTAGAGATTTTTACGCGCGAGAGCCTGAATAGCTATAGCGCATATTGGCTATAGTAATTCAGTCTTGGTGTCTGTCTGTCTGTCACAACCCAGTATTGATTGGAGCCCAGGTGAGATAGCGACTTCTCTTTGTCACCATATGATAGCTTAGAGTCTCTAGTATTTTGTGACAAAATTTCATGCCACTGGGTGAAGGGGGTCTGCACGAACGAGGGAGAAAGTGAGCACCTTGTTAAAAGGCGATATTTTACGTTTATTGGCTCGTCTAACGTGAAAATGGTTGTGATGACATTGATTGACCTTAAACCCTAAAATAGGAGATTTTAGTGATTTTTGGCTGCAAAATAGTGAATTGCGATGAAATGGATAGATATTGACCAATTTTACCTGCGAACAGGAACTGCTATAGGCTCTCGCGCGTCCCATGAGCATTAGCTCAGATTTCTTGTAATCCAAGGCCAAAGTTTGATTTACGACTAAAGTCAAGACCGATTTTTACGCGCGAAAGCAGCTCTGCTTTCAGCGCGTCTTAGCCATCGCAATTCTGTCCGTCCGTCCGTCCGTCTGTCTGTCCGTCACACGGGTGGATCAGGCAAAAACGGTTCAAGCTAGGATCTCCAAATCTTCACCATCGGCTGCCCGGAAGACTCTAGTTTCAGGAACCGTAAAGCTTTTCCATAAATTCGAAGGGGGTCACCCCGAACGAAGGCGCTAAATGAGAGGGCGTGGTCAAAATTTGCGATTTTCGGCCAAAAACTCGCTGTATCTCAGTAACGGTGCGAGATAGGGCTTAGGTTACGATTAATCACTAATAGGAAATCGTATACTGGCTTTCGATTGCCACCGAATTCA
>Ga0209367_1000524_pt1 | contig 38898 bp, 27 predicted proteins | sample WorMetLIZISLAND2_FD_187412 | JGI IMG/M metagenome (GOLD analysis project Ga0209367, IMG submission 187412) | Marine gutless worms symbiont microbial communities from Max Planck institute for Marine Microbiology, Germany - Olavius geniculatus... ...
CTTACAGCCGTGCATCTCTCCTGATGCAGTCCATCGCATTTCAGCCAATCCTAGTATATCGAAGCGATATCTTTCCATCTCATTCTCCAGCAGTTCAAGTTTGCCTGGTGCCCACATGGTGCGCACTTTTTTTATCACTAAACCGAATTATTGCAATTTTTTAAAATTCTGGTATTTTTCTCGGTCGTGTATAGCAATAATATCCAATAGCAATTGGTGTATTGCGACTCCATTAGTGAAGTGCGGTGGTAGTTGTAATTATCGTGTCATTGCACGGTTTTCACTGAGTCACCAGCAAAATAATTCTGAAAAATATAGTCGATATTTGCCAGAATTTGGAAAAATGTGTTTTGTTTCTGTTTTTTTGACACACAGTGTTTTAAAGCCACGTTGCACGACGATGACTGCCTATACAGAGTTATGTTTCTAAATTCTTTGATTTTTTGTCGCATTTTTGTAAACGTTTAACTTATGAAAGCCTTACGCTTTTTAAGGCGCATTAATGTTAGTGCATTAGCGAATTGGAATCGTAACCTGTGGACATTCGCAGCTGGCCTAATGCTTATTATTGATTGGCTTTTTATTGACCTGAGGCTAATTAACTAGGCCTACATGCACATCTGCTTTTGTTGTGTGTAGCACTTCCGATACTGTCCTGTTTATTATTAAAGTGTTCCAACAGATAAACAAAGAGATTACTGCCAGCCTGAATGTAGGCTATGTAGGGGCCTACTCGTATAGGGCCTATTGCATGCACACAGACTACTTCATTTAGCATTGCGACTTGCGAGAAGATCCGAATTTTTAATGTTTTTAGAATAACTTAGCATACCAGCGCGTTCTGATGTTAGCTATATTCTTTTCATGTTGCATTCAATAATAAATGCAGAAACAGAAGGAAATATGACAGTTTACCTTAAGTCAGTTCGGTGTTGCATTGCAAAAGTTGAATTGTTGACTTCACAAGTACCGGTAGGTTATACAGCAGTTATTTGATGCGCAACATTTTGCTGAAAAAAATACTGTAACAAAAACCCCAGCTGTCGCTAGGATAGCTGTCCGTACTGGTTATCAGTGACCTTTAAGGTCATCCAAGGTCGATGATTATCATCTCATCTGAAAGGGTGTATGCCACTCCCTATTCGTGATTAGTAGTAACCTTGGCTATGTCTTTCACCGTTTTTGAGATGTGGTTAGTTTTCCATTAAATTTCTTAACCCCTGTCCATTTAACCTTTAATTTGAAAATGTTCCCCTTACACTAAATCGATGAAATTTTGCATGCCCGAGTTTAAGGTACATGGCTAATTACTCATGTAAAAAGTTTTTTTCCTAAAACCTAACGCTTAGCAACAATACATTTGTGACAAACGAGCAGACGGACGGACAGACAGACGGACGGACGACAACTCGTATCAATAGTTCGACCGTTACTTAAGTACGGTCGGCTAAAATTGTTTACTTAAGTACGGTCGGCTAAAATTGTTTATTTACCATAAATATCAGCAAAATATTGAGACCTGTTTTTATATTTACAACAGAGCTGCGACTCTGCTGTGTCAAAAAGAGCTAAGTGTGTGCTTGTGTGCTTGGGTGGGTTCTGTTTTTTTTTCCATCAAGCGATGTCTCAGCCACATGGGGATCTAATGTGAAAAATTTGGATAAAAATAAGTTACATTTTTTATATCAATTTGGCTCTATTCCGGCAGATGCAATGAATAGGGGTTGACTGAAAATGCTGGACATGAAATTGACAGACATAAAAATAGCGGACAAGATATAAATATATTGTTCGAAAATAAAGAATAAAATGTATACAATAAATTTCACGTTTTGTTGGGCTGTTTGCACACGTAAAAATATAAAACAATGTGGCAAGTTATTTATACTTTATTTTACATGTGCGTGTTTAAGATCTATTATCGGAAATCATCGTCCCTATAATAAGCAAAAACAGAGTCAAAGCCTAATTAGCGTCGCACAACGAACTTGATTAAAATATTCTTACTAAGCAGTAGGCCTAATCTACTCACCTACATAATTTGCGTGCGTTTTTCTTCTGACTTGTCAACGATGAAAGACACAGCGATCGTCGTTATAGAGTCGAATCGTTTTGACTTTACACATGCTGGTTAATTACGTCAACTGAACTTTGATCTTGAACATTCTTTAAATTGAAAAAAAAACGGCCACAGGGAAGCAATGCTAAATCGAAGTCTACTCAATCTAGGCCTATTCAGCCACTTGAAACATGTCTTGTAGTTTTATGTCCGTCATGCCTGGACACTCGGTTCGTTAATTTCATGTCCGTCAATTTCACGCATGGACATTTAATCCGTCTATTTCATGTCCGTCATTTTCAGCGTCTCCAAGAGGAGGCTATTTCTGGTGAAGGTAAAATCAAAAGAGTACATTTTAATATAGGCCTAACTATTTTCAGTGAAAGATGATGAAAGTGACCTGCTTGTCACATTAATCATTTTCTGTTACTGACACTCACCGCTAACGATGACGAATAACGGATATAAAACGAATTACCTCGCATCAAATAATAACGAATAACAGGTGCCTTATTCTGAGAGATTAACTGAATATCTTCCGGATATAGCCTATACTACTAAAGATTGCAAGCTAAAAGGGTGCTGTATATCAGGTTTACTAATTTACTCGGATACATATTTTATCATAACCGTCGTAGTCGTTAGTGCAGCCACTTCAGTCATTTATTATGTCAATGGCGTAACTACTGACCTCCCCCCAAAAAAAACCGCAATGCGGGGGCCGTGGGTCTAAGGGACCAAAAATTATGGTGTTAATTATTTTGTACGGTGAAAACGCGAAATTTCACGTCACCAGATGCGATTTCTGGGACGTCAAAATGCTTTCAGATACGTTTCCGGCGCAGGCTCTACCTGGTGGGGAGCTCGCAGCGCTTCCCCAGACCTCCTGCATTGAGAAGGTTTGCTTGTATTGAAAAAGTAAAAAAAAAACAGAAAAAGACAGAAAGAGGAAAAGACAGGAGGTGAGGTAGGAAGGAAGGGAGCGTGAAAGGAGGAGAAAAGAAAAGGGGGCTATGATTGCTTTTTTGAAGGGGGCCCGAAATTTGAAGTTAGGCCTACGCCACTGTATTATGCTCGTATGTTTTCATCGCTGGGAACTAATGCTCAGTCACATGTATATGTAGACATACAAGTCTTTAAGTGAGTTGTGCGGCGTGACTTATTGGTTGAAAGTCGCCAATTTTTCCAACGCTTCGTTTTAATGCCATCGATCGACGGCTGCTTAATTTCTGTATGACATTTACAGATCTCGAGAGCGAAGTTCTTCACGGAGCGGACATCAAAGATTTCGTGATCCTGGCTTTCGTCGATTTGGCGCACTACCAGACGGACAGACCGACAGACAGACAGACAGACAGACAAACAGACGTCAAGCTATGCCGACGCGCTCTAGAAAGTAATTGTTTTGCCAAGATCCGACAAAATACATCCACGATGGCTCCACTGGCATGCGTGCTTTGCGTATTTTGCGAGATTGCATTCACGGCGAGAAATCGTCCATTACGACAAAAGCCTTTAGGACTTAGCGGCTAGATGCTGCACACAATGCGCAAAGCATGTGTTTGACCCAATTGTCTGGCTCCATATCCCGACTAATTTACGTCTTGGCCAGCACGAATGCGTTGTCTTGTTAAGAGTTCTCGGACTGTAGCGACTGGCCTAGAGGACTGTCCCGGTCGACCACGGCGTAATTACGGCGTCTATAGAAAAGCACAAATCAGACTAGCACAGCTTACGACAAAGCCGTTGCAAGAAAGAAGATCTGTGAAATCGCGTAAAAACCATTCTGCTACGTTCTAGGCAGCACAAATCTTCCACCAAATGTCGCAGAAAACGTGACCCTGACATTGCTTCGTCGTTATTTCGGTAACTAAGCCTACTCGTAGGCTAAGCTTATAAGAAGATTTTAGTTCAAATGTTTACAGTTGTATGTTCATCGATTGTGTTGCATAGTTTTCGTTGACGAGTTTCAGTTTAGTAGATTTTCTTCACATTTTTCTCGTCTGTGATAAAAAATTTATAAGTAGGTTTAATAAAATTTGTATCAGCAAAACGTCAGCTAAAGACTGCTAGGAAAAACGTCGTAGCAGAAAAGTAACAGCTAGCGTAACCAACAATTAAACATCAGTTGAATGCTAAATTACGATCACTGAATGACTAGAGGTTTCGTGTCGGCGAGATTCAAAAAAAACGTCGCAGAGAATCCAAACAAAGTATCGTACATTGAAGGCATCAATTTTTGCAATTTTTGCAAACGCTTTTATTATTCTGAACACATGTTTAAGATCTTACGGATTTCCGCGTAAAAAAGATCATTTGCAAAATGTTTATTTCATGTGTAATAAACGAAGTCCTGTCCTGCAAGAATCTGAGAATGTTTTTACTATATTTTGCAGATGTTTTATTTACACGCAGGCCTATGACCACGGCCTAATATTACAATAGGCCTATACATGTAAAAAAACAGATTCACGTAATTTTACGCTGTCGCGGGGCAGCGGCAGCCTACATTGCCAGAGTCGGAAAGTGCGTATAGTCTAAAAATAGATAGGCAGGATGTCACGAAGCCTGGACGTGTCGCGTCGACCGAGTTATCAGCCAAAGTTAGTTAAGTTAAAACAAATGAGCTTTTAGTCAACGTGGCGGCGTCACGAACTACCGGCACGTTCCAATCGCCTGCCACAGCAACCAGGAAACTATGGAACGACGACCGGCCATAGGTGACAACACTGGCATCAAGACATTCCCCCCCCCGACATAATCCCCTTAAATCAAAGCCCACTTCCATTGATAGTTAAGCCGGACACCTAAGTACACATCCTCTCTTGCGCTACAACACTATGACCAGTAAACATAGATGCATCACACTAACTACTTAGTTAATATGCGCATTTTCATTCATCATCACATTGTAAATTGAACAAAAAACGTTAAGACAAAATAAACGCATAAACAAATTTATAGCTTACAGTACAAAAACATAAGATGTAGACGCAAATAAGAAGGCGTAGGCTACACAAAGTAACTATTGATTATTTGTCAAAAGTTGTATAATTGCATTCTGATTAGACTACTCTCAGTTTTAAAAAAATGCGGTATAGCCTGAATGGATTTTGTCCGGGGGTTTTATCTTATGCTGTCGGCAGAAAGTGGTTTTGACTTGTAAAGGTTTTTTCAGGAGGGCTCAATCTAGACCTATACCTTGGGTAACACGAGCAGTGTTGACAAGCTGGTGGCAAATTTACGTTGGCGACAAAACAAATTAAGCGCGGTCCACACCAGCGAAATAAAACGAACATGAAATAGAAAAGAAAATTATTTAGAGTGTCGCCCACTGACAAAGACGCTCCAGAACTTTGCAAGCACCTGCTTATTGGCACTGGAAGGAAGATAGTGAGCATATAAGTATTCTTCCAGTGTTTCATACCACTCAATTTAAGTCGAATGATCATAATTTCACATACAGGGTGGGCCAAAAAAACCGGACCTGTTTGAGCGTTGATAGCTCAGCAATGGTTATTCATAAAAAGGCCTGTGATATGTCAAAAGTTTTAGAATGTTGTAGACAAAAAGGGCCCAACTTGCATAGCAAATCATTTAAATATTCTTTGCCAAATTTGCATAAATCTTCATTAGGCCTACCACAGAAATTAGGCATTTGCTTGCACTCCCATGTGCCCGAGTTCATTGAACTCAAAAACTCAGTGCCAAAAAATCCAGATTTAAATTCTGTGAATTATTCAGTGTAAGGGCATTGCAACAGATGGCATGGTCACAAAATTTCAGTAACTGACCAGCTAAAACATGTGCTAATCGAATGCTGGGTTCAGCTGATTCTGAACACATTGACTCCAGCGATCGATCAGCTGCCTAAAAGAACTGATGACGGTTATGAATGCAACTGCCTATGTCAAATTTCATCTAAACTCAACGTATGTGTTAATGATTGTTCATATTTCACTGTATGCTGAATGAAAATCAACTTAAATTCATGTGTTACTGCCAATTTAGCATGATTTTAGGGATGGGGCAGATTTGTGTAAATCAAGCAAAGAGTATTTAAATGCTGAGACATGCAAGTTGTACACTTCTTCTGTATACAATTTCAAAACTTTTGGCATATTACGCGCTTTTCCATCAATAAACATCGCTAAGTTATAAAAGCTCAAATATCCATGTTAAATCCATGTGTTACAGTCAAATTTGGCAGAATTTTGGAGGTGAGGAATATTAATGCAAATTAAACGAAGAATATTTAAATGCTTACTGTGCAAATTAGTCGTTTATTCTTTACAGCATTCTAAAACTTTTGACCTATTACACGTCTTTCTACCACTTACCATCACTGAGTTATCAATGCTCAAACAGGTCCGGTTTTTTTGGCCCACCCTATAGATCAGCGGAGACAAACAGAAATGATAAACATAATATACCACAAACAATAAACGCACAGAAAAAAAAACAACAAAAGCACCTTCGATTTTTTAAACTAGAAGTAAAAACTTACGTAGACTTACCGGTAATTTCAGCCCCGAAGAAAGTTAAGATATTTTTGTTACTTCTTCTCGTTTTTAAGTTGGGAGCCGGTACGGAACGGTCGTGCTTAATATCGCGGCGGCAAATTGAACGCTGAAGATTGAGTACTGCTTTTTATGGAAAACCTGTCGCAGGGCAACGGAGCGTCACTTGCCATATGGAATTATCACGCTTGGCACCCGACACAGGTGAACCCGCCTCGTCTTAACCACGGCCATGCAAACAAGCTGGTACTTGATTTAACTACTCCGGAGGGATAGAAGGATGAGTTGACCATGGTGTTGGTTATAGACCTAAATGGTTTACCGGTCCACAGACAGTCACTCATCCAAGTAGTAACCGCATGATAACGACCCGACTGGGAGTCGAACGTACAACCTCGCGATCGCAAGTCTGACGTCGTAACCGTTACACTACCGAACCACGTAAAAAATCTACACTAACATGACGTGTCAGTGTGTGATGGGTGTCTACTGTATAGGCGGTACTGTACATGCTGGCAGTTCTGAGTCTGGCCGGTACGGCCGGTAATGCGCTGGTACTGTGTGTCTTCACTCGTCGCAAGGACAGTCTCGTCTCGACCGTCTACATCATCTCACTGGCCGTCGTCGACCTCGTCACTTGTCTCGTCGTTGTGCCGTTCACTATCTACATGGAACACGCCAACTTTTGCATCAGCTCCGACGCCGCGTGCAAGGTTCCTGCCTCAGTGATTATCGGTTCCTTGATGATTACGATGATGATAATCTTACTCTGCGTTCGTCGGACTCTAATGTGTTGTACGTCTGTTTTTATTGTCCGCACATTGCGTCAATTCTCGTAGTAAGCCTATAGCGGCTCCCACTATTTGAAACGCGCTTTTTTGGAAATTCACATTTGTCACATATGCCCTTTTTGTCGCCAACTCGAAACTTATTTTTACCCATCGAAAATTATTTAAACTTGTCCATATCTTTTGTTAATTTTTTTCATACAAGCAGACACGATTTGGAGCACATAGCAGCTTCATTTGGCGGAAAACGTCGCTTTTCTCTTTCGTCGGAGCTGATAATAATGAATATTCGATTTACTAATTCATATAAAATGTTTATGTGTGGTTAAAGTAAGTTAATTTGTTTTTATCTGTAGTAATAATTATTACAATTACGACAATTATTGTGGTATATTGTTCAACAGTTTCTACAGGTTCATACGTCACGTGTGCACCACAGAATGACTTCATTGTTTACAAAACCCCCAAGTACATTTTCACAGTTTTAAAGTATGTAATAGCTTAAAATGTCGAGGGAAACGTTTTCGACATTTTGGTAGGGTATGTGCGAATATCCTGGTTGCCCTTGCCGTACTGACATTGTCAGTCGCTTTGACAGACAGCTTCAGAGATACTCCTGAACAGGAATAATAAAAGGCGAAAAGGCCCATGGCTCTAGGACGTGAATAAATGCTAACAGAAGGTTACTTGTCTGGGTGCCGACAGCACATTCACATGACACGACATGTCAAAATAGACAGATGCAATTTTCTTTTTGTTTTTTTGCCGCCAAATGCACATGGCGCACAGAACTGTATTGGCTTTGTTGTATATTGCCTGTTTGTCTGTCTGTTTGTCTGTCTGTCTATAGGCGTTTATGTTTAGTGGTCGTATGTGCTACAGATTACTTCAAGAATAATTCTATAAATAATTGCCCCAGTTTTAGATTTTTGGTGCCCAAGACCAATTATTCACACCAAAATATTTCCCCAAATTTTGGGTGAAATCGAAAATGAGCTGTGCAAAGTGGCTGCTTCGAGCACAAAAAACGTGCAATGGCTTTGAGGTGGAACAAATATGAGCAAAATTTACTGACGACTGCAGTATTATAAAGTCACGTTCAAGCTGTGGATTGCTGTCACATCGTGTGACCTTGAATAACCTTTACGCGTGACTTAAGGCTTTTTGCAATCTCAGTCACAAGTTGTCACGCAACACACAATACACAAGTGATTTGGATAAGTAACGTAAACTGTACGCAAGCCTATTTTTCATACCGCAAAATTAACGATACAGTTCAAAGGATGATCACCAAATTACCATAAAACTTGATTTTACTTGCGGTCGCATATTTTTTTTCATTGCTTGAAATGTATTACTTGACACGTTGCCTTACGCAGAAAACTGAAAGTCTATAACTTTATTTCCAGTTCACATCTACGACTGCAGTTGAATCGAGTCTTGTCGGCGTCGTCGATTTGAATTGGCCATTACTTACCTCTGTTAAGTTGACAATTAAGTCAAAGATTAATTTGTCTTCGGAAATACTGTATGATACCCGGGACAGATGTCAGCGGCAAACTTTGAACCTGCCTGCACATTCCGTCGACGGCGAAATTTAAGTACATGTATGTCGACATCGCGCGGTCTACTTACGACATTACGGCTTTCTTTTTCTCGTAAACATCCAAACTCCGTGTTATGCGTAGGCTAATTACTTGTCGAATGCGGCCGGCTGCTGCGGCGTGTGATATAATAGTGTCGAGGCGAAGCTATTTGGCGATGAGCTGCAGACTAATAAAAGAATAAGAATGAAAGTAGGAGTCCACGCAGAGAGTGGACGAACGATGTTGTGGAGTGGTGCAAAGGAGCAAATCTGCAGGAACTGAACTACTCAGCATATGACCGAAGCAACTGACAGAAGATGATGAAGCAGGCGTCGAACGTCAACGGGCACTGAGCCCAGGACTAATGATGATGATGATGATGATGATGATGATGTTGATGCAGACTAATAAACTGTCAGTAGGAAGAAAATGCCAGACACGCAACGCGCGCGTCTCAGTTCAATTATACTCAGTGTTACGTTGGCGTCACCTGCCGCTGACGACCTTCTGATGATGACTAGTTCCGAGTCCCGACCAACACTTTTCGTGTCTTCCGCAGCAGCGGCAAACTATAGACAACCGCGGCTCTCAAACCTACTGCCACCTGGCGAACATAACCAAATCTCAGAGTTTACAACCGGTCGGGATGATCCAGAATCGGTAAAAATTCAATCACTACCTTCTAGGACCGTTCAAAAATTACAACAAATTTCGTTCATTATTTTTTGACTTATTGTGCATACAAACGGACAGCCCAACAGCATGACGTCCTTGTCGGTGGTAATAAAACGGGCATAACGTCAACTAATAATGTTCAGTCTCCACTCGCCGAATCACTGAAGCTTAAGCGTACTCGCCGTAAAATTGATAATACGGGTCCGACCACTTCTGTTGAAACGACTGGCTTCTATTAAAAACACGCCGTTTATCGTCACCATTGTGAACTTACCGTAGTAAACATTTCTGTACATGCAGTGTGCATGATTTCAAAATACGCTACAAAACGTGTTTAATGTTTCATTTCGTCGAAACTGTAGGCCTATGTCGTGTCTAAGGGTTAACCTCCTTGGCCTAAACCGCTGATCTGGAAAAATTAGGCCACATGGTCACCAACAGCGTCTTGCCCGGTAGTCATTGGTAGCAGGTGTACGCTCCTCGACTTTTATTAGCAGTTTTACTCTGTCATCTCTTTCATGCACATTATAATACGGACGACCAAGCCCGTGGTCCCCGTGTTAAGAGCGAGCTTGTAGAAAGAGACGCATATAACACGAAACGGCGAGAACATAGACGAACACCTAAAGCGTCGTTACATGTAAACTAAAACACTTGCAGTAACGTTGCAAAACAGTTTAATTTTGCTGAACACGACGTTAATAATAAACGGTAGATGAAAAAATCTTTTCTGCAAACATATCATGTAAAGCGTCATGTCTTTTCTCTAGAGTGTGTGAAAAAAATGACTTGCAGTAGGCCTATAGTGTTGCCCCTCTAAATTTTGCCGGCAGGAATGAACTGAACTGCGCTGACATAAATTATTTCAGTTTAGTTCGGTTTATTTCTGTCGCTATATAAGCTAAGCGTAAACCCGCTAGCTGTGACTGTCTGTGTCTGTGATTGCTTTTTTGCTGCTCGGTTGTCAGATCTATCAGTTCCTGATCACGTCGAACATCCCGTTCTCGGCGCTGATCATGGTAGCGATCGCCGTGGACCGTTACCTGTGCATCTGTCACCCGTGGCGGAGCGCCCAGCTGATGAATCAGTCCCGCGCCAAGCTGGTCGTGACGTCACTGGCTCTGTTTGCCGCGCTGATCGGCATCTGTGTGGCGCTCATGTACGGCGTCTACAGACCCATCTACATGCCGCATGACTTCCAGAACCTCACCGACGCTGAACTCACCGCCATCGTTCAGAACGCCGACAAGTACGTTACCATCACCATCACTACCGCCACGGCCACCGCCAGTGGCGTCGTGGCTAAAGGGGAGCTGATATTGTCTCTTCCTAAATTTTGGATTGTGGGAATATCTTTTTTTTGTCGGAAAATTTTCGTCTATTTGGAACTGAAACCCGCATTTTGGGGGAAATATAAGGGCAAAGTTACAATGTTGAGCTTTTATTCGAGAATTGCAGCCGTTTGCTGTCGGAAAATCGCAACTTTCTCTCCCGCCCACGACGCCGCTGACCACCCCGACCACTACTACTATTACTATACTATGCCGTGTCCCAATAAAGTATTATTTAACAGATACACCAAGCTTATTATCGATAACGTTGTCAATTCACGAGATATTTAAAAAAATTCCACAGCGTGTGCCAGTATAATAATTTTGAAAATCCGTTGAGAACTGACTTAATTATTGGCATATTACTTTTTGGAACACAGTGTACTGTTACTACTGTATTCGGCTTAATATAGGTTGTCGTTATAATGCAAAATTGGTCGAAATTTTTTAACCTCAGTATTTACAACAAAAATTTTAATTTAAGCTGAACGATCATCAGAGCCGTGGTTAGCTGTGTGAATTTTTTACTTAATTTTTGCTTTGTTTCTACTTTTTCGCCGGCTGCGACCGAAAACACATAAATTGTTTAGGCCTTGACTTAGGCCGCAAGACTTTATTGCCAGTAGCTGCAACTGATGACGAGGTTATTGCTATGACACGCATCATCATCGTTCTGAAGCGAAGTATTTGCTAAATTGCGTCGCCATTTAGCCGTGTTTACGATGCCTGACACGCATGAAAACACTGACAAACAGACAGACAGAAACGCAGACCAAAAACATAGCAGCCTGTAAAATCTGTACTGTAGTTTTCGGTCACATAAACAGCATTATACGCGAGCGACTTGTGGTCCATGTAAGCGAAGAAATGTCGCGACTTTTAAGCCACAATCGGCATTGTGGTTGAAAAAGTAAGCAGGGCAGGAAGTTGCATTTTTTCGACATAAGCCTATACCGTAAATTTCCGACGGAGGAGATTATGGGTGCTTATAATTTTACAGTGTCGAACGCCATTTACTGCAGTGATAAACGCTAATCGTTTTAGAAACTGTTCAATTGCTTGATCTATACAGAATGCTTGCGCGTTCCACTTTTTATTTCTCTCCCCCGATAAGTTCGTTGGCTATACCCGACCCACATTCAGCTTTGTATGTCCTTCTTCGACATCCACTTTGCAAAAAATGCAAGTAGTCTACATCTATTCATCAGTGATAGGCTCGAGACTTGGCTTCGCATGGGAAGCGAATTCGTGTCTTGCGCTGGACACAGTCGCTAAGTGATAAATGACTACTGTACAGGGCGGGCCAAAAAATGACCCAACTTGTTTTTGTCAGAATTTCATCACATATTTACCAAATTTGCTAATTTTTGGCAAACGGACAGCCAAGACGATAAAATTATGTGAGGTACACTCATTTTTCACCTCACCTAATTTATGTCAACGCATTACCGCGTAAAACGCAGAAGAAGGTCGTGTTTTGGGCATGCCTGAGATGTTATCCAGAGTAAATTTCGCTAACCAGCATACTTTCTCTGCCGTTGTGTGGTTATATAACCGTAGCCTACATTAATCGTTCTACGAGATGCGGTGCTCGTCGTGGTATTACCGGCTGCTATCGCTTCAGACACACGCCGCGAATGCTAAGTAGCAGCAACTGTTAATAAAACATTCTGCTTCCTCTACGCTTATTTTCTACTCTACACTGTTCGCTGGCAAGCGCAAGACCTGGAGATAAAAAGTTTTTTTGTGCTAGAAAAAATAACACATTGCGGAGCATAAAAGTTAAAAGACATAAAAATCATTGTTTTCTGGAACAAATGCTACTGACAGAAAACATTTACGCGTTTACTACGGTATATGATGGTAATTTGTGTTTTGGAAAAGTTAGGTTTTATAATCGTCAGAAGTTTTAATAATTTTGTAGTCTTACGTTTAAGCTGTTTAATGTAGGCTGCAATTCAAAAAACGTCTCACTCTGTCATTGTGCATATTTTTGCTAATTATTGACCGGTTTTCAACATTTTGTTTAGATTTACGTTTTGTTGACAATTTGCGATAAAGCCATTATCAAATATCCCACCACACAATAACGCTGTCGCTACACTTTATAAAATTGGAATGTACCAAAAACGAACAATAATAGCAAACTGGCAAAAATTTTGTCAAAATATTTTTTGCATACACATTTATTTTAATTATAGCGGATCTTAACAAAAATATATTACACGAGGTAGTGTAGCGACACGGCTAAGGTGTGGTGGAAAGTTTAATAATAACGGTATTGCAAATTGTCCGAAAAGTGTGCCGGTAAAATACTTTTTTAAATCGCTATAAATTTGTCGAAGATAAGAATAATAACACAATAGCGTTTTTTTGAAACACCGTGTATATGAAGCTATTTTGCAGTGAGCATAGCGAATGGTAGACAAGTATTGCACCAACTGCGCCGTTGGGATAAAAGTCTTGGGAAAATGTTTGCCCAAACTGAGAAGGGCTAAGAATGCTCACAGTATTATGATTTTTCCATTGAGTTTGGCAAATGCCTTTAAAACTTGCATTTTGGAACAGAAATTTACACGAATGCGCGATCAAGCTTTTCAGTTAGTTATCTGGCGCGAAAACCGCATCAGTCACGATTTGTCTCTGTAAGTCAAAACGTGTAGGTGTCACGTATCACGCTTCCCCGCGAAATTCTCACCCTTGGGCGTAGTAGTTGGCGTTATCTTGCTATGCCCGCTGGCCTATCGGCTAACTGCTTATAGTTTGTGTTGAACGATTCCTCAGTATAACTTTATTAATAGAGGCGGTTTGGCTTAGTGCGTGGTAACATGCTGAGCGCATCATCAATGTTACTTTTTACATCAAGCCAGATTACTACTGGGATAGGTGTTCGTTCGCGATTTGGTATTTAACGAAACCACCAAGGCCAACTCAACCTGGCCATCCCGCCGTGGCATAAAGATTACGGTTACTACGGTTACGGCCACCAATAAAGAAGCAACGGCGAGTAGGCCTACTGCGTACACTATAGCCTTGTTACAAAGACTGTCGGCACGGAGACGCATATCCTCTCTACGATAGCTAGTTGCATGTATGCTAGCTTAATTGCGTTTAAAGACGGCTCAAGAGGATAAGCTTTCACGCATCGCAACGAACTCCATTCCAGTCTGCTTCTTCTTTTTCTGTTTTCGCTGTTAGTAACGGAGATAAATGTGACAGCACTATAGTGTGCTGTGTTCTGTGCGATTTGCTGCGGTTTGCCTAGAACTTGCATCCACGAGCCTAAACACTCTGCGTAAACAAGCATCAATCAAGCTTTTCTCTACTTACTTCGACACAGAAACGGAGTAAGATTAAGATATCGTCACTGGGGATAGTAAACCCTTTTTTTGCCTCTCAAACTACTAAATCTGACAAACCCTACCCTAGAGTGTATAGGCCTAAGCTAAAAAAGATTTTTCTAAGCCGAACTACTATGACGGGCAAATTAAGATAATAAATGTTGTCCGTTGCATATAGCACCTAACCCAGCAAGTCGCGTATATAGGCCTAATAATCGGCAAAAATGATGAACGCGGCAATTCTACATGTAATAATTTCTGCCTTTCGTGTTTGGTCCGTTGATAATGTGTCACGCCAGAATCACAAAAGCTCTGTTGCATGATATAGTGATGACAAAAGCATAACGGCCAGAATCCCAAAAAACAAAATATTATGTCGACAAGATATCAACACAGACTTCCGGCTGAAACATCGCAGCAAAAGTACTGTAAACCTAAAGGAATCTGTGCACGTGTATACTGGCTGATTTAGATTGAATTTAAAGCATCATTATGATGTCGGCCGTATGACGACTGGACTGCTTTATTCCAATTATGCCATTCCATTTATTTTATTATTTATTCCATTACGCTGAACGCCTTCGCGGAGATGTTTCGGTGAAAGTTGCAAACACAAACTATCTTAACATGTCGAGATGGTTGCGACAAAGACCGTGACAAGTCCGTTTGTGTCGTTCTAATGGAATTTAGTTTGTGACAATGCAGGCAAAAGTTGGCGAGAAAGTTCGCGACAAACATCAACGAAGTGATTCAGAACAACTTACAACGCTGTCGCAAACAGCTTAGCTTAATGCTACTTTTCGAGCATGCGCAGACTGCTTAAGTCTGACTGCTAAGCCACTATGTCAACAAATAGACTGTAAACTTTGATGTCGCTAATAAAAACACAAGTTTGCATGGGACCTAAACAGCCCTATAGGCTGTCTCGGTCTCCGTTGCTGCGTGGTGTTGGCGTGGAAACCAATGGCTCGCAGAGTCATTGACGAGCGATGCGCATTTGTGCAAAGCGCGCTATTGCCGTCGTAAATAGTCTGTCCGTCCGTCTGTATGTCTGTCTGTTTGTCTGGTGGTCACGCGAAGGCCCCTACGTTCGCCGACATGGGCAACAATGCTGGGTCGTGATCGTGATACATCTGGCGCTACCGGTCACACCGCTAATCGGTTTGTGTCGTTCTTCGCTCGTAAAGTCGACGACGTCAGTACGTCTACGGCCGGCAGACTGGCTCTGCCTGTATTCGACTCAGAGTCGACCTCAAGTGTTCGATGCCAGAACTGTGGCGTATTATTGTCTCTATCTCTTTTTTCCCTTTTTTCTCTCTCCTTTTCAGGCTGTGGATCTCGAGGGTGAGGGGTCAGCCACACGGTTTCTCCGTTTTCACTCGGCTTTATTCTTTACGTCCACCAAGTCGACCCCCAAGTCCTCCATGTTCTACTTGACGACGTCGATCCACCTTTTTCTCTGTCTTCCTCTGCTCCGTTGTCCACGAACGTTTGTCTCTAAAGTTTGTTTGACACAATCCTTTTCCTTTCGACGTTGTACATGCCCACTGCCCAAACCATCTCAGCTTGAGCGACCACATCACTCCAGTGCTCAGACAGCTTTATTGGCTGCCTGTGAAGCAGCCTGGCGGTGCTGGTGTACAAGTCTCTGCACGGCCTCGATCCGCCATACCTGTCGGACGACTGCCAGCTCGTCACTGAGGTGGGACGTCGGCACCTCAGGTCATCGGACGTCTACACGTGTACCGTGCCACGGACACAGTCACAGATTGGCGACAGGAGTTTCACGACAGCTGGTCCGTGGTTATGGAACAGCCTGTCGATTGACATTCGGCTGAAGGACATTACCTTTGAACATTATAAGCAATTACTTTAGGTGTGTTTATTCGTTTAGGCTGCGTCGCATTGTGATTTGTTGACTTGAATGCGCCGTATATAAGTATGCGTACTCACTCACTAGTCACTAACTAAAGAGAGCAGTTACCTCCCCCACTTTCTTTGAAGTGTGCCCGCTGGAGGTGGCAAAAAATATTAAGTCTTTTGCGCAGTCGTGCTTCATCTGAACAAATCACCATAGGCCTACGTACCACGGGCATGACTCCCGCGGATTAAGGGGTTGCAACCCCACATTATAGGATCCCAGCTTTCTAAAATTCGAGAAAGTTTAATAAATTTGACTTAACCGAAATATTGCAGTTATTAAAATGGCAAAAAAATGCAATTATTGCAATTCCACAGAGAGCTTTAACTTCTATTGCTACAGAACGATAAAATTGAACTTTTCGCAGAGTTTATGTCATACAGCGATCTCTCAGCTCCAGGGCTCCCCTTTGACTCCGCTCGGAGCTTCTGCCTCTACCCTTGTTAGAACCCCCACTTTTAAATACGAAACTTACGCCTATGATGCACACATTATATTCATAGAAAGAAAAACGATAAAAGTTATTGGCGACCACAGCTTTTATTATCATACTAAAGAGACGTTATATGTCATAATTCAGTTATGTAGTTAGACCCATGCAGTGTTCAGTTAAATTGGCGGTTAAGCTAAAAGTTTAGTTTGCTGCTGACTCGAAAAGCTGATGATACTTGTGTGGCAACCTTAAAACCGAAAAAAAACAAAGAGCGAAATTTAATGACAAGGTTTTGATGCCGCAGCGCGTGTTGTTTTCTGGCGTGACAGCGGCGGTTATTGTTTTTCATCAACTACACTATATAAACGGCCTCGCTGGAATTATCAAATTTGTCCGATGGCGACGGAATATACCTATACGGCGAAGCTGCGTCGTAAAAACAGTTTCAACATTAATCTTCAATAAGTTCTGCCACGGGACCTTTTAGCAAACGAAGCTGGAAGATGAACGGTGTATTATGTAAACGTAGTTTCGCGGAGAAAAAATCGCTAATCTGAGTCGAAGTCTGAATGAGTTGAACCAATCAAATTATTCGATGACAAAATCGCGGTCGTAGTATAATATAAATCGAAGGAACTGATGGATAGTCAGGATACATTGTCGCATTATGTATAGGTTTTAACACGGTTTACGATGTAGTATGCGTGCGTAACGAGGCATAATACACTGCAGACCGTGTTAAAAAGTACTTATTTATGACCGTGATCGACGGCGTGTTCTGCCTGGACATACGTGATGTGATATACAAACGTGAGACGCTGTCAGTCGTCACGCTTGAGTGGAGTAAAACTACGGGCACTTATAACTCTCTAGTGAGATACTGTAGTGAGAGATAGGAGGACTAAGTAGTCATGGAGTAATATTGTAGACATTGTCGTCTTGGTTCATGTACAGCGAACGTAATGAACTAAGCTGAACGGAACTAAAACGTCAGTTAGCTTAGTTCATTTGCAGACTTCGTACAAAAGAACCTATATGCCTAAAGTGTGTCTTCTGTGTGTGTGGTTATACGATAATTAACACAAATTTTGAAACTCGACCACTATTCGATACAGTGATGACAAAAGTCGGCTGCATACTGTTCTAGACCACTCTGTATAAAGTAGCTAATGACCAGAGCTGGGCAATAACGAAATTACATATAATTCAATTACGTAATTCAATTACAAATTACAACTGTAATTTGTAATTTAACTACATGGTCATGTAATTTGTAATTTCAAATTACATTATGGTTTTCAATTACATCTAAAAGTTTTCAGTGGTAACATCTATTTGTTTTATATTAAGCATCATGTCAATCTCTTTTACCTACTTAACTACGCTTTGTTATGTGATTTACATTTTCATTTATAACTGTTTTTCTGCACAAGTTGTTTTTGTAAATAGCGCAGACTGTAGATAGCATCCCTTTCATTTTGCTAATAGTGGGATGAACACTGTTTGCATCGTTAATCGTTGTCGAGTCATAAAACATTTCTGCAATTATTGCTTCTTCTCCAGGCTTTCAATGTAACATAGTTCTTCATGTGATTCACGTGATGTAACTTACGTTTTTAAATATAAGTTATGTTTGTAAATAGTGTATAAACAGTTGACATTACCAAGTAATTGGTGTGTTGCTGCTTGCTCCTGGTGTTTTTTGGTCTGCTAATAAATGTGGACTGAATTATTAGTGTACTACTGCTAGTCTGTTAGAACTATAAATGTTTTATCATTTATAATATTAATTGGAAAACAAGATTAACAATTGCATGTAATTTGTAATTGAAATAATCGAAATTACGGAATTTGTAATTTGTAATTGAATTACATTTGAGTCAGTAATTTACCCAGCTCTGCTAATGACCCGTTACTATTCGGCCTCAGAAAATTAACAAACCAAACATAAAATATCTCTCAGTTATCTTGTTTAAGTCGCTGGGGTTTATTAGCATAGGATTCGCTGCTGTGTTTAGAGCTGTCGGGTCAATTGAGCAATCATGTTAACTGCTTTAGCCGGAAAAGCAATAAAAAGGATAGTCCTTCCGTATAACTTACCAGACGCGCTGTGTCTTAAAAATGGCACACTTTGTCTTTGCTTATAACTGTGGGATAATGTAAACAGATTTTCATAAAATTATTTTCGGCGTACTATGCTACGAAAAATGTAAAAGCAGTAATATTTAACCGATCAATCAATATGCTTGGTCATGTAACGTGTGTCAAAACTTGGTTGCAACTTTCATAAAAGTAATTCTCATTATTTGCACCACGCTAAAAGCGCCTTTTTCCGATGAAGTGCAGTCAATTTTACGAACAGAGTGTAGATATTTATTACTTAAGCTAGAAAAGCGGTGAAAGGCATGACCTACTCTCTTGTGTGGACTTTTATTTCAACCATAAACCTGCAGCTAACGACAACGACAGTTGGAATTCATCGCTGTCTTGGGTTTTCTACTACACTGTGCACGACAATGACAGGACGCCATTGATTGATTTCTAACTGAGACGTTAAATTGTGAGCGGACAACGTTTTGTGATCTCCACAGCCGGTGAGTTTCAAACTCGGTCGGGTCGAGTTTCGAATTTCGAATTTCCAGTTTTAACTCAAAATCGTAACTCAAAACCTAGCTCTAACTTATGTACACTGACACTGATTCTAACCCTAATAATTCTAATCCCAACCGTAACCCTAATCCCCTCTAACTAATCGAGTACGGTGTACCGCAACTCGACCTGGCGTCGAACATCGAACGCCGAATTCTGGAAACTCGAAACAAGAAAATTTACTCGACAATTTGCAGTCTTTATAAGATTTTTTCAGCGAACAAGTGTCGCAGCGAAGTTTGTTCAGAATAGTACAGAGTTTATCTATTTCCAACTGCTGGCACACTGCATCGACTCGTAACGAAGGTCCTATGGAGACGTCTACACGCCGCCAGTTGCCGATCTGTTAGCAACGGAGGATGACGTACTGTTCACCTGTAAACATACCACGTCGAATGCCCACCCTGTCCATGTGCTACTACCTGACCGTTCCAGCCATCACTATACAACTTGCGCAATAGACGGTTTTAGCCACAACTTAGTTTAAAGTCAACTGACCTCAATAATTGACTGTTCTATCATTAGAGCCTTGTTTAAAAACATTCATTATGACCAATTCACATCTATACGGCGCCGACGCGACTCAACTCAACTGTTAGCAGATAACGCGATGTCTGTGCACAGCAGCGTTACGTCACAATGCTAATGACGTCATTGCATTGTCGCCCACAGATAGCAACGTTAATGGATCACGTTGCGTCGTAGGTGTGAATTGTTTACTACTTTAACTACTTTTTTCTCATTTTTTGTTTGCTAGCATTAGTGAGCAGTAATCTAATGTCGCTCGCTAGCTGATAATGCTGACTCCATCGATCACCATTGTTTTAAACTGTATTTTATTTAGTACTTTTGCGGTTGCGATTTGTCAATGATAGGCTCCGATGGACACAATTATGATGATATGATGATATAGCGCATTAGTCGATGATTCTTTCATTTGGTTGCGCGCATGTCTCAAGGGTTAAACGCATCGGCTTTTTGGCTACAGCAGTTGCTTACATGCTGTTCAATAGATCACGTGACCGTAAATCTTCGCAGGCGATCCTCGCATCTGTCTCGCAATGCTTTAATTCCCACTCAGCTCCGACGATTTGCAATATTCACGACGGAATGATGGACTTATAGGTCGTACTCTGAATACCAATGCGCACCTTATTCGCTCTAGAATAAGTTAATTTCTCCATCTGCACGCTCAAGTTTGTCTGCTTGTCCGAGATGCCGTTCAAGTGCTACTCTGTACGCATTACTAATTCTTTCATCACTGAGTCTAGCAATGTCCCTTCGCTTTCTGAATTGTGCTTTGTGCTTCTTCTTCAGCTTGATTTTGATATTTGCGATAACCAGGCTGTGATCCGAATCTATGTCTGCACCCTGAAAGGTGCGGCACTGCTGCACTGACGTTGCCCACTTTCTTCGGATCATCGGAGTTGAGTAGCCTAATGTCATGCATAGAAAGCCTACGCTCCTAAAAATGCAAATAGGTCTATGCCAAGATTACTAATAGCAAAAGTGATTTAACAGAGTAAGTCTATGCAAAAATAAGTGCGTAGAAATGCAATTTCGAACAAAATATTTTATGATGAGTATTTCTACGACATTGTTTGGCGAAATTTTGCATGCTAACTTATTCTTTACTGGTCAGCTGCGGAACCCTTGGCAGATGCTCGTGGAACCCTGGGGTTCCGTGGAACCCCGGTTGAAAATCACTGCTGTAACCCATAAACTACCCAGAGTATTTGTACTCAATTTTCATTTTGCTCAGGGGAAGAAAGAGTGCTGTATGTTCATAAACCTTGAAAAAGCATTGTGTGGAAAACTTATGAGCATATGTGGAATGTCTAGGTTGTATTATTGTGATTACCTAATGTATTATTTAGGCCATTGATGTTGAACACACAAAGGCTGAGCAGCCTGGCATTCAATCTGCGTGACGGGCGGGTTAAAGATACCAGCCGTCTCACGGCACAGATGAAGCAGCTGGCCGTCAGGTATGACCACTGTCGGTATTCTGTGTAGTTTTGTAAACGTTTTCACGACTTTCTTGAGACACATAGAATGTCCCATTTATTAGCTGAGCGTTGAGGTTGAGCCTCGGGCACGATGTGTCGTCTATCTGTTGTCTGTCTGTAACGCATGTATTTTGACTAAAACGTAGGTCATAGTAGGGAGTTGTCGATGGTACCATTGGATATGGTGATGACAAGTTCCTATAGGCTACCAGTAGTAAGGTAAAAGGTAAAGCTTGCCGTTCCTTTCCAGGGCGTAGGCGGGGTGCTCATCTCCCTTTCTATAGCCACTGAGCCCATAGGTGGATAGACCACTGAGTCTGTGACATGATGCATGGCCAGTGCGACGCCAGACCTACGGTTACCTTCCCAGCCGCGACGCATCGCTGCTCTTTGACTGGTACCAAATTATACTGCTTCGTGAACAGAGGCACATGTGAGCAAACAACTTACCTAAGGTTGCTACCTGACAGTGTTATGAGCCGGAGTCGATCCTCTGGGATGTTTCGGTCACCAGTCCGGCTCGTTACCGTTACACTATTAAGCCACATTATCAGTAGTAGCCATGTCCAACTGCAGTGGTATAGCATTGATTGTAGCATTCGATATAGCAGCATCACCATAGGGTGTACTGTATTGGATTGTAGTCACTCTGGAAAATTGCTTTCTTGCCATGCAGTTGCCACACGGATGTCAGACACTGGCCTTCGGTATAGTTGGTCCACTCTGCAGTCGGCTGGGCTTCTTGTTTATTTTTTAATGCACAGCTCGTTTGCCATTTTCAAAGGCCACAGTTAAATGTTATTATTTATGCAGCCATCCGAATAGGCTGCATCGTGGGATTTTGCCCATCTGTGTGCAATGTGTGTCTGTATATTCTGTGTGGGCTTGTAACTTGAGAAATGCATGCAGCTGGTATGAACTTTCCATGGACAATACTAACCAGTGTGCAAAAACCATTGGATGTCAAAAACCTTTAGAAAGTGATGCATACAGTAAAACAGTATCTCACACAACTTGTGCTTACAAAGTGTATAGTCATAACTAGCTGGTCGGCTGTATAGAATGTTGGCACAGGGCCTGGCGACATCTTTGCTTGGTAAATTGTCATATTGCAGCATGGTTATTGGAGTTTCATCAATTGATTTCTTGTTTCTTTGCCCGCTGGAGGAGTTTCTTATGACCACCTGGTGGATTTTGAGGGAATAGTAGGGAAGTCACAGGATTGGGAGGGTAAGCAGACGGAAGGGAATCACTCTGGGGCATTTTTCATCCCCAACCTTTCCATGTTAGTTCATTTATCTGCGTGCATACTTTGTACGGTATTAGGCCTAGATTTTTTATGTTTTATTATAGTGCCTATTGGCTCGATAAAAAAATCAGATGATTGTTAGTTTGTCAGGCAGCTGTTGCTGTAAAAAGCGGAACACTGCTGTGTCTTATGCGGCATCTGATGCCTGTGTTTGGCTCAAATTCTAGATTATGGTCCTACCATTGCTGGCTGCTATTTGGAATGAGGCACATCCCCCCCAGACATGTTCCCACCTCGGATGTTTCCCTCCTCTTCCTTATACTGTTACATGATGATTGAGCGTTAGATATTGGCATAATTTTCAATGTCAGCTTGGTGAAAAAATGCAGCAAATATCAAGTAAACCTACTCTTTTGTTATCACTGTCAAAGTCTGTAATTATCATCAGGCCTAAATAATACGTCAGACAAAACGCATGTCTCAAGAAGTCTTTCAGTGTCAACTTGTCAAGAAACAGCTGGCGACGTCAAAGTGACACTCGAAGTGCGGCTGAGTTTGCCGCAGCAAGCAGAGTGTCTGCAATCCATCGAACTTTGCTACATTTGTGTAAGCTTACATACGAAATAGATGTGCATTGTTTACTTTTCTCTTTTGGCTCAGTCTGTATTGAGTCAAGTCTAATGTCTCGTAGACGACTACATCCCTAATTGCTGTTAATTGTCGCGCCTACTAAGACTCGGTGTGTTTGAAAAATACTTGAGGGCGATGAGACTTCAAAGGTGGAGTTGCTTCTGGCGTTACAAGAAATTTCTGCTTAGGCTTGGCACTGATTCTGATAATATGTTGTGACTGGCTTAGGGGGGAACCTCCTAGGCACTCGAAAATCAGGGGGGAAACGTTCGGGTGGGGGAAATATTTGTTTCTCCATTCACGGTGCCTGGGTGCCTGGGCATAGCGGTCAGCTCTCTCCTCTCTGTTGGTGTGTAGCTGTGTACTTTAGATAAAGCTAGTCGGTGCTTGCCAGATGGATTTGGCAGTGTTTTAGTGCGCCTCTGGGCCAGCCTGGAAATGCATGGGGGGTAGGCGTGGACGCCTTCTCTCCTCCATAGAACCCGCCCGGCCGCAGGCTGTCTGGCACCGCACAATTGCTGTGATAGCTTAACTAGATTGCCGTCCTCCTGATGTATTTTACTGCCGCCTACTAAGGAATATGGGCGGGGGGGAGGTGAATGACCAGATGAGTAGGAGATAGAGGGAGGGGATAGGCGTAGAACAAACGGTATTTTTAAGTAGCTGAACAAAAGCAGTGCTGGAAAAAACCTACTGTCGTTTAAAAACGTTTTACGTTCTAACGTACAAAAAGCAAACGCAATACATGCAGAAGTGCTTGAACAGCACCTCTTATTCCATACTTGCACTTGTACTGCCTATCTTTAGTTTAGCATTATGTCTGCGGTGGTATATTGGGTTGAATGTTAATCTCATGGATGCACACAAGCGTGTTCAAGCCATCAACAGTGTAGACTCCGCTACCGCCGTCGGCGAGCGTGGAATAGTGTGTTAGTCCACCATATGTTAGTCGGATTTATGCACTTTGTATAATACAGTGGTATTTAACTTACTCATTTACCCTTTTCCCTGCCGGTCTGTATGCTTGGAAACCTCTTCAGAACATGTTCTCAAATGCAGCACACACACTGCCTATCTTCAGATGCCATTTAAAATGCTTCTACTTCTTGTTTTAAGCATGTTTGAGGTCATTCATAGTTGAGTTGACGTGCTGAATTACTTACTTACTTCCATATCATTTTATGGCCAGCTGCAGACTTCAGCATGCAAGGGTAAGAGCTTTGTTCTGTTTTGCTGTAAAACAGTCACACTACAAACGCCACAAAAAAGTTAAAATTTGAACCTGAGGTTTCATGTTTTTTTTAAACAAAAGCAAGTATTCCAAAACCCATTTCTACAGTCATGAAATTAACCATGGATGTGACAAATGTTAGGAAAACGTTAATGCGCTTTGTTAATGAAAAAAATTTATGAAGAACGTTATGGATGTTTAGTTTGTTGCAGTAATTATAACGTAACTGGGGACTTTCTGGCAATGCATATTGCAGGGAGTTTCCGAGTGCGATCGAGCTGGTGAGCTATGTGTTCTGTTTCCACGGCATGATGTGTGGTCCATTCTGCTTCTACAAAGACTACATTGCATTCGTTGACGGCTCCAACTATGCCAGTCTGACGCCAGCGTCCACAGAGACCACCGGTAACGGCGACGTGCTGATGACAAGCTGTCGCAATGGCGCTGGCCGTGCGATGTCGTCCAGCCATCATCAGTCATTGCACAGCGATGAAGTGTCTATGTCTGATGGTCGCTCTGGGACCAATTCACATCGCTTCCATCGCCCTGGTGGTCTTGTTCCGCTGCCGCCAGCCCCTGGGGTATCGTAGTCACGTGTTGGTTTTATTTACACAGCTATCAGAGCGGGGGGGGGGTGAGTGAGTGAGTGAGTAGGGTTTAAGGTCCCACCGTGACACAGTATATGTCATTTTGGGGATGGCCTTTCCAGGCAAAATGCACATACGTACACATAATAATGGAACAGAAAGCTTAACCTTTACAGAATAATGTAATATGAAACAAAACACATAAATGACATAAATCTAAAATTGTAAGAACTTTCCATTATAATTGTGCATACTGATATGTAAAAGTAATAGCAGTTCTAATAATCTTCCCTGTTATTCTCCATCTAGTCATCAATCTCATAATGCTGTCTATTAGAGGATGGAGAGGACGGAGAAGGGCCGCTCTTTCATTGCAACACCTTCACTGTTGCTGCTGCTGCTGCACGATTCTGGTGTTAGCGTGATAATGCAAGAATGTTCAGCAGAAACATTGCCAAATTATCCCCCCGGCTGTTCTTTTGTGTTTGCACATTTCACTGCAGTGAAATTTAAAATCTAATGTGTGTTAGAAAAATTGCCATTTACCCAGTACTTATTACAGTTTTAATGCCATAGTTTGCTGCTGTTGTTGTTGTTTATTTTTTTTCAGTGGAATTTTTTTTTGTTATTTTCAGTTGGCTTTTAACAGACATAGTGATTATGATTTTATGTCAGGTTGTATGGGTCGTTTTGTTTTGTTGAACTGCTGTTTTCTTTACTCGGATGCATATTAATGAGAAATTGTTCAGCTAGATGATTTGTAAATTTTTTTATCTTGGTCAGGTGTCTGTTGATTTTTGTTTTACTTGAGTTCTATTAAAATTAACTAGAAGGACACTGGCATTGCAAACATTCACCAACACTATATCAACAGTGAATGTTATTCGTTATTTTTGGCAGCACCATTTTCCCCCAAAATCTGATTAACTGTGGACTGGGTGAAATCTAACCTTTCTGGAAAATTTCAGCCAAATCCATCTCTATCTTTTGCTGTAATCTTGCCAACAGACAAATAAATAAACAGTGCTAATCACATGACCTGGTCATTATCATCAGGAAATGAATGTCACATTCATAGTTTCTCTGTTAGAGTTAACAAATGCAGTTCCTGACATATCTTGTTAAGTATATCAGTGAGATCGTGGATTTGGTGAGAGTGATAGTGAATGTGGATAATAATTAGTTCTGTTGGCTGTTGTTAGGTGGCCTTACAACAGAAGATGATGACGTGTTTATTCTACGGACTTATGACAATATTGGTACTTCCAATGTTTCCCAAAACTGTTCTAACAGGTAATAATCTAGAACATTGTGATTTTTTTTCATTAGCCGAGAAGTAAAATATGAATTACTGAAGCAGCTTTAGGATTACGTAGTCTAGGTGTCTAGTGACTGTGAACTGTTTTTCTTATGTTTAAGTGGACTGAATGCTTAGAACAAAGTAGAAAATAGGTCATTCCAATGCTGACATAATTATGTGACTGTCTGGCATAACCGTAACAAGTTTACATCATTTGAACTGAAAATTTGCAAATTTTCAACTTTGGCCCTGTGGAAAGTTTACACCATTTTTCATTTTCTGTGTATTTTTTAGCTTTTAGAACAAATGTGTGACAGATGGATGGATGAGCAAGACTTGGGCCATTTAGTATGGCTGCAGATTGAATATCAATATGCTCTTGGTTGTTCATGTTTATGTTTATGTTGTGTTCTGGTACATCTGGTCACAGCATTAGTTTGTTGGAATATAAAGTGCTTGACAGTTCCTGTTATGTTCCAGTTCATTGTCATGAATTTGTGATTATTTTTGGCATAGGTTCTGAATTTCGAGAACACGGCTTTTTTGGCAGAATGTTTTACATTCTTCTGTTTGCGGGTCTCCAGCGACAGAAATACTACTTTGCTTGGAAACTTGGTATTCACTGTGACTCTCAAATGTCATGTTTCTTTGTTTTAATAAGTGCTGCCTGTTAATTCATGTCAACAATTTCATGCTATTTTGCATCGGATTGATGAAAACTTCAATTTATAACTTTATTGTCATTGTGTACTGGTATGTAGTGCAAAACAGTATCCCACCTTACTGGGTAATAATTTCACTTTTTTAAAGTGACGTGTGACTGTAGAATCATAGAATCGCAGTCTTGTACCATTATAACTTGTTTTTATTTGCTGGCAGTGTTGCCACTAATTAGGCTACCCCCTACATTAGTAACAGGAGGCCGTATGTTTTTAGTGAGGAATAATCAGAAGAGATGGTTAGGGCATGTGCTGCATCATGATTCTCTAGTGAGAACAGTACTTGAAGGATGACTACCTGGGAAGGAGGTTAGAGTGAGACCGAAAAAAATGTTACCGAGTTGGTTACATAGACAAGCATCGAGTACATCAGTTATCCTCAGACTGCCAGTGGCAGAACAAAGAATACTTAATCGTCGTATTCAGACACTGGTTTTTTGTCATGTAAGCTATTTTTTCTGAACATTTTGCTGAAAACCACAACACTCTGTGATGTGCGATGCCGTAAACTTTGTGCCATTTCTTCTTTAACACCATGTATGCATCAGTGAATTGGAACTGTTGTGCTATCAGCTGAATCTGTGAATACAAATGCTGGTCTTGGTTTCAACGGATATGATGACCGCGGTGTTGCACGCTGGGATCTGATTGACAATGCAGATATCGTCAAGGTTGAGGTGTGCTGGTTTTCTCTTTTCACTTCTTTGTTAGTGTGCTCGGATTTTGGTTTAGAAATTTGTGAAATCTGTCACTTAACATTATCGATTACTTTTTCTCTTATACTTCAAACTCCCCCACTTAAGAATTTTTGAGATCTTTAGTTTTTGTTATCTCTGTGAAGTCAGAATTTCTGGCTTTTCTCATTTTTTTGTTTGGTTGTACTTGTTCTTACAAGGATCCCTGTCTTTGTTTATGTCTCTGGCCTGAGTCAGTTTCTGATTGGGTATTATTGCTGCAAAGTGTCAGTTAGTCGCTAATGTTTCATGGTACATTATTCTGTCATTTACAGAGACTGCAGCTGCAGCCAGAAATAAGATAATATGCAGGATGGTCCAAAAAAACTGGATTTGTTTGAGTATTGATAACTTTGCGACGATTAGTGGTTGAAAGGCGTGTGATATGTCAGAAGTTTCAGAATTCTCTAGAGAAAAAGCGCCTAACTCACATAGCGGATTATTTAAATATTCTTTGCATAATTTGCACAAATCATTATTAACCTTGAAATTTAGCCGGATTCGACTTAACGCATGGATTTAGCATGAATAATTGAGCTTTTGTAACTTAGCGATGTTTACTGGTGGAAAGGCGTGTGATATGTCAAAAGTTTTGGAATCGTGTATCGAATATGCATAGAACTTGCACGTCTGTTCATTCCTTGCCTGATTTACATAATTTTGCGCCACCCCTAAAATCATGCTAAATTGACAGTAATGCATAATGCATAATACAGTAAGTTGATTTTTTTATCAGCATACAGTTAAACAACAACGATCATTAAAGGTCCATGGTCACGGTCAAACTCACTCGCGCAATTTCTGTAGATTTAAATTAGACATTTAATCTCGCATATATAATATGTCGATTTGAGCTTCATAAATAATGAAATTAATGCGTGAATTCAAACGAAATGCGGCATTATGTTACGTTATGCGAAATATTCTAATCTATCAGTGCCTGCGGTGACGTCATGACCCTAGCCCATATAGATCATGAATATTAATGGCCTAGCCGACGACGTCATCATTCTAGGCTAGGCCATTAATATTCATGACGTCTTTAGGCTAAACTCATGACGTTACCGCGGGTCATCATGGCGGCGCGTTTTCTACGTCATTTTCGTAGATCGTCGACTTCAAAGGTAAATTTTTCCGTGTTGACAAAACGTTGGGCGCCGATATTACTGTCAAAGCTATCAGAAAATTCTGCACTTTCAGGAAAATGGATAAAAGGTATATGTTAATTTTTGTGACCACGGTCCTTTAATGTTTCCGACACCATGATTGAAGAAAGTCTACGTCAGCATAATTATATATTTAACTTCTTTATGCATCAGTATATGCATATGCATATACTGTTGTGTTCATCTTATGTAGAAATTTTTGGAACTGTGCAATATCTGAAATTCTCTCGCTCAAGGTTTCATGCAGGCTGATGCCGCCGCCTTTTGGCAAGGAGACGAACTTGTGGTAACCTGAATGCAAATTAACGTCCTGCCACGAGTTGTGAAGACGTGAAACAAAGCCACGGTGAACAAACTATTAAATATTTTCAGAATACTTAACAGTTTTGCACGAAATGCGGATATAATTAAATTGGGGGAACCTGGGCTTTAAACCATACACTTAGATACCATCGTCTTCAGTATGAAATTGAAATGGGCGTGAGTTAATACAAAATAAATACGCAAAATTATGCTGAGGCGTATCAGATGAAGACATTGTTGTTTTCTGTTTGGCTAAACAGTGAATAAAGAGTTAATCTTATACTGTTTATTTGTGTCAGTTTATCGTGCGAGCAATAACGTCGATGAGGTGATCACTCGGATGGGCAGAATGTCGAACCAGACGTCAAGACTGCGTCAACTTGGAGCAGACGTCGGACACAACATCCTCGAGCTCCAGCGGTTGATTGGCGAGGCCCGCGCTCAGGCAGCCAGTGTCAGTAGAACTGTTTTGTTGCATGGCCTTCTAAATTTGTACTAATCTAGAAGGCCATGCTTGTTGCTGGTTGCAGTAGATCAATAGATAAATAAGAGAGGTTGTATAGCACACAATGTCCGTCGAATCCAAGGCGCAAGGGACGCTAGGTTAGTCTGAAAGCTAGGCGCTAGAAAAAGTTTCGGGCTGGCGAAGAAAACTTTATGGAGTGCACGTATGAGTGTGCAAATGAAGTCGCTTTTTGCAAATAGGGTCAAAAATTAGTCACCAGGTCTTAAGCGCTTCCAGAAAATGACGCATATATGTTGCGTAAACATGGTTAGCAAGAGGTATAAATAAAAAGTAAGACCATGTAATAATTTAGTACTGGACCAACATATGTTTCTATCTAGTGTCCGATGTGTTGCATTGCAGATTAAGATTTCACTGCATCACCAAGGTGGTTGCGTCCGCAAGTACGCCGTGCCAGACAAGATGAGTCTGACCAATGTCATTACGCTATCGTTTAAGACTAGTGCACCTGATAAGAACATGCTTCTCTTCCATCTTGCTGATCAGAACAATGTAAGCATGCCATGTTTGTCGCATTTCTGCATTATGTCTTGATGAAGAAATATACGATAAATGCTGAAAAAAATTAGTCCTTTATAATGGAAAAAAAACAGAATTTTGTGTGTAACGAAACTGAATTACAGTTTTTAGCTCACCAGTCTTAAGTAACGGTCGAGCTAATGGCATGGTTGTCGTCTGTCTGTCCATCTGTAACGGATGTATTGTGGCTAAGCTTTAGGTTGTAGGAGAAAACTTTTTACACGAGTAATTAGCTATGTGTGTTAAACTTAGGCGTGCAAAATTTCAGCGATCTAGTTCCAGGGGAATATTTATAAATTGGGGGTTGAATGGAGGGATTAAAAAGTTTAATGGAAAATTGGCTATATTTCGGAAACGGTGAGAGATACGGCCAAGGTTTCTATTAGGCCTAATCACTAATAGGAAGTGCAGTACACCCTGTCAGATAAGATAAAAATCATTGACTTTGGATGATTTTGAAGGTCACTGACAACCAGTACGGTCGGCTATTTTTGTGACAGCTGGTCTTCTTGTTAGCTGTTTAGCGTTGAGTTAAACGACATGTTTTGGCCAGCAATCTGAGAGGATGTTAGTGTTGTTAGTGATGATGGATGATGACTAATGTACTCGTAGTCATATGTACGAGTGCATGCAATCGGCATAATGTGGTAGTTGATGCCAATTAATGTATAACTCTGGCTATACATTAATTGCTTCATCGATCATCGCATTAGTAGTACTGACTCAAAGCAGTAAGTCTAAAAAACAGCAGCAGATCTTCGCAGGAGGTGGGGAAGCTAAGCCAGAGCAGTGGGGGGCAGGACTGTGGCGCTAGCCCTTTACCCACACTACACTTTGACCACTCTGTGATATGATATAATTTTGCACGGAGGCTATGTGGATGATGTGGTATCACAGCTATAGAAGAAAACGTGAGTGGGTGTTTTTTCCTGAGCTCAATGTAACATGCTGACTTGCAGTTGCTAATGCTTTTGTGTGTAGTCGAAGTTCCTGTCGTTGGAGCTGTTGAATCGTCGTGTGAGGTTCGTGTGGAATCTGGGTGCTGGCAGCACTCCCATCGAGTACCCGCTGGAGATTGAGTCAGCAGAGAGCAGTGCTGAGGAGACTGACAAGTGGTACCGCGTCGTCGCCGAGAGGTTCCTCTCTTATGCTTTTAATACATCTTTATTCACTGCGGTATGTCAGCACAAAAAAAATCAAATAATTAACTCAACTGCACTAAATTAATTACACAGCTTACGCACTCAGTTTACACAAGTTTACTACATGTTTTGCACAAGCATGATATTTTGCTATAAATTTATTGCATTTCTGTCTATAATGACACTTGGCAACTCAAAACCAAAAACGTTCTTCACACTGTCTAATTATCTGTAGTTCTTATTGCTGGCAGATGTGATTAAGTGAGTAAACCGGTTAATTTGCAAAGCATGATTATTCATGATGGGAGACGTTTAAGAGGAATCGCAAGATGAATCGTTATCGTCGTCATAATCGTGACCGGATATTCGAATTTAGACGTCTAAGGCCCAGCAGTACCAGGAAATACGAAAAAGTGGAACTCGTATTTACATTTGTTTCTGCAGGTGAGTTTACTTTTTGGGTAGCTTTAAGTATACGATTCATCACGATCTGCGGTGTATTGTGTAAGTGGAATAAGGCACAATAAACTCTGGACCATGCTGAAACGGAAACGTGTTTATTTCGACTGTGTGTTCTGCGTGGACGTGCGTGTGAAAAAAGACTTGAAATGCGTGTCAATCATCATCATGTTTGGCTGGAATGAGACTATGGGCAGTTATAACACTTTGGTGAGAGATAGGAGATGAAGATGGTCATTCAGTAAGATGCAGTAACGTATCATGTGCTCAGAACTAACAAATGGTCAGCTTAATCTGCTGTGCATAGTAAATACAAAAATTGAAATGGAAACCAGTTAGTGCAATTAATAGTAATAGGTTGTTTTAAGGCTGTAGGTCAGTGTTGTTGTTGTTGTTGTGGGTTTGTTTGGTGCAGGATCGGTGACATAGGCCGGCTGATGGTGCAGCGAGTGTCAGACGCTGGACCCGGGACGTTTGAGTTGGCTGAGTCGTACCCCACTCATTCCCGCATTGCTCTAACACACGACATGGACCTATTCATTGGAGGACTGCCTGACGGATACCACGTGAGATATCATCGTATCTCTGCTGTAGACTTTGCAGTACGCTTTAGAGTGTGTGCTACAGCCTACAGCACGGTCTGGAGTGGTATTTGAGTGAGTAAACTTACACACTGTGGTTTAACTGACCGATACTTGTTCCACGCTTGCCGACATTCGGTCGTCTGGCTTACATGGTCGATTGGTTGTTCATGCATGACTGCATCGGTGGGTTATCGACGCATTATCTCACTGTAGACAGTAGACACAGGCAGTATGAATGCGGAGTGCGGGCAAACGAGCATAGAAGAAAAAAGTGAAAAAAAATTTGTTTAAACGTTTATAACGACTTTGGTGAAAAGACATTTTTAAAAATCGTTTGCAACTGTGGCCGAGATGTGCTGGTTTTGTAACTAAACGTTGCTGTTGGCGAGTGGTTTGTGCATGTGTGATTGTGTTGATGTGTGAATTATTGTAGGCACCGAATGAGGTGATGGGGATGACGTTTGATGGTTGTATCGGTGACGTCGAGATGGATGGCAAACCGATCGGTCTTTTCAACTTCCGCCATCTTGTACAATCTCACAACTGCGAGGGTTGCGTCGCCGTGTATGTCACAGTTTCTATATGCTTCTGTGTATAGTTTTAGGCGAAATCATTTTAGCGCTCGCGATTTTTCCTATAGCTACCCATTTCTCTGTAGTTTGTTTTGTTGTCTGTATGTCGTCTGTCGTCTGTCACACTCGTGCACACTGCTTATATCGTTCGACATGCCATTTGAAAGGTGGGACCGAAGGACACTTTGAGTCAGATGGAGGTCAATGGAGGTTTTTACTGCCTGACCCCAAGGTAAGGCAAGAGTTTGGTTTGAACCTCCTAGCCAAGACATGCAATTGCAGATTTTTGCTGCCACTTAGTGAATAGAAATGAGGAGCTGTGCCAAGAGGCGAGAGCAATTTTGCCTCTCTCCGAATCGCTTTAGACTTGTTTGTACAGTCAATGTCTGCCAGTTGTTTTATTGAAGAAACATTTGATTGGTGGATTTTTTTCTGCTTTTTGCCGCATAGAGACCTGGCGGAAAGAAGTAAGTAACTAATTTGTGTAGCACATTAATGGTGCCAGCGATGCTTCGGTCCAGGTTGGCTACGTGATGATAGTGATAATGATAATGTTAACGGCTCCTGTGATGCTTATGTTATGCAGGGTGTGTCAAAAATGTCCCAACTTGTTTTTATCAAAACTTTGTCAAATCTCAACCAAATTTAATAATTTTTGGCACACAAATAGCCAAGACGACAATATTATGTAAGGTACACTCATTGTTTACTTCACGTTATTTATGTCAACGCAGTACCATGTAAAACGCAGATGCTCCAAATTTTTGCATTATGCAATGATTATCAGTATCAGATTGCTCACATTTTTATTATCAATTTGACAGAGAGTACCATGTGATAAAATAATTTTTTGGTTTTAAATATTTTATGATGAAAATAACAGACAACAAAATAACTGATTGATGAACTTAAAACACATTTTATCCATGAATGAGTGCTGTGCATTTTGATCAGTTGATCATTAATGCCGCTGTCAGCCTTGGTGTCACGTCTAAGCCATTGTGTACACTTTGGGCATAAATTCTGATAATTTTGAAGCAAGTTGATATACAAACTTATAATTCTGCTGATTAAATCAGATTTTAGTTTATTGTGTTCTTAATTAAGTCGTTAAAACTTTTACGTAGACAACAATAAAAATCGTGAAAATAATCAGCATTATGCAACAATTTGGAGCATCTGCATTTTACGCGGTAGTACGTTGACGTAAATTATGTGACGTGGACAATGAGTATATCTTACATAATTCAATCGTCTTGGCAATTTTGTGTGTTAGAAATTATCAAATTTGATGAATATTTGACAAAGTTCTGACAAAAACAAAGTGGAACATTTTTTGGTACATTTTGTAATTTCACTGCGTGTCTGTAACTGTTGTTGTGGTATGAAATTCGCAGGCCGATAACTGAGACGTTTCAGTATGGTGTCTACCAGTTTGACGGCTCAGGCTACGCGAGTCACACTCAGGTTCGCTACAAAGCAGACAGATTTGGTGTCACCTTCGAATTCAAGACCATCTGGAAGGATGCTCTGCTATTCTTTGTGGCTAACGATACAACGGTATGTCTTTATTCAAATGCAGTATATGTTATGTAGCCTACAGAAACAGTAACTACATTGATTTACTGAAAGTTTCAGTGATTTTACGAAACAATTGATTTCACACTTTCACTGTAACATGTACATTGCATGTACAAGTGGGGCATAATGTGGAGTTGAATTTGGTTTGGAGACAAAAGATAATTATCAGTTGAAAGTAACGTAGATAGAAATTGTTATAATTATTTGAATATAATCTATATTCTAACATTGTTTCGGTCATATGTCCGTGTTACAGGGTCACTTCACGTCGATAGAGTTGAGAGATGGCCATATTGTCTACCAGTTTGGCACCAGTGGCGGGTCACGAGCCATTATGACTACCGAACGTACTTACAATGTTAACAGTTGGATCAAAGTACAGGCCAAACGATTAGGACTTGCAGGTAGTCTTGTTCTGAAAACTGTATGTTGATTTTTTCGCATTAAACGATAGCAGACATTTGTTGAAAGTTATAAGTAGTACTGTGTATGTATGTAGAGTCATAATGGCTGGCGTTGTGAAAATAGATGGATTTGTGAATTGAATAAACAGTTTTTGTTTCTCAAACTTGACAAATTTTTCAGACTACACAGAGACGACAGAAGTCGCGGCTATTGATACAAACTGTTCACACCAGGGTGCAGTTCTAATGTAAGACAATTTCTTTGCCCACACGACAGCAAAAATATGGAACAATCTATGCCAACAGACAACACCGGCTTCTCCAGTCTTAACAGTTTTTGACGCGCTACAGCTATGCTGTAGTGCGTACAGCGTCTCTGCCACGGTGTGTCGTATGTCTGTCCGTCTGTCTATAACGGAAGTATTTTGGCTAAACGGTAGGTCGTAAGTGAAAACTTTTAGACGAATAATTAGCCCTTAATTAGGCATGCAAAATTTCAGCGATTTGGTGCAAGTGGAACATTTTCAAATTCGGGGTTGAATGGAGGGGGTAGGAAAAGTGTGCGTTTTTCAACGGAAAACTGGTCATATCTCAGAAGCGATGAGAGATACGGCCAAGGTTACTGTTAATTACTAATATGAAGTGGCATACGTTCTTTCAGATGAAATGAAAATCATTGACCTTGGATGACCTTGAATGTCAGTACTGCAACAGGAACTGTATAGGCTGTAGCGCGTCTTCCCTAGCGGTAGCTAGGCTGTCTTGTAGACATTTTTTACTGCAACACTTTTAGCTAATTATTGTAAAGTTTTTTTCAGTAATATTGTTATACCTCGCTATCAGAGACTGGAGATTTTAGTTACTTCGATTTTGTTGTAATTTTGTTGTGGCTTGTTAGGGCTTTGGCCCTTTGTCGTGTATTTCCAATAATAATAATAATAATAATAATAATAAGTGATAATTGATGGCAGCTATCAAAACTTTAAAGTAAGTAAGTAAGTAAGTAAATAAGTAAAACTTATAGTCAGACGTTTATTGGCAGCCAGATTTTTTTTTCATAATCGAAAGCATGTAGCTGTTAGTGAACTACTGGCGGTGTGGTTAATGGCCAACTCACACATACGACGCCGACGCGACTCAACTCAACTCAGCTCAACTAGCAAACAACGCGTGGTCTGTGCACAGCGGCGTGACGTCACAGTGCTAATGACGTCATTGCATTGTCGCCCACATTCACGACAGTCATCGCCCTCTAGAGTGCACAGCTTCGACGCAACTCAACTCAGGTGTTGAGTTGAGTTGAGTTGTGTGAATTGGCGATGACGATGCGTGATGTATGTTGATGCAGGTCAGCTGGATGTGACTGACGTGACTGATGGTGACCGGGAGAGAGTGAGTGACTCCATAGATGATGGCATAGGCACCCTGCAGTTTCTCGACAGCACGCTGTTTTTTGCCGGCCTTCCGCACAGTGTTTATACGCCCGGGTTTGTCATCAAACTGTTACTCTGTGCCGTCTGTGTTTGTGGTGCGCTATTTTTGAGCTGTGAGCACATAACGGTCTTCAATTTACTGTGGGCCAGAATACTGTTCTCGTTAGTGTCGAAGTACAGCAGACATGTATTAGGGCCTCTTAGTTCTCTATGCGAAGGCCTCGAATTTGTGTATATATCTTTTCAGAATGCATTATTATTCTATTGCACATTGCATACTGATTTTCCAGTTGGGAGCACTGATGCCGTCGCGCGTTACGTGAGCATTGCTCAGATTACTTGTGTGTGATTGCAGCTACAACGTGACGCGGCGCAGTTTTATCGGCTGTATGCGCCAGTTTGTGGTAAATTCACTCGGATCAAGAAACATCAACCTTGAAGACGAAGAGGCGCTTTATGTTGGAATGTATCGCGGATGCCGCTTGCAGGTATCAGACGCTGTAGAGTTGCACTTTTCAGTAATCGATGCTGGTGCGCATAAACACGAGGAACAGATGCTTTACGGTAGATAAGCTCAGCCGTTAAGTCAGTGCTGATGAAGATGATATCGCCCTCACAGTTCTAAACTGAACAAAAATATTTAGTATATATTAGTAAAAACGTAACGTAAAGTTCTTTCCAGGCCAAAAGGCCTGTGGGTGGTGTTGGTCTCCATTTCGTTAGTCCTCAGCTAGACACCGGCTTACACTGCAAGACCACGGATACGGGGCTAGTTCTCGTACATTATGCAGTATGTTTGTTTACACGACAGCTGTCACTGGTACTTAATGCGCCTATTCACAGAGGGATGGCCAGGCTGAGTTACACTGGATGGCTGGTTATATCACGAAGTAGTGTATCTACATGCAGACATTATTACATATTTTGGCAATAAACATAACCAATGACTGTGTGTGTGTCTGCAGGTTGCTGAACTTGGCTTTCCAGAGCCTGGTTACATTGAGATCACTAGTCCTAATCTGACGCAAGACGCTTCACTCGGGTTTTCATTTCAGACTGACCAGAGTGACGCTTTGCTGCTACTGGCCAAAGGCTCCGTTGCGGTTAGTTGTTACTGCTGGTGGAGTGGAAAATTTGTCGCACCGGAAAATAATTCCCACATGCAGCAGTACGGGTTAAAGTTAAAATTAGGAATAGGGTTGAAGTTAGGGTTAAGGTCAGGGTTAAGAGTAGGGTTAAGGTCAGGGTTAGGATTAGGGCTAAGATTAGGGTTTGGGTTAGGGGTCGTTCATAAATAACGTCACGCGATTTTGGGGAAAAATTTACCCCGCCCCCTCCCCCTTTGTCACACTTCGTCACAATAATGTAAACCTCCATCCCCCTCGGAGCGTGACGTTATTTATGGACGACCCCTTAGGGTTAGGGTTAGGGTTAGTCACATTATGAGAATATGGAGGTGGGAAGAATTTTCCATGTGCGACAAATTTTCCACGACACCGGCATTTCTTACTATCACTTTAACTGTTTGCGTACGTGAATTAACATTATTTTCAGTTAGAAGCAATGTCAAACGGAATCGCTGTTGTCGTCGCCAAATATCATTACTTTCATGTGTCATTATCGTCTTCATCATTATTTTAGACTGAGCGGACAAGTGAATAATTAATTATCTAGTTAATCACCCATTTGTATGTTTTATGTAAACAAAAACAAACTGCGTCAAGTAGGTCTAGTTATAACATGAAAGCTTGCACGTTATTATGCGGCCTTTATAGTAGACCTCACTATTGTTTTTGCCCGCTCGTCCGTTCGTCCGTCCGTCCGGCCGTCTATTCCAAACAGACTCCTAACTGGAAAGATGAAGACAAACCAAAAATTTACGTAGAAATTTCCCAGGGCAGAAGTAACCAGTTTGCCAACTTTTTATTCAAACGCTCAAAGTCAGGCGGACGGTCGCGTAATATATCAGCACTGGGCTGAATGGGTTTTCTAGTTTCACATGTTTTACTGTGCGCAGGGATTCTACTCGGCATCGCTGTTGAATGGTCAACTGAACGTCTGGTTGAACGGTGGATCCGGCACGACTGAGATTAGAACTCAACAACGATACGACGACGCACGTGTTCACAGCATCAGCGTCCGCAAATCAGGAATACAGTAAAATAATAAACATTTTTCTACGTTATAAAATAAACTTTGCACAAGATGAACCGCTTCGATATGAATATACTGAATTTGACTTACATTTGACGTGAATGTGTCTTAATATGTGAATTCGGTTGCATCATAGCATTAAAATATGAGATCGGGTGGCAACACACACACACATCTTTATTCACTGTAATACGGTAGACAAGAAATAAACAGCAAAGAAATAACTAGAAATTTGGGGCAAAGCCCAACGTGAGTCCGCCCGGCGCCCTAAGTCCGATTGGGGGAAATTAGAG
>Ga0209367_1000525_pt1 | contig 38861 bp, 24 predicted proteins | sample WorMetLIZISLAND2_FD_187412 | JGI IMG/M metagenome (GOLD analysis project Ga0209367, IMG submission 187412) | Marine gutless worms symbiont microbial communities from Max Planck institute for Marine Microbiology, Germany - Olavius geniculatus... ...
TGAGGGGTCATCTCGCCGACGTAATCAACCGTGCCAAATTTTATCTCAATCAAATCAGGGGTTTTGATTCTGTGGGGGGTCGAATTTTTGGCTTTCCCATAAGAAAGAGAAGTCGCCGTTAACACAGGGCTTGAACTACCGTTCAGCCTGTGATACAGCAACTTATTGGCCAAAAATCACAAATTTTGCCTACCCCCTGTCATTTACCGCCCTCATTCGGGTGACCCCCTTCGAGTTTATGGAAAAGCTTTATGGTTTATGAAACTAGAATCTTTCTGGCAGCCGATGGTGAAGATTTGGTGATCCTAGCTTGCACCATTTTTGACTGATCCACCCATGTGTCAGACAGACAGACAGAATTGCGATGGCTAAGACGCATTGAAAGCAGTAGCTGCTTTTGCGCGTAAAAAACGTGTTAATGTGTCAACTGTGAACATGAATCAGTTAACTGCATAGATGTAGAAAAATACAGTGACAAACACATTTCTCGTAATGCAACAACAAACAAAGTTTCTGATAAACAAAACAAAATAAAAGTATATATTAATGTTAAACATTTCACATCACACCGAAACATTAGCAATATATTACAAATGCTGTAAAAAAATTCTCAGAGAAGTATAGCACAGCCAATCACATACCCCATGTGGATCAATTGGGTGAATTCTTGGGTCACTATCAGAAATGACTTCCACATGCCATGGTGCGAGTTGAAGCTGTTGACGTATTATACCATACAGCACAAACAACAGCTTTGCAATGGCTACTCCAACAATTATAGCTCCAGCTGTCCTGAATTAAACAAAAACAATAATTTACACTTCTTCCGTGAAATGTAAAATTAGACATAAAAGTACAATGCTAAAACAAACTCTACTCATAAGTAAGCATACGGCCACGTGTAAAAAGCGGATCTGCGGATGTCATAACAAGCAACGCTGTAATTTATTAGTTTAATTATCACCTAACCCTGTTTCTAACTCTTCTTCTTCTTCGGCATATGGTCAAACTTCAACAAGTTGAAGACTCCTGACCAGTAGTGGTTGTGGACATGCCGGCAGTGCTGAGTGCGTAAAGAAAAATCATGAACGACGTCCCAGTAAATTCGCGACGAAATAGTTACGAGGGTCGGGAAAAACGCATTTAATATGAGAGTTAAACAAAACAACAACACTGCGCGACCACGCCCACAGAATCAATAATTGCCCACAGAATCAATAACTGTAGCCATATCTCTAATCCTAATCTTAACCCTAACGCTAACCCCGGCCATAATCTTACCTTAACGCAACATCCGCTTTTTACCAGAGCCAGCGGAAAAGATACTTACAAAAGAGATAGCAGGTAGGTGCTGTAATCCATAGCAGTTTATAGTTGGGCCTACACTTTCCATACGATTAGCCATTAGTTGTCATGACAGCCGCTAACTGATCGGGCGAAGCTTCGTACGCTACTGCATAATGTCATGCAACATTAAACTTTGCTGGAAGCTCGAGAATGTACGCAAAACTGCATCGAATCGCAGAGAACCACGCCCACTATAAATGTAAACAAACAAACAAAACACGATCCAACTAATGCACCGGCACGGACGGACCAAGCACAAATCGCAACGGACCTCCCAAAGTCCCAATCTTTTGAGGATTAAATGCGCCACGTTCATTTTCGGCTAGGGCTTCACCCCAATCGACCCCCACTGCCCTCTTGGAAAATTTTCTGCCAATGCCAGACAATCGGCGACAAATGCATTATTGTAGTTTACAGTAAAACATCCAAACTGAAAAAGTTGAAGGCCATGAAGAATCAGCCAGCAGTATTACAAATAAAACGTACAGGGATGGATAGTTGGGTACAGTAATGTTCATAGGCCTAGTAGACAAAAAAAATTGAGCTAATGTTCACGAGACGCGAAGTCTATATAGCATGCCTATGCTTATCATTCTGCAACCATTTTCACGAAAGACTGGCCAACATTGGAAAAATAGCTACTTTTACGGGGGGCACCGTTTTTTTGATGCCCTCGTTCGCAGGTTTCCTTGAACCTAGAAAATCGAGACTGGAACCGTTGAAATCTACATTCAATGCTGAAAATTCCATACGCATGAAACATTTTGCTATCGCGTGTAAAAACTGATAACGGTAATTAAAAATACATTTTGTTCTCATTTTAATGGAATTGTAATAATAAAATTAACACAGAATCGAACCAACACATGGTAGCAGCCATACACAAATACACAGACACATATAGACAAGAATATGAGTTGGGTACTCTATGCCAATAAACCAAAACAGCACAAAATACCATAGAAAGTCAGCCACACTCATTTTATACGCTACGCGAGTGGGTTAGATTTATTTTATCAACATCATATTGATGGTGCAATATTTCATCAACATCGAATCAATGAAGCATAGAAAGTAAAATCAACCGATTCATAGTTCAGTTCAGTTGATGAAATGTCCTCTTAAGTGAGTTTAGTTCAGTCACTTTGTACATGGCTTAACAGTCACAGCACTACAAATTCTCTATGAACATTAAACAGTCTTTGAATAAACTCATAGGTTAAAATAGTCACTTGATGAGTCATGTAATTTAATCGATAATACAACCGTTTTTCTTTTATTCTTGAAGTTTCGGCAACTGCTGCTGCCTTCTTCGGAACAACTGCCCACCAGGTGTTGCTGTGGCAGACAGTAAACAATCATAGATGTGTGGAAGTTGATATGACCCCTCATCTCAGCTGTATTATCGATGAAATTACGTGACTTATGAAGAATATTAAATAGGTTTTACAGAAATAATGACTATCCATTAATAAATTATCGCTATGCATTCGAACAGGTAGAAATTGATTTTCTGAGTAATGAAAGTTATTATGCCAGACAAGTCCGCTAATAAACAAATATACAGAAAATTACATACATCAGATCATAACTTCCTAAAACAGTAGTTACTGCAACAAAATAAACAGCCAAAATATATACCTAAATTCCTGAAAACAACTCATGAACCATCAGAAATTTAGTTCAAAAGTTAAAAAATATGCAAAGAAATCTTTCCTAGTCATGCTGGCATATTCGAAGTATAAGCACTCAGAGAACACAAAGCTTTGCAAAAAAATTTGTTTCTTGTTATTTCAACGTTCAACTGCAATACAGTTGCAAATTCCGGCTCACCACAAAAAAACTGTTAAGATTATTTTGGTGCCAACATCTATAGAAATAACAGAAAAGTATTGCTATGTCACACCAAATAATTGGCAAAGGATCCTTTAAAACTTCCTGGATCTGCATAACGATCTGCATCTTTACTGGTCCTTGGGTCCCCACACCACCATAAAATCATCAAAATCCAAGCTTCTCAACTAAACTTTTGATCAAAAAGACAAACAGAAAGAAGTAACTATATTAAAAGACCCTTCTTAAGTGGAGGTAACAAAAAGTAACAGTCACATACATGGCTGCTGAGCTGGTACTGACACAAGAACAAAATGTCACATGTTGAAACGAACACGAACAACACAGACAAAAACGAAAAACACAGAAACACTGAACACGCAACGTAATGAACACAACACTCACCAGTCACATCTACATATGGCAATATATAAAAGCCTATCACACAGCACAATGCCAAACAGTCTTACGATGTTGATGATGAACTCAAGACTGGGTGACATAATTGACAAGATCCTCAATACCAGACAACGAATCCTCTTCACTAAAGTCATTCTGTTCACTGGACTCCGAATCATTGTCAGAAATAGCAGTCCTATCTGATGTTCTAAGCAAGCTGGCAATCGTAAAACCTTTGTTGTTTTCCGACACTGAGTTCGATTCAATGGTATCTCTGTCTTGCTGATGCTGGCCATTGACAACAGGCAGTTCCTGGCATTCTCCATTCACCGCGGCTGATTTATCATCAACTGCTTGCGTATTCGAATTTTCGTCATCGTCCGAAGTACTGTAATCACTGCTTGACATGATTCGGTTGATACGACCTTTCTTTTTCGAAATAGCCTCTGAGCCACTCTGGTCAGAACCTGAACCAAGCCGCTTGCATCGGCCAGCTATCTGTGATGACAACACGACCGCACTGACAGCGTCTTCCGCCGCACTGCTTGGCTGGTAATCACTATCACTGTCCTTCATTCGTCGACTCGGTTTTGCCGACTTAGCAGCGGTTGTGTTACGCCTCGGGGCAGCCGTACTGTGGTCACTGTCAGATGCAGCTGTGTCGGAGTTGCTGATTTCGTGGTAGTTGACTTGCTGTCTGGCCGCAGCTCGGCGTGTACGTTGATACGATCGATCGTCCTCCTCATCTGAGTCGTCACCCACTGCAATCACATCAACTACTAAGTGAAATAAAATAAGCACATGAAACATTGGAAAAATACACCAGCCCAGTGTCGACATACTATGTGGCTTGTTTCCTAAAGGTTGAACTTTGACCTTTTACCAAAGCACACAGTTCTATAAGCATCAGACACAGCAGGAGCTTAGCTATGTGATTTCATACTTGAAACTTTTTTGCCAACTACATAACATATACTACAAGTGTCCCACCAAAAAACTAAGTCAATTTCATTTTTTTGACACCTTTGGCAAATGTGGTCCGATTTCAAAAATTATTTCACTCTGGCCCTTTGTGACAGACTGCAGAAGAGACTGAATCAAACGCTGCCATCTCACTTTCAATCAGATCACTCAATGAATCAACCATATCAGAGTTACATAACAGCACAGCTAGTTGAAGGTTAATAGTAATTAATTCAGCAAAAATAAGCAGATTTAGACCATGATGTCCGAGTATGATTCTAAAGAGCCAGGTTCTGAGACAACAGAAAAAGATCAAAAGTGACTGAGACGTAGTTGGATATGTTGCCTAGATAGTAAAATGTCGGCAGCATACCAAAATTATTCATGCGAGATGATCGCTGTCGACGTCGACTGCTCTTACGAGTGGCTCGGCTTGTTGTCCAGCTGGATGCACGGGTAACACTCCAGTCATCTGATAACTCGTCATCAACGTTATCAGCATCATCATCAGCTGTCGACGCTTCATCAGCACTGCAATGACAACATACCGATAATGAAGGTACAAAAGATAAAGTCCGGTACTTGTTATAGCGCTTCTTACATGAGACGGACTCGTGGACAGAAGCACTTGACAATCTCAGAAGTGGCAGCTGATTGGCATGAGCTAATAATACTGCAGCACACTATGCCCCATTGCATCCATTGCCCGCATCAGTGAACAACTGGACCCAAGGTATGCAGCAAGCAGACATACCACTGCCCCAATCAGATTCAACAGATGAACTGGTGCAAGCAACTCAACATCAACACACTTGTTCAGTAGCCACATGCAAAATGGCTTGGAGTGCTCATGCACTAAGTGCACCTGCAACTGTAATATCTATGGCCTCCATATCTACACTTTTACTCCTAAGTTCACATATTTGATAAGTAAATCAAGTACCAACCTGTATGGCTCGAGGATGTACACCCGTGTCTGGTGTGATCCCATATGGCAGGTGACACTCTGCAGCTCTGAGATAGGTTACTATTAAGCAGCTATAGACAATATTTAACTGTTATACTTTCTATGTTTAGTGCTTTCAGACTTCTTAGGGTCGAAAAACAAAAAGATCCTGAAAAAAACTAACTGCAACAATCCAAACAATAAATCTGAGCTAATGCTCATGATACATGAAAGAGCCTATAGCAGTTCATGTTTGCAGGTAATCTTGGTCTACCTCCATCCATTTTGTCGCAATTCATTCTTTTGCAGCCAAAAATCACCAAAACCCCCTATTTTTAGGGTTTAAAGTCATTCTAGGTCATTGATGTTGACATTTTAAAGAAGCTCATCACCAGTGCTTGTTATGATAAGCAGCATGTCTGTGCCTATCTGCAATCATTTTCACACTAGACAAGCCAACAGCGGATAAATAACCACTTTTTAGAGGGGACTCTTCTTTGTCACCTGCATGAGCAAACCTCTGGACATGGACTGCTAAAATCTATATTCAATGCTGAAAATTTCATATGCAGATTGTCTCGGTATATCTCCATCAATTTCGGCGCAATTCACTCCTGAAATGCGTGTCGCTGCCTGAAATTGCGAAAAAATCACTATAACCCCTATTTTGGGCTTAAGGTCATCGATGTTGACATTCCTAAGAAGCTTGTCGCCAGTGCTTCTTAAGATAAGCAGCATGTTTGTGCCTATCTACAACCATTTTCACGTTGGACAAGCCAATAGCGGTAGAATAAAGCCTTTTAAGGAGGTGCCCCTTTTTCGCCCCCACATTTGTGAAGACCCCCTTTACGCAGTAGAATGAAATTTTGTCACAAAATACTAGAGACTCTGATCTATCATACAATGAAAACCGGAAGTCTCTATTTTACCTGGTCTCCAAACGGTACCAGGTTGTGACAGATGGACAGACAGATGGACACCAAGACAGAATTACCGTAGCTAATACGCACTATATGCTAGCTCTCGCACGTAAAAATGCTCTGCTCTGGACCAGAAACTGGTGTCTGCATTAGACACATTTTTGTGTAGATGGAAAGCAAGACCAGTCAGAATATTGAAAAAAATAAATTGAAAAATTGATTGTTGTTGAATTACCAACTCGGTTTAACTTCATATCTTACCATACAGTAATTAGTAAATTTGCACAACATGAGACTGAAATACAACTGAGAACATACATAAATTCATATTCACATGAGCGCGTGTCCGAGTACACATACGTGGGTTCCAGTAAACAGGAGTTTTCATTTATTCCAACAGTGGCTGTTCACACTGATACAAGTTCTGTATGGGTACTAGACCTACTGGTTACCTAAGAATTGCACTCATACTAATCAATTTTTGAGCAGATCCTTTTTATATCCAGCCTGTATAAAGTAAACAGGACGTAAATGGTATTAACTTAATTTCTACGGCCTGTGACAAATGTTTGAAATCGGAACATAAGTCACTATTCATTATTCCGGGTGTGCACACAGGAAAGCATTAATGACATAATGGAATATTGTTACTTTTTTGCAAAGTATTCACCCAGTTTCATTGGAGTTTTCCAATCGACACATGCTGCTCATCAATCAAACAAAATACAAGCTTTGTACAAGTGACTGTGACTTCTGCACTCATACCAAGAGATTAGAAGCAGAACTGTAGCTGCTACTTCTCACATTCATGGCTGGCAGATAGTAGAAAGGCCTCTAGGCGCAGAGTAACATTAGCTGCAAAAATAAGCAGACTCCAACCTGATGAAGCAGTCATGGACCAACAGTGCAAGTGCGAGTGGCACCAGACCTGCATCTGAAAACTGCATATACCAACCGATGACCATGTGATATGGCAAGTACAGACCACCACTAAATAAGCCTGGCCCGTCCCTCCAAATCCCTGAAATGACCTACAAAGTGTGGACTCTGTGAGGCAAGATGCTAAACCCTACACAGTACATGCTCACTCCACTTGTATGGCTGAAACTTGTATGTATTACAACCTGTAAACAGAAACTCACACTCGCACTCATATCAATATGGACACAGTCTTACTCAGAGAGCTGGAACTCTTCGCTGTCGTCTTCAGATTCTTCACTGTCTAGTGTCGTCAGATGTCGAGTACGTTTCTTCTGTTTGCCTGTCGACGGCTTGTCATCCGCCAAGTCACTGAGACCCGTGATGTTCGACATGTCTTTGCCTAAACGTCGTGGCGGCTTTGCTACAACGTTTAGAAACACACACAAAAAATAAATGGCATGCGTGTAATGTAACTGTACATCAAAATGCAACACTGCATTTAATTTAGACATGCTATGTAACATATACTTAAATCTATGCCTTAGTTTAGTGTTTAATCAATCTAATAAGCACTTTTGCTTAACAGTGTTAAAAAAGCACATGAGATAGTGCAAACTTAAAATAAAGCCATGCAATGTTATGTTCTAATTCAAACAAATCAGTTTTCAAACTGGTGCTTGTTCCATTATTAAATTTCATTAAAAAGAATTCCAATAAAGTCTCCACAGACCAAATCTGGAGAAAACATCTCTAAACTGTCCCAAACTATTGCAATTTCAACATAACTAACATAAACACCACTGGTTAATGGTCACTTGTATTACACGACCTATACGACGACGACGCCAGTGGAGAGGTACACCAAATACACGTATATTTGGAATATGCTTACATTCATCAAACTTTTCTTAAAATACTCCAATCGAATGAATGACCAAAAGCCTCCAACTTGAATTTAAGTAAAGCTGATACTTGACACAAAAGCATTTCCAGTATGTCAATGTACCAACCAACAAATTAAACAACCACCACAACAGTTAAGTAGATTGTGAGACGAAATGCAAATGTATTTCATTGGCAAAAACACAATCCACAGTACTTACGGTCAGAGTCTGGCTCCTTGATGTCGTCTTCAATAGCACCAGTGATCAGCTGATCGAACTCTTCAAACTTGTAACTGATCTGCTTGCGCTGGCGACACGACCTCCGACCATACAACCAACTGTTCTCCTCACTGTCTGAGGCAAGTCGACTCCTTTCCTTCCTCTTGCCAAACCTCGACTCCACTTCAGACAATTCTTCTTCTTCCTGTTCGTCGTCGGAGGATATGAGGGACGAGGACACGGAGGAGTGGCGAGAGCGACGATGTGAAGCTTGTTTGCGTAAAGTCGACCTTGAAGTTGAGGCGGGTTGTGAGCTTTCTTCCTCTTCACTAGCGTCATCGTCGTATAAGTCGGTGTCAGCGAAAGGATTCGAAACGGCTCGTCGATCTCCATGCTGATGCAGAACACCACAATATGTTGTAAAACACTAACACCAACAATCATCACTTAAGGTTAAGGTTGTACGGAGATCTTTATGGAAAACCCATCACTGAGCTACGGAGCATCACCTGCCATATGGTACGGACGAATGGTATTGAATGCAAAAGGCGTGTCAGGCCAGTACTTGATTTATCTACCCCTAAGAGATAGAAGGCTGAGTTGACCTAGGTGTTGGTTATATACCTGGATGGTTTACCTGTCCGCAGACAGTCACCCATCCAAGTAGTAACAACTCGACAGCGACCCGACTGGGACTTGAACCCACGACCTCTCGATTGTAAGTCCGACACCCTACCATTATGTCACTAAGCCACCGGTTGTGTAAAACTGACAGCAAAAACACCATAAACAGCATACTCTTCCAGCTGAGTTACATCCACCAGAACTGCTTTCTTTCTTTATGTTAAACCTAATTTCCTAATTTCAAGAGTTACTTTGGGTTGGGCAGAATATTCATAAATAAACATTTCAGCATTGCTGGAGACAGAATTTTTACAGAACACCTAGATACTCTTTCCGTTATCCAGCCGACATGAAAATAGAAGCTAACTAAAAAATTACATTAACAAAATGCTGGCTGATAACTACAATATTTACTATGGCAACAGAAAACAGCTTGACAATGCCTCTTTTCTTGACCAATTCAATTCAGCTGAAAAAAAATTATCAAGATCCACAATGAAAAATGAAATGAAAGATAATAACCTCAATGATGTTACTCAAGTTGACGGTAACATAGGCGAGGCGCTCTTTACGCTGAATCAAGCGAACATTCAGCTTGGCTTTCTTGTCAAACTCGGACAACTGCTCTTGGAGCTTCTCTATCAACAGACTCTGTAACCAGCAACACATGTAGTGCTTCCAGTTCAGCTAATGTACCAACTGAAACAGTAGATGACCAAAATCAACAAAAATTTAATATTATTAGACAAGCTGAAACATTAGAATAGCACAAATCTCCATAAAAATACCATTCACTGCTTATAGATAACATGATGGACAAACAAAATTACCGCAAAATATGCAGGTGACCACATAACCTACGTCCTATGTCAAGCCAAATAACTAATGACTCAACACGGTTCTTGCCCATTTGTCAAAATCAAATTCAAGGACTTTTCAAGGACTTTCAAAGACCATAAGAAGGATATATAAGGACAACTAAATTAGATTAAACCGACACTTTTGTAAGCATATATATTACATAAGCAGGTTCAGTTTACATCGGACAATTTAACACCTTCAAGCATTAATCAAAAACTGGAAAATTTTATCCGAAAAATTTACCAAATGCATCAATAGTGATATATGCTTGAAATATGATGCCAATCCAAACTTTATCACATACGATAACACTAATTCTGAAAAATCACATGTTCAGTCACAGCGTTTTAGAAAATCAAATTCAAGCACTTTCAAAGACCTTCACACACTGATTTGAGGAGTTTCAAGGACAATGTCCGTTTTCAAGGACTTTTCAGGCCTTGAAAATCTGAAAAAATTCAAGAACTTTCAAGGACCCACCAGAGCCCTGACTCAATCATACAGACACTGCCAACTCATGAGGCAGATCTTATTCAAAACTTGTCAGCCTGTAAAAACTCTACATGGCCATGATGTTAGAGCATTCTGTGTGCTAACTGATGTACTGATAATTAGTTTAGGTTATGTAAGTGTTAATTCGCTACTAAGTTTGTCAACATTCTGCTGATAGCTGTACTTAAATGCAAAGTTTAAATGCAACATAATTGCAATGCATAAATATCCTGACTTCTGACTCAACAAGTTTCGTCATCATCATCATCATCATTTCTGGCAAGCATCACTAAGAGTGCGTAGCGCCAAACGTAGACATCAATCTCCAGAGTGGACGGTTCTGCGCCAAGTCAACTGCGTCGTCCATGTTGAGGTCGCTGGATTTCAGATCCTGCTGAATAGTTTTCATCCATGTAATACGAGGACGTCCCAGTGGTCTCCTCCAGTTTCCTGCGGGGGAAGCTGTTAAAATCTGTTTTGCATCTGTTTCATCAGGGATTCGTGCAATGTGTCCGAACAGGGACAGGCGCCTTGACTGGACTATAGCTGAGAGATGGGGTTGCTTGGTTAACCTTTTGACTTCATCATTGTGCACATGCTGTTGCCAATTGATTCCTAGCAGCATTCTCAGACACCACTGATCAAGTTATGTAGCCAGCTTTAAAATTAAAACTAGTAATATGACAAAACAAATGACTCAGTTGATATCGGCAAACATGAAGCAGGATGCGTAGGGCTTACATGTTCACAGAGTGGGCAGAACCAGTCGTCTTCAGGAATGAGCATGATCGGTGGACGAAGACATGCGGTGTGATAGCCGGCATCACAACGGTCACACAGCAGAATCTACACACAATGAAATAAACATCAAACCAGGGCCGGAAAATTGGTTTGAAAAACCCAGGTTTTTGAAGTTTTTCAAACAAACAAAAACCTCAACAATCCAAACTTTAAGTTTGTTATATTTGTAACGCAATTTAAAACAGACAAGACATCGTATTTTACTTCATATTTTAATCATTTTTTTGAGTTCTGAATGACATAACAGCAAAATTGGCATGTAAAATGTTCCATCGGGTCATAGTTTCAAGTCTGGTCTTCTTTGTACAATACATTAAAATTTAAAAAAAACCACATAAAACCATTAAAATTGTTTTTAAAAATCTATATTCTTCCCAGCTCTACAAACCTAACAATAAAACTATCAGCTTTTCAAACAAAATTACTGCTTTTAATATGAGGAGATAACACTTTCCCGGTTTAGATCCTCAGAAAGCAGATAAAATACCACAGCAGTACAGCATCTAAAGTACTCAATGTTATTATTTAACAACCATCTAAAAAACTGAGTTAAAACTTCTTTCACACACCGAGTGAAATTTAATATAGCTGCAAAGAGTATCTTGAAGCATCAGACCCAAAAAGCTTTCTGAGGATCGATCAATCCACTAATTACCAACAATCCAACATATTAATTATAAAAGAGTAAATACACACCCATTCGGGCTGATTAGATTTCCCACATCGAGTGCAAGGTTTATCTTCCACTTCTGTGTCATCTTCTTTCTCTCCACGTTTTTCTGCACAATGTGCAACTAGTCAAATTTATAATGGGCGATCAAACAAATATCATCATGTACAAGAGATTGCAACTTAGCAGAAAGTATACATTTACTTTTCACAGAGGATACAGACCAGAATAACAACCGAGTCCTTATGGTGCAAAAATTTCTGTTCATATTTTAATGCAGACTGACCGACCAGTAATAAATGAGTGAGCAGATAAGCAATTTTATGATCCATTAACACCATATAATTCACCACACCCACTAACACTGTTTCTAAAGGCCACTTTCTGCTTGTTCCTAACCTAACCGGAGCAGTGCTTTTGGACAGGCTAAAATTTCATATCTTCTCAACACCATCCCACAAGTAACAAATGATATTGAAGTCGTGCAGCCCAAAATTAAGTAAGTGTTAGCTGCTCTGTGCTAAGGCCATTTCGGTTTAGCCCTGGATAATAGATATGAATCCTCGATATAATAGAAAGCTAACGAAACCTTTCACTAGTTCTTGCAAACTATGACAGCTATCAATAAAAGTGCATAACACTTCAAGCTACAATACCGGTAGGTGCAACCCCCTAAATGGAGAATTTGCCAAACATTCAAACAGAACAACTTCCTAAAAGTTGTACAACATTGTTGACAGCTGTTCACTAAATGTATAACATAAAATTACCTTTAAGGGCAGCAGCACGTTTAGCATTGCGGCCTCGAGGCACATACTCTGACCCATCGCTGTCCAGATGATCAGACAATGATGACGATGAAGTCCCGGCTTCATCCTCAGACTCAGGCTCAAGCAGCGCATACAACTCATCCGTGGCATCTGACGAGACAGAATCACAGTATGCTGGAGTCTTTGGAGTCTTCTTAGAGCCACGTCCCTTTACCGGCCACGACAGACTTTTCTTGCCCGGAACAAAATCATCATCACTGTCGGACTTGCCCCGTTTCTTCTGTAAGCACAGCAAACAAATCCCACCGTATTGGCACTAAAATCGCTACTCAAGAGTAGTACACAACAACCAAAACAGATGAGCAAATAAATTAATAATGATATATAAAATGTAGGTTGCAGTTTGAATCTCACTCCAAATCATTTACATGCAACTTCAGCAAGCTGCTAGCCTAGCAGCCTCCTACCCTTATATGGGAAATAAGTAGTAATTTATGGGCTACGAGATGAAGGCCCTGTGTGGCTAACTGGTATGTCTGTTTGATGCATCAACGATCCAATGTTCGTTAAGAAAGACAATCAGATAGCTGCACGGTGTGCTGAGGGATCATTAGCTCATGCAAATCAGCTGTAATTTCCGAGAATGCAAAGCGCTTCTGGACATAAATCTTACTCATTCAAGAAGTGCTATAAAATATATCTGGCCTTATACCTTTACTTCTACTTTCATGACCAACTAGAAATAAGCCTACGTTCTGTTGAACAAGGTACCTGTCCCACTGCCACGCTATATAGCCTAGCAGCTGCGTATAAAGGGGGTAGATGCAAACAGGGCGCAATTATCTTTCATGGGGCTGAGTTGTAGTCAATTTTGTCCCAAAATTTGTTGCCACGGCAACAGGAGTCGGCAGGGGAAAAATTTAAATGACACCATCGAATAGCCTGAGCCCGAAAAGAGGGGGTAGGTGCAAACAACGTGCAATTATTTTTCATGGGGCCAAGTTATAGTCAATTTTTGTCCCAAAATTCGTTGCCATGGCAACAAAAGTCTTCAGGGGAGAAATTCAAATGACACCATCAGAGAGCCCGGGCCCAAAAATAGGCAGGAATGTGCAAACAGTGTACAATTATCTTTTACAGCGACCGAGTTATACCACAATGAAATCCCCATTGGCTGTAATGCAAAAATTTGCAACTGTTGAATGGTTGCTATGGCAATGAAGGAGGTAAATTTAAATAACACCTTTAGATTGCCCAACCCTGAAAATAGGGGGGAGGTAAACACAGCGCACAATTATCTTTTACAGTGACCGAGTTATACCGCTTTGAAGTACCCATAGGCTGTAATGCAAATTTTTAAAAATTTGTAGTAAAATAAGGGAAGGAGTTATCAGATTTTTAGCCATACGAACTCGATCTTACTTTTCGGGCCCCGACTCACTGTGCAAAATTTCATCAAGATTGAACCAAAATTGCAGCCATAGGAGTGTTTACAGACAGACTGACAGAAAGACAGAACAACATAAGTGATTTTATAATCTGTCCCATGCTATGCTATAGCAATGGGACAGATGAAAATAAATGGTATTGCTATACCTAAATGCAAAATACCAGCACGCGATTGGTCCAAATCACGTCACATGACGTTCACAAATACGCCATAGTCACCTCCTCAGCCAAAACGTAGTGACAAACTGACATTAACTTTGAACAGTTTGAACAGCAGTTGAAGACATTTTTTTTCGGGCGTCAAGAGCGTGACGCATTGTGGCTATTGTTAAATTGCGCCTTCTAAATAATCTTACTTACGTACTTACTTACACAGCACCCTCCATGGAGGCACTATTAACTTTGGGTCAAAAATTTTGAATAATGACCTCAATGCCAGTCACTATTTGTGTAAAATACTCGTACATTAACAATATAATTCAATAACACAATATGGCAAGAATAATTAAATACTGCTAACCTTTTTTGCTTTCAACGCTGCCTGCTCCTGTAGCTCAGCTTCTCGCTTTTGTCTCTTCTCTTCCTTCTCAGCTTGTTTTCTTTCTTTCTCCTCATCCTTTGCTCGATTTCTCTTCTTCTTCGGCTGTTGTAAGACCAACTGATCAAGCTTTCTCTGGCCTTTGTTTGCGCGTGATGACCGCCTTAACTCGATGAGAGGGATATCATCTTCTGCTGCTTGCTGTAACGCTATCAGAGGAATGTCATCTTCGGACTGCGGTAAACTGTCACACGCCTCAGCAGCAAGCTGAGCCAGTCTAGACTTCTTGCTCGGCCGACCAAGTTTCTTCGTCGGCTCGTAATCTGTCTCTTGCACCTCTGTCACCGAAGCGATGCTGCCAACATTGCTGTGTTCACGCTTTTTGCGACCTTTTTTGTTCGCTTTCTTCGGACGACCTCGCATCTTCTTTGCAGCACCAACTGTATGTCCATTAGAAGCCAATTTGTCCTGAAGTTTATTTTCATCTTCACATGTGCCTGACTGCGCTGAAGCTTCTGCAACGTCAGTGTCATGTGTTCCATCATGACTCTTGCATGCATCATCCTTCTTCTGATGGTTTTCCATATCTGCAGACAGCTCATCATTAACTCTTTTATCTTCACTGCAATAACCATTCAGTACGATGTTATCAGCAATTTGGACACTGCTCTCACTGCTGCTGCAAACAGGGACCATATCAGTGGCCTTAGCAGAACAAGAACTTTGCTTGTCACCAGTACCTTCTTTTTTCTCACTAGCTTCATCTTCCAAACTCTTACTGTCTAGTACTGCAGCAGTGTCAGCATCGTTGCATACTTTCTTTCCAGCTACTTCTGAACTGTCCGCTACCTCAAGACTATCTTGTTGAGTCGATAAAGCAGATTCACAGTCTGCAGTCTTTTCTGTTGCAAATGTTGCAGTCTGTTCCGCTAAACAACTGAACAAGTCTTCTGATACAGACACAACTGTGACACTTGATTCCTGGGTGTGTTCATTCATGCTCTTGGGACTCGATGGTTTGTCCAAATGCTTATCGGCTTTTTCAGTACCACTACAGCTATTCACCACGGAATTATCTGCACCATCTGGAATGCTGTATTTTTCAGCACTATTGTCACTTGCTGCATTATCAATATCTAGTGCCAATGCAGTTTCCTCGCCCTGTAACTTATGTATGGTGGAGCTCTTTGGTGATAAGGCTGTGACAGTTGTTTTCATCCTGCCAGACTTTCTATTGCGTTCTGCAGCAGTTTTTAGTGCCTTGTCTCGCTTACGTTTTGTTGGGGGTTCCTCCTCACCCCCCGACAGACTGTGTGAATCTGCCGAAATGGAATCAGAGAGATCGGATTCTGTTACAGGCGCAGCAGTCGCATCTTCTGACGATGACGATGGTATCCGACATAACGAAATTCGTTTCCTCTTGACTGACATCTTTTGTGCTAAACACAAAACTCTCTCTTTAGTAAAACACATAACACATATTAACAAACACCCCAAATTTGAGACATTTTAAACATTAACATCGATAAACCAGTTACCCACCCTGTTCTTGACTAACTTGGAAACTTTTTTGCCAAATTCAGCAGGCCAGTTCACAAAATTCTGCAGCAAAATTGTCCAAATTCCACGGCTTACAGTGGCCTTCTGTTTGTGGCTAAACTAAGCTTTATTCTGTTTTAAAAAAACTTCAGTTTTGGGATGCTGGCTGGCAATTAATCGCATTACGTTAATTTACGATTACGATGTAATTATTAGTAGGGATGCAGTTTTAGGCAGTTCAGTTTGATTTTTCTCCGTGATATAGTTAGTCTAAAGCCAATGACCGTACAAATCATCAGTCATTTCTTAATTTCTGTAAAATTCAGCGATATTCCGCAGCAATATCAAAATTCTGTGGAAAAGGCCAAATTCTGTGGCTCGACTCAAAATTCCATGGTCCACGAAAAACTGTGGGCCCTAATCATCAGCTAGTTATAAGTAAGCACAAGAATTTCTCAATTAAAATCTTAACCATTAGAACATCGCTACTCATCGATGACTAAAGTTCAATTAAAAAACATCTGTCCAATGTTTTCATTTCCCTATTTACTCCGACATGCTACAAAGGAACTATAGGTGGCTCAACCAGCCCTTACGATCACTGTAACAAGCGACAATAAGGACCAAAGTAATTTGGCAAACAACAAAATCGCTGATCGATGCTGCTATCTGAAACTCATGAATCATCTTTTTCGTTAAGTTGGAAGCAAATGCAATGCATGTTTTGGCTGAGGGTTCTACTCACAAATCTTCCCATCATCTATGGGGTCAGAAAGTCAAGGACCCCCATCTAAGACAATGTGTCATTGTACGTGCCACATGACATCTAAATCTGTCAAACGGTTTAAGCAAGTAGCACAAGTGAGATAGACAGACTAACTACTCTGAAGAGAAATGTGTAGGAATAGGTAAAATCGCTAGTGCTGCAAGATCGATTCAGCCTAATATGTACAATTTAATGAGAATTCATGCACATTCATAGCAAATTCAATCAATCACAAACCAGGTGATCCAGGTGGTGTTTCATTTCCTTGCTTGCTAACAGGTTTCTTCAACTTCTGAGAAGAACACTCTGAATGTGAGGTTACGGTCGTTTCTGTCATAGAGTCAACACCCTGATCTTGGTTGCCACAGTCTGAAGCAGAAGAAGTTGTACTATTACTATGGCTTTTGTTCTCACAACTCAAAGTCTGGCACTCAGTTTCAGAAGCAGTATTTGAAACTGTATTGTCGGTATTACAGTCACCAGTCTGATTATTGTCATCTATACAGGATGACACTGCACCTTTGTTACAACCATCATCTTCAATTGCCCCATCAGCATCAGTCTTTGAACAAACTGTTTCCACTCTGTCTGCAGATAGTGTGAGATCTGATTCCAATTCTGATGCGGTGGCAATTCTGGATAGATGAGTTAGCTCAGCTCCAGACTCTGCACTGGCAACAGTAAACTGTGATGCCTTTTCACTGTCAAGCTCTTCATCCTTGGTTTTCAATTCCGTAATCTCAGCTTTATCAGCCAAACTCCCTGACTCAATTTTCACACGTGATTCGAGAGCGCCATTCTCAGTAGTTGTCCTGCAGTTTTCGTTATCACTATCCGTAGGCTCGACTTTAACAGCTAAGTTCGCAAACTTTTTGTCATCATCCTTGGCTTCTCCGCTGCAATTGGAAAAATCTTCCAACTGGAGCGTTATGTCTGCATCAGCTTTCAATGCACAGAGAGGAACTTCGTCGGAACTCGCCTCAGACACACTGGCTTCATGCAGAGTACCAAGACCACAAACTACAACGCACAACACAGCTTTAGACATACCGTAATCATTATGGTACACATACACCATGTCCAGAAAAAAACATACCAAACATTATGAATTGTCACTCGAACAAAGGTTGACCAATTTTAATAATTTTTGGCACAAATATTTCTGGCACAACTTGCCATTAAATGATAGGTTATTTTACCACCTCACCCAATGTCTGTTACTGAACTACCTGGGAAAAACTGAACTAACAAAACATGTGTTGAAATGAGCAAAAATATGTCAAAAAACATCCCCAACATTATCGACTGACTTGAAGAAGGATTGATAGATTTTAACAATTTTTGATGCAAACATTTATGACACAACTGCCCATCAAACGACCATTCTAGTTCCCACCTCACCCAGTGTCTGCTACTGCACTACCTGGGAAAACCAAAACAAGCGACATGTACATTGAAATGAACAAAAAAACTTTGATAAATTTCATATATTTGAACCTGTGTCCCCTAACAGCCAGTCAATTACACTGTTTACCAGACGACCTTCAGGAATGTTGATGAATTCAAAAAGTGATTGGTGAAGTTTGGATTGTTCTGGAGCAGAACATCATTGACACTGCTGTCAACGAAAAGAGAAACCATCTCTGTGTCTGTGGTCACATAATGGGATGACACTTTAAACATTCTTTTCAATGTAAGCAGTTGTAAAATGAACAAATGGATGAACTGTCAGTTCATGTGACAGAAATGTGAAAAAATGTGTTTTATGTCTTATTTTGATTAAGTAATAATGCTCCTGTGGACAAAAGTACAATATTTTGTTGGTTATATTTTCCAAGGTAATACAGAAACAGACATCAGGTACCGTACAGTGGGAAATTAAACGGTCATTTGATGGCCAGTTCTATCAGAAATATTCTTACCAAAAATTACTAAAATCTGATAATTCTTTCTTGAGGCTACAATCAAAAATGTCCAGGATGTTTTTTCCAGACAGAGTGTATGTATTACAGCCGGAACAATATTTAGGTCAAATATTAAAAACACTTCTCATGCAGTATTTCTTGTAGTTAAAGAGCATCTTAAAGATCAATAACTAATTCCAGACACCCAACATTAGAGTTACAATTAGCACCTGACGATTTGGCTATTGTAACATGATGGTCTCAACTGACAGTTACTATGCCGATTTTAATTTCCATTTGACTCAGTCTGGCCTTTATTCCATGTTAAACCACAAGTACCAGCAAAAGCTGGAGAGCAAACAAACTGTTGGAAGACAATGTCACTAACTGCACAATGCACTAGCACTGAATCTATGGTCTCCCAAATGTATCCAAGTGTCAGGCACAAAGCCAGAAAAACAGTGATCAGCAATGCTATATTCGCGAAGCTACTAAATCAGCAAATTGTGGCTTAAAATGTCTACTTTCTACTACACATAAGTGTATCATAAGTAATATCAAATAAAATACAAAATAACAAGGATATTAGAACTGTCAACAAAAAATCGTACTAAAATGACTGACATACAGTACCTTCGACACTGGCAACATCACTTTCAATAGTGCTTGGAGTGGCAGATCGACTCTTCTCCTCAGGGCGTGATCTCTGCTCTTGCAATAAAGCTATCAGACTAGCCAACTCAGCACGATCACTGCATAGACAACAATTAACTTGCAGTAGCTAAAATGCTTCTTAAGATTTAGAAATAATTAGCAACTAACTGGTCCCCACTACAGTCACAATGCTGACACCAACACAACAGAAACGCCAAATATTACGCATTCCCATTCAATGACTCACCGATGACACCAATTTCTCGAAACTAATTTACGACATGCTATAATGAATCCGGTTCCTATTATCTGCTAAAGGTCCCACAAATTCTGTCTGAAAACAGAAGTGATGACTTATTCATGTATTCATGTCATCACACTGGTATGGCTGGTTGTTGGCAAAACAGGTATCTAGCCTGTAAAAAAATGCCAATAGCTACAATTCCCATGTATAAATTTAGCCTAAACTGAAGATTCATGCCAGCTGAACAAAGCCAAATGATCAGTTTCAATGTGGGGATATCCAAATGATGTCTCATATAACCAGTTGCAACAGTCTGCCAACTGATACAAGTAATTTGAGCAAAGCTGATGAGAGGCACGACAGCCTTAGCAGTTGCTGTTTGCAGGTTGTCCAGGTCTATCTCCAGCCATATCGGCGCAATTCACTTATGAAATGTGCACCACAGCCGAAAATTGCCAAAAAACACTAAAACCGTTTTTTGGGAGTTCAAGGTCATTTAAGGTCATCGATGTTGACATCGTTCAAAAGCTCGTTACCAGTGCTTGTAAGCATAAGCAGTACGTTTGTGTCCATCTGCAACTGTTTTCATGCTAAAGTGGTAAAATAACCACTTTTTAGGGGGGTAACCAGGGGGCAGGCCTAATTAAACCTAGAGGGTCGGGACCTGAACAGCTAAAATCTACGTTAAATGCTAAAAATTTTACACACAGGTTGTTTTGGTCTATCTGAAACCATTCCACTGCAATACACGATTGAAATGTGCACTGCAGTCAAAAATTGCAAAAAAAATTCAAAATTCAAAAAATTAAAAATTAAGATTAAAAATTAAAATTAACAATTCACCAAAACCCCTCTTTTGGGGGTTCAAAATCGTTCAAGGTCATCATTGTTGACAAATCTAAAAAGCACGTCACCAGTGCTTGTTATGATATGCAGCAAGTCTGTACCTATCTGCAACCATTTTCGCACTGTAAGAGCCAATAATGGTAAAATAACGTCTTTTTAGGGGGTGCCCCACTTTGACACTCTCATTCGAGAAGAACCTCATCATCCGGGGACACAAAATTTTGTCACTAAAAACTAGAGTCCTTGAGGCAACCCACAGTAAAGATTTCATGATTCTAGGTGTTGCTGTTTTGATACAGTGCCAGGGTGTGACGGACAAATGGACAGATGGACAGACAGACACCTCGATAATGGCTAAGACGCACAAAGCATTACATGTCGTCGCGCGTAAAAACTGAATGATGATATGCTATTGAAAATACTGCTACACTGCTAACAAAGTTCTGCATGTAATGTACATGATTATGACAATAACAATGGCTCAGGCACACACACCTTCCACTTCTTAGGTCTAAACATAAGAAAAGTATTCACACAACAACACTCGATTTTTGTTCTACCAGCTTACACTCACATCTGGATTCTGGAATCAATTCAGCTTTGGTGGACACAAGAAAACATCTCTTCAGTCTTGTTATACAGCAGTTTTTTTCAGAGACCCGATGCCCTTTCTGTCACCATCCAGCAGAGGTAAATACTGGCAAAACAGTGACTTTTTACTAGAACAGCACAGCTAATTTCATGGACTTGCTTGTTGACAAGATACTTTCAACATGCAACACACACATTTCCAACATATCTTGGACAAAGCACAAAAAAATCAGTTGAAACAAAAAGGAACTCATGGACACACTGAGGACTAGACAAAAGCTCTAGGTGGTTGAGACACGTGTTGCATCATGGTTCTTTGGTGAGAACAGAGTCGGAAGATCAACTGCCAGGGAAAAAGGGAAAACGGAGACTAAAACAAATGCTACAGAGCTGGCTACTAGAGACAAGTGACGAGGACATAGATTATTCACAACTCTAGGAGCTGGCACAAGAGCGGGCAAGGTGGTGTTGATGGCAAATAAAAACCTGCCCATAAAAGAAGAATACAACAGCAGCAACTAGTCGACACTACCACCTATGACTCAGCAACTGACCTACCCCAATAAGATTTCATTGCCTTAAGCCAGAGACACACAACATTTATGGACAACAGTATTTTTCCGACAGCGAAAGTCAATGTTTTAGTGACCTGCACATCAACCAACAGCAGTAGTCAACGTTTCAGGACTGACAGTGTCAATCAACACTTTGGCAACCACTGAGAATGTCAGCTGACAGTCCATCTGTTGTGTCCATTTGTTGGTCGACTCATGCCTGTGCCTCAAGATTTCCCACTATTTCACAGATAAAGTACAACTGATAGACAATAATGAACTTACGTGACTACAACTTGCCACGTTTCATTGTGAACGTCATCCTGTTCCTCGCTGTATATGCGCATATTTAAATCATTATCCTGCACAGCAAGCACAACGTACACTGCACACACTGCACAGTGCTCTGCTGAGGCATTTCAACGTAAAGTAAAATAATGAAAATAAAAGAAAATCAAGTCTCTACAAATAACTCACAGAAGTCATAAATTTTTTTCAGGCTCTGAAAAATGTACATATAAATCAACTTTAAATGATTAATGATTTATCATGCAGAGTGAAAAAACTTGCTGAAATAAGTGCATGGGAAAACTGAACAATGTTATCTGTCATAACAGAATATTGTATCAGTAAAATAAATTATTACCATTTGAAACCAATAAGCCTTTCCCATAAAATCGCGTCCTATTGGCAGACAACGGAGTTCATCGGATGGAATCATATTGATTTTCTCTTTAAACTTAACATTGTGATCAAACTGACACTCCAGCAAATTCTGAAAACATATCAGCACACTGTCACAGCCTACAGCCAAACAAAACATGGTCTTAAAACAACAAACTGTTCTACAACATATGGAAATGAGGACCCACGTTTATTTTACTGTCAATGTTTGCTATAACTATCAAGAAAAGTCTGTAGTCCAAGCTCTGCACAAAGGTATTTAGATTGCTACATATCATGTCAATGATTCGCTGTGTCAAAGTTTTGAGTTGGTTTATTGCCCTGTACTCTATTTTTGTGTCTTAATTTCATTGTGAGCAAGTGCATGTGACATGTGTTTAATAAACGTAGTCATAGATATTAACTAACTTATATCACACTGTAAACTGATAAACATTACAGTCAACTCCACCAACAACTGCACATTGCCAGGTGCTTCAAGGGTAAAAAATATCTGGAAATTAACCACCTATCTTTTAAGTAAATACTGTAATATGAAATGCGCATATAGCTAACTGAAAAATAATACTAATCAAATTTTAAATTTTTATGCAGCAAAGTAATTCAAATACAGCTTTCAAATAGTTCAGAGTCACAACTTTTACTGTGCAATTTATATTAAATACCTTTAAAACACGCAGTTTTGTTGTTGACTTGCAGCGCTGAAAACCAAGACTCTCTAGCTCCCAGGCATCTAGGTCAGAGTATGTATGACAGAACTAAAACATTAAACAAAATAAACAAATCCAGTAATTCACTGTCACCATCAAAAATATATGATAAACTAACATAAACACACTTTAAGACTTGACAGCATTCTTTCTGCTACACACTGACAAAAGACCTGCAGCCTAAATTATCACTTTCACATCAAAACATATTCTATTATACCAACTGCAGAAATCAATAAATTGACACACCCTGACTAGATACTGGTGCATACGATCTTCTTTCACCGAATGTTTCCAACGTTTCAGCAGCTTCATCAGCAAGTCTTTCAATGAATCATTCACTGCACAACAAGCAAATCAGTCATTTCAGTGCTCTTGTCCAGTTCACCAACATCCGTCACAGTCACAGCAATATGTGCAAGTTTTTTGTTCAGCACGGGCCATACAAAGCCATCATGCAGTACAAAATAACTGGTTTTAACAACAAGTTTTGTTTTGTTTCTACTGTAATTTGTGCACTACATCAATTGTTTCTTCTTCTTCAAGACACAACTTAACTCAACTCAGGTTTAATAAAAACGATAGCCTGGATGGCTAAAAGATATACAAACATAAAAGTAGCAAAGTCTACATAGCTAATAAGCATAACATGACATCACACATAATATACAAAATACAAAAAAGCAACATAGTCCACACACAATGCTCATTTCAGTCCAGTTCACATCCACATATATATTTCTAGATACATCAAAACAGAACACACAATGTTGTGCAGTATGTTTGTATTTTAAGTTATTGGTATTTAGCAAGAGCAAAGTGGATAAAAGACCGATATTTGTTAGTTCTCATCCGTGGTATGGGATAGGCGATATGCGGTATGTCGTTGAAGTCGAGAAATAGTATCTGAGTCTCGTCGTTGGGGAAGGTCGTGTAAACAACTGTCAGCATTTGCATCTGTGCAAAAAATTTTCTCCCCAAATCATATCTTCGTACAGAAAAAGGTTCTACCCCAGCGTATGCACATGCAGAATCATATGGCATATCATATGCAATGGGGTTGAAGGATATTTTGCATGGAACCACAGGATATAAGCCTGCTCCTGGATACTCACTGATGAAGATGATGACAATGATATCTAGTCAAAATTGAATCACAGAAATAATACAAGAACATGCACTCCAGTAGCACACAGTCCTAACTCCAAAGCTCAGTGCTATGGTCAGCTCAGTGAACTGAAAGATTGGTGACCAAAATTACTATCTTCAGTTCGCCGAACTGAGTCGAAAGAATAAGAATTTACTAAAAGCAGGTCAGTAATCTGAAGTTCAGCTAATTGGGCTACTAAAATCAGTTTGGCCGCACTGCTATTAATTTCACACCGCCACCAGTACTGCATTAGAGATGAATAGATTCACTAATTCCAAAGTAAAAAAAAGTATTAGGAGGACCTTCAACTCCGAGTTCTAGTAAACTCCTCGTTACCAGCGCTGGCTGCTGAGACGAAATCTGCGCACATGGAGAGTGATGCGATTTACCATGACTTGTGCAGGGCGACGTTCTTTCTTTATACAAGATGGACTGGAAAAATAATTAAGCGCCACAATTCTTATTCATATCTTTTCAAAATACTGAGAGGTTAAAAATCTCTCAGTTTACTCTCAGCTAGACAACGGCAGAATTGGACCATAAATGCTTGCTCGTGTACTTACAGCATAGACCTAAAATTTTATTGCGCAGTGCACAACTTAGATTTATTTATTTCAGCTTCATTAGGTAGTTAGTTAACTTTCTGCGACATTTTAGTCCCGCCAGACCGTCGACTGCCGACGGAGTAAGTCTGGAAGTGTCAGTGGCTGCAGTGTCGTGAGACCAACTCAGCTCCTGACAGTGACGGAGGCAGGATGTCAGCGGCCCGGCGGCATCGGGCGTTATCCGTTTTCCCTGAACTGAAACTAGCAAATTTTGCGTTGCTTCTATCAGTTCGCCGAACTGAAAATAGAATTAACGAACTCCAAAACGCAGTCAACTAATTAAACGAACTACCCTCAGAAAAATGCTATCAAAAACAGGCTATAAAAACGTTCCTTGTCACACTATTAAACTACGAAAAAATAACCCAAATCAGCAACAGAAAATACATAAATAACTGGAAAAAATGGACGTTAGAAATGTAGCAGAATGGATGCTAACCACGGTACTCACCGTATCGAGTGTCGTCAATCCATTTTTCTAACTGATCAAACGATACATCGGATAAGCCAAGTAAGGTTCCGTAATTAGTTAAAAATGAGCAGATAATAGCAAAATTCGAATCTTTTTGAACAATATTAGTTAACCGATCATCTTTTGTGTCAGCCATCTTTATTAGGTAACAAAAACAACAACATAAAACGTTTTCAGTAAGTAAAAAAAGTAACAACGCGAGATCATGAAATTACTTCATCTGGGCACAGGCAAAATGTGTCAGTCAGAGAGCAGACAGTTAAAATAATGCGATTTCAGTAAAGTTACTTATCAAAAAATTGAAATATTACAAATTTTAATGTTACTCAAGTTGCACATGCACTAGGTGGCTATTATATAATGTGTTTTGTGATCGAGCGACTCGTGTTGACTTGACAAGCTTAGGGGCCTATTCATCTTTTTAAAGTGGATAAATGTTTCGCTATCGTTGACGTGGTTGCAATATGACAATGAACTAGAACGTCAACAGTAAGCATATCGAAAAACAGTTCAGTATTTTAGCACTAGTTAATCGATGTTGAACACTTAGGACTCGTGTACGTATAGGCCAACGCGTACGCTCGACTTTCTCCCAATTCACACACTTGCAGTGTTTCTCCCAATTATTCAACTCAGTTTCTTATCTTTAGCGAAAACTGGACTGCAAGACACAAGTTCCCGCTTAGGACGTAGGAAGCCGTTGACCTGCGCGCGTTGCTTGCTTTTGCGTAGGCCCCCTACGTCTTCGTACGTAAGCCTATAGGACGTGCGTACATGTGCTGCGAGCGCTGCATGTGTTGCATTTGTTGGATTGGAAACTATAGTTACCGCTTAAGATAGTGATCGACTTCCCGCTAAGAGTAAGAGGCTGAGTACTGTTGACCTGGTATAGGCCTACCTGGCCACTTGTGTTTTGCAGTGTTGCAGAGTTCAACTTCCATCTGAGGACAGGAGGCTGAGTGAAATTGGGAGTTATAGGCTAATGTTCAGTGACTAAGTAGAAAGTCGAATTGACTCGATATGATGCTACATGTCATCGTAAAACTGGCTGCATAGATTGGAGAAAGCAGTTGGGGATCACTTTGGAAATTTGGAGTTGAACATTATGCCCTTCGACCGCCACGTCGACAATCTGCAAGACAGCCTTCCATCACGTCGCAGCCGGAAGTTCATTACCAGCGGCGCCCACTCCATTGACAGGTGGAGGCAAATGCCTCTTGAAAAAAAGTTGGGGGGAATCGAAAATTGGGGAAAATATTTTTTCGGTGGCAAATTGCCTAAAAACGCATGACACGAAATGCGACATTTCTGCATACTACAGCTCCATTTTTTTCTGCTCGCTTCGCTCGCAGATTATTTGTTGCCCTCTACTTTCAAGGCCGTATTTGAGGAAATGTTAGCAGTTGAACCCTTTTCCCAGAATTTTTACAGTTAATGTGACAATTCTCCATATGCAACAGTCCAAAAAATTTCTGCTCGCTTCGCTTGCAGATTATTTATACCTCCACTTTTAAATTTGTCTCACCGCACTCACTGGCGTAGCCATAGGGGACACTTGGGCACGTGCCCCCTGGGAGCCTACTCAGCTACTAAAAACAGTGCCAAAAATGCACAAAACACGTCATTTTCACACAAGAAATTCGACAATTTTCTGCGGAGGGGGCACATCCCCCTCCCCAGACCCTTTCCCCATTGGGAGGGGACACCCCTTCCCATACTCCACCCCTCAAATGTCCCCCTACAACTAGATCCTGGCTTCGCCACTGACCGCACTTGTTTATTTAACCTGCATGCACTAAATTTGGTCAGTTGATTCTGAGGAAAATAATTAAAACTGTTGCCACCAGATGTCATATTTTAAGGCTCGAATGTACTAAATTCGATCTCGGCTGGGGCTCAGCCCAGACCTTGCTGGGGAGCTCACAGCACTCCCCCAGACCCCTAGCTGGACTTGATGGGTCCTACTTGTAAGGGAAGGAAAGGGAAGGGCGGAAGGTGAACGGGTAGGAAAGAAAAAAGCAAGAGCGGGAAAGGGAAAAAGAAGCTGTATAAAAAGTGAAAGAGTGGGAGAAGGTCAAAATTTTTAAAGCAAAAATTCTGACTACAGCCTTGCTTGCTTTTAAAGTTGTGGTGCCACGTCACCCTTGTTTGCCTATGTTGTTTAAAAGGCACTAAAGTTGGTCTCTTAGTATGAAAAATAATTAAACTTTTGCTACCAGGTGTCATATTTTAAAGGCTAAAATACACCAAATTCTATTTTGGCTAGGGCTCCACCACAGACCACGCTGAGGGAGCTTACAGTGCTCACCCAGACCCCCTAGCTGCATTCACGGGGTTCTACTTCTAAGGGGGGAGAGGAAAAAGGGGAAGGAAAAAGGACACAAGGGAAGTGAAATGAGATCGAAGGGGAAGGGTTAATGGGAGAAAACAGAAAAGGGAGAAAAAGAAGGGGGAGAAAAGGAAAAAGGAAGGGCATCCGAGTTGGGGGGAAGTTGCCTCCTGGTGCTGAGGAGGGATGGACGCCCCTGTTCATCACGATTAGCGAACAATTCAAACAACAGTCGCATTTGCAATAGACTTATGTATAATTCTTTGTTTACCGGCGTGTCTGAATTAAGAGTTCAGACAACATCAATAAATTTATTTGTAGCGCGTCCAAAACACACTAGCATCATTGCATGTACGTGTCGTTTTTTTACGCGTGACGTAGAGACGCCCACGCGTCGACGCGTGTGTCGGTCCGTCACAGACTGCATATTACGCAGCCCTATCAAAACGGTGCAAGCTAGAGTCAAGAAATCTAGCACGCCGAAACTATAATCGCACTTCTTACGTTCAAAATACTTACTAAGCACACCGACCCATCATCGACCTGATCGCCAGGAACTGCCACAAAAACTCTAGTTTTTGCCCCCCCCCATTTTTTTGCCGCTGGATGAGAGGGTTTCCCTCGCGGCGTTAAAAAAGGGTAGGGGCTTACCTACTAAAATGTCGTTATTTTACTGCCATTGACTCGTTTAGCGTGAAAGCGGTTGCAGATAAGCATATACTTGCTGCTTATCATAACAAGCACACTCCATACGAGCTTTTCGGAAGTACTAACGTCTATGACTTTGTACCACCTTATACTTGACGCTGTACCTTGATGGCGCCGGCACGCAGCCTATAGGCCTACCGCAAAGCATTCATCTTTTGATTGAGAACGTGCAAGATTTATAGGCCTAATTTATTGCACGAATACGACGTACAAGATACGAGAAAACATCATCGGTGATGGACGCGTGAAACGATGACGTCATAGACAGCAAAGCAAACGTCACAGTTTCATGTCAGCACGCCATGCAGCAAGCCGCAGACCACAACGAGGAATAAGACACGCTGCGACTACGGAGAAACTGGATACCAGCGGAATGAGAACTGTTCACGAGTAGCCGTTCGAACCTTTGCCGTCGCACCGCCGACCCGTAGCTGCGACATGTCTCCGCCAAGCCCGTCCAGAGCAAAGCGTCGTCGAACAACAATGACGGCCGGTAGCCAGTCGGGAGACACGGCCGCCGGCGCGCCGTACGGCGACCAGTACGTCGACGCCACGCCGATCATGTCGACGGAACCGGTGAAACGCAAGCGACTGGACACGAATGTCGCTCATCAGCAGCAACAGCAGCAGCAGCAGCAGCAGCAGCACGTCCAGACCGCCGTGACGCCAGCGCAAGTTATACCGACGACTCAGCAGTATCAACTACAGCAGCCGCAGCCGCAACCGCAGCCGGCCTCTCCAATGGCAACGACACCACGACCGCAGGCTCAGCATCATCACCATCAGCAGCAGCAGCGACAGCAGCAGGTGCAGCAGATGATAGGATTAATGCCAGTCTTCCATCGGCCTACGTACCGCTCAGACCTCGCAAAACACGGATATCTCGTTCGCAACTCTCTCGGATGTGGCTCATATTCAAAGGTGAACAACAGTGGTTGACATCAACTTAACAGCCTGCTCGTGGTGAATCATTCACAGTTGACGCGCATGTCGATACAGCAAACTATTTTGAAGCAGTAGACCAACGTCAAGTTGTCAAGTCAAGACAACAAGCTTAGCTGTCGCTAGGATAGTCGACCGTACTAGTTGTCAGTGACCTTCAAGGTCATCAAAGGTGGATGACTTTCATTTCATCCGAAAGGGCGTATGCCATTTCCTATTAGCGATTAATAGTAACCTTGGCAGTAACTCTCACCGTTTCCGAGATATGGCTAGTTTTTCCGTTAAAACGCACATTTTCCTACTCCCATTTCATACAACCACAAATTTGAAAATGTTTCCCTGTGAGTAGATCGTTGAAATTTTGCACGTATGAGTTCAACACACATGGCTAATTATTCGTGCAAAAAGTTTTCCCCTATACGACCTACCCGTTAGCCAGAGTACATCCGTTACGGACATACGGACGTCAACCATGCCAATAGCTCGACCGTTACTTAAGTACGGTCGGCTAAAAACTGGGCTTATGCTGTGGTTTGGCCGTTCATTTCATAATATTTCACGAAATCCTGTTATTTGTCTGTATGTGACCATTCCTGATTGAGTGACGATTTAGGTCAGATCGGGTAAGGTTGAATCGAATTTCATATTTTTCTGTGAATCGGGTCGGTCCGGTTGCGCCGAATCAAGAAAAATGTAAAAAATGATTTATAGCTTATTCTAAGGTTGTTTCGGTAATCTTTTTTTTCTAGCTGGAACGCCCGAAATTAAGTAACTAATTTTGGTCGCGTCGCTGTGCGCAGGTGAAAAAGGCGCTGAATTCTCGACGCAACTTCGAGATGACTGCGGTGAAAATAGTAGACCGCGTGCGGGCGCCGAGAGACTATCAGGAGAAGTTCATGCCGAGGGAACTGGCTCTGTGGCCGCGACTTCGCCACCCCAACCTCATCCGCTTTCTCGACTACTTCGAAGATAATCAACGTGTATATATGGTAGGCCCAATGCCAGTGTGTATGATTATGGTTAATAATAATGTTTTTTGGCCAAAAATTATACGGCGGACATCATGACATGGCAGATAGACAGCAACGGAAAGGCAGTCTACCACCAGATTTAGGTTATGCGGCTCAGAAAGAAACATCTTGACAAAAAGATATTTCAAGCATACGCCGATCTGTGTCAAACGACGTGATGCAGTCGCTCATCGTGGCGCTGGCGTTTTCCAGGCTTGACTACGGCTCCACAACTCTTGCCGGCCTTTCGAAGCAACTCATGGACAGGCTTCAGTCTGTGCAGAACGCCGCTGCACGGCTGATCTTCAAAGCTTGTCGTCAGGACCACATTCAGCCGTTACTGCGCAGATTACACTGGCTTCGGATGCCAGAACGCGTTTCGTTCCGGCTGGCAGTGCTAGTGTATCGCTGCCTCCACGGCTCTGCACCTGGCTACCTGGCTTCAGATCTTCAGTGCGTGTCACACACACCTCAACGCACGTCGACGACTGCGCTCTTCGACTACATCAGCGCTGGTCGCTCCACGCACTGTGCGTTCTACCATTGGCGAACGCACCTTTCCAGTGACTGCTGCATCGGTCTGGAACAGTCTGCCGGAGTCGGTCCGGTCGTCTCCTTCTTAATGCAAAAGAATACGTACTACATAATGCGTCACTCACGCATACATTACCAACATAGGGTCGTGGTTTTTACGCACTACAGCTATGCTGTATAGCGCGTCTATGGCGCGGTTGTTGTCTGTCAGTCTGTCTGACGGCTTAGGTTGCTATTGGTTACTAATAGGAAGTCGCATATTGGTTTTCAAATGAGACGAAAATCATCGGTTTTGGGTGAAGTTGAAGGGTCATAACGCACTACGGTATGCCAATCGTGCGGTATTGTGGCTAAACGGTGAGTCATAAAAGATCGGCGATGGTACCATCAAATAGGACACTGGCGACTTCCTTTAGGCTGTCAATGGTAACCCTGTCTCTATATTGCAGCGATTTGGCCGCAATTTTTAACCAAATGTTTCAAGCTGTAAGTGGTTGTACCTCAGAAACGGTGAGAGATAGGGCCAAGGTTACTATCAATCACTGACAGAAAGTCACATAATCAAATGACATGAAAATCATTGACCTTGGATGACCTTTAAGGCCATTAGTGCAACAGAATTTTATAATGGCTGTAGCGCGTCTTCCCTAACGACAGCTGGGCTTTCTTGTAAAAAACAAGCAACATTCAATTCTGTTAGCTTTATGCAAATTGTAAAACGAAGGTCGCAGTTCTAGATCAGAACTGTTCACGGAATAAGTTAATATGGTTGTCGTGCGTGCCACGTCTTTATGAAATGAAGTATTCAAAAACATGACAGTCAGCGGAAATTAGGCCTATTGAACAAATGAAACATTCAAAAACAGATTCTGACGTCAATTCCCAGTTCATTGTAGACAAATAAACATAATAAGAAGCAGACTAATTTGGACGTCGTGACGTCCACGTGTTAAAATTTGGGCGTACGGGCTAAAAATTTTGGGCGTATCTTATACGCCCAAACGTCAGCTATTGAAAACCCTGCATGAGCGTCCGTGGCTCCGTGCGTGAGTCCGTCCGTGCGTCCAACTTTTGAGACGCCCTTATCTCCATAACGGTGCAAGATAGGTGCATGGTCACAATGGACCATTTATAGTAAAGTGCAGGTGACGAATCAAATGGTCACGTGACTGACAACGTTAATTATTGTCTGTCCAATGCTAAGCGTAGCATTGGACAGAGTATAAAATCACCTGAGTGTCCGTGCGTCCGTGCGTCCAACTTTACTTAAGCTCTCTTCCTTCCCCTTCCCTTTTCCTTCCCCTTTCCCTTTCATTTCTCCTTCCCCTTTTCCTTTCCCTTTCCCGTTTTCCATTTCCTTTCCCTTCCACTTTCCCTTTCACTTTCCCTTCCCCTTCTCCTTCTTTTTTCCTTCCCCTTTCACTTCCCACTTTTCCCTTTTCCCCCTTTCTCTTCTCCTTTTCCTTCCCTTTTCCTCTTCCACTTTTTTCTTCTTTTTTTCCTTTTTCTTTCCCTTCTCCTTACCATTACCTTCCCTTTCCCCTCACCTTCTCCTTCTCCTTTCCCTTTCCTTTTCTTTTCCCTTCCACTTTCCATTTTTCTTTACTTTTCCTTCCTCTTCCTTTTTCTCTTTTCCTTCTTCCTTCTTTCTTTCTGTGCGTCCAACGTTTGAGGCGCCATATCTCCATAACGGTGAAAGATGGACGCATGGTCACCATGGACCACCCATAGGAAGTCGACCCTCTGGAGTCAAATGGTCACGTGACCGATGACGTCACGTGACCCCATAAGGTCAAGTTTGTGACCCCATTATCTTTGAGGCGCCATACCTCCATAACGGTGCAATATAGACGCATGGTGACCATGAACCATTTATAGTAAAGCGCTAGTGACGAATCTAATGGTCTCGTGACTGACAATGTTTATTGTTTAGTTAAAATAATGGAGAAGGATGAAAGGATCATTGCTGCTGTTCAATTTGAAATTAAACTGTTTGATTTTTCTAGCAGTCTAAACAGCTCACTGATTATAGGTATTTATACGGACATATACTGTAGGCCTAAACTATCGGAATGCATTGGACAGACTCCGTGTTCGTATGAACATTATCTTGTTGATATAAATTTTAACCTGAAATAAACGCATCGATTGATTGGTTAACTGAACGTCACGAGGTTTGCTGGAGGCAGGTGCTAGAGTTTGCCGAGGGCGGCGATGCTCTGCATCACGTCCAGACCACCGGTGCGCTAGGCGAGGACCAGGCAAGGACGTGGTCGCTGCAGGTCGCATCCGCCGTGACCTATATGCACGACCTTGGCATCGCTCACCGTGATCTCAAACTGGAGAATCTGCTGCTCACCGGCGACCGACGAACCATCAAGATCTGCGACTTCGGCTTTGTCAGGCAGACGACGGTGAGTTGCATTTTAATTGATCTGCTGCTCTCATCCAATCGCCCTCTGATTCGTTCGCAACACTATGGTTCTATATAAATAGGCCTATGGCATGCAAAATTTCAGCCATCTAGTCCAAGGGGAACGTCTTCAAAATTGGAGTTGAACTAAGGGGGTAGGAAATTCAAATAGAAATCTACTCTAGCCATATCTCGGAAACGGTGAGAAATACGACAAGGTTACTATTAATCACTAATAGGAAGTGGCATACGTTCTTTCAGATGAAATGAAAATCATCGACCTTGGATGACATTGAAGTTCACCGACAACCAGTACGGTCGGCTATCCTAGCGACAGTTGGGCTTCTTGTTCGTGTTTGCCGCTATCTTCTTAATGTAATATGCGTTATATAAATTTACGTTTTACTACTTTAAAATAACCATCGAATCATAAACTGTGGATGTATTACCGCAGCTGGCCGACGGCGGAGACATGAGTCAGACGTTCTGTGGGTCGAAGGCGTACGCGGCCCCGGAGATCTTGCAAGGTCGCACCTACGACCCGATGAAGGCAGATGTCTGGGCGCTCGGAGTCATCATGTACATTTTTATCACCGGCAAAATGCCATTCGACGAAACCAAGGTCTGTCTGCCAGTTCTTTCTTACTTTCGGTATTGAATTTTGTTTGTTTTTCTGTTTGCATTTTTCGAACAAACACGATCACTGCGAGGAAGTTTTATGACGTTGTCAACATACATCTTTCATACTTTGCTACCCGGTGCATAAGGCCTAAAAAATTTTCTTTGCTTGCTGTCGCAGACGGCAAAAAAGTAGGGACGGGGGCTGCATTTTTAAAAATTTATATTTTTCTATCATAACACGTCACGTAATATTACACAACAGGTCACAAACTAAATGGTCGTTACGACTTCGTCGAGTATCATGCCTCCGCCATCCTGACCTTGACCCTTGATCTTTTGACCTGAAAATTTGATGCCTGTATCCTCGCCCTTAAGTCCGTTAGTGGTAAAAGTTTGGTCAAATTTCGTCAACAAATGTCCTAGATATTTTGCTAACAATGTTTCGGGACGGACGCACGCGTACGCGCACGCACGAACAACCCGGAAACCTACATGTAATGCCTCTGGCCACTAGCTACGTTGGCGCAGACATAAAAACAAGTTGACACTAAAAATAGTAGGCCTATTCATAAGAACTAAAGTGCAGCACAGCAGATAGACACATAGTTTCTTCAGTAAAATTTGAAAAGCTAACAAGTAATTTGAGCAAAGCTCACGTGACGCGCAATAGCAGCGGTCCTGCCACCTGGACAATCGTGTACAGCATGCAATAGAATAATAGTGCGTCTTGAAGGAGTACTCAAATTTGAGGCTTCCGTACTGAAGACTCCTTGAATTTAAGAGATCGAAATTTAAACTGTTGAAAAGGGAAGTTCTATGCTAAAAATTTCATAGGCCTACGCAGGTTTTCCAGGTACATCTCCAGCCATTTCGGCGCAATTTACTCTTGAAATGAGCGCCACAGCCGAAAATTGCAAAAAACACTAAAATCCCCTGTTGTTCAAGGTTCAAGGTCATTAAAGGTAGTCGATGTCACTAGTGCTTGTTAATTATGATAAGTAGCATGTCTGTGCATATCTGCAACTGTTTTTACGGTAATCGAGCTAATAACGATAAAATAGCCACTTTTTAGGAGGTAGCCCCCGCGCAGATCTCCTTAAACCTAGATTCCTCCTAGAAGGTCGAAACTTTAATTGCTAAAATCTGAGTTGAATGCCATAAATTTCATTCCAGGTTGTCTTCGTCTATCTCTAGCAATTTCGTCGCAATTCATCCCTAAAATGTGCGCTTCAGCCAAAATTGCGAGAAATTCACTAAAAACCCCTATTTGGGGGTTCAAGGTCATCGATGTTAATAAATCTAAAAAGCCCGTCACCAGTGCTTATTATGATAAGCAGCACGTACCTATGTACCTATCTGCAATCGTTTTCACGCAACACGAGCCAATAGCAATAAAATAACCACATTCTTAGGGGCGTACCCCTCTTTGACGCCCGCGTGCGCAGGCCTCCTTGAACTTAGGGAGTCGAGACTTGGACTGCTAAAATCTACGTTTAATTCTGAAAATATCATACACAGATTGTCTAGATCTATCTTTAACCATTTCGGCTCAATTCACTCTTAAAATGTGTGCCGCAGCCCGAAACACAAAAAATTTATGAAAAGTCATCAATGCTGATAAAATTAATAATCCAGTGACCAGCTATCTACAACCGTTTTCACACTAAAAGAGCCAATAGCGGCAAAATAACGTCTTTTTAAGGGAGCAGCCCTCTTTGACGCTCTCGTTCGAGGGGAACCCTTCATCCAAGGGCATAAAATTTTGTCACGATTAACTAGAGTCCTTGGGGCAACCCACGGTGAAGATTTCGTGATCCTACAGCTTACACTGTTTTGATACAGACCACGAGTGTGACGGACGGACGGACACCAAGGCCATGGCTAAAACGCGCAAAGCCTTCTGCTATCGCGCGTAAAAACTGCAAAAAATATTTTGGAAGATCCAATGCAAATTTCAGGAACCGCAGGCCTAAGGTTTTTTAAACACGTGCGGCAACCGCGGAAGGACAGAATTTATTACGCGCGAAAGCAGTAGCTACTGCTTTCAGCGCGTCTTAGCCATCGCAATTCTGTCCGTCTGTCTGTCACACGGGTGGATCAGTCACAAACGGTGCAAGCTAAGATCACCAAATCTTCACCGTCAGCTGCCTGGAAGACTCTAGTTTCAGGAACCGTAAGGCTTTTCCATAAATTCGAAGGGAATCACCCCGAACGAGGGCGCTAAATGAGAGAGGGGTGAAGAAAATTTGCGATTTTTGGCCAATAAGTCGCTGTATCTCAGTAACGGTGCGAGATATGGCCTAGGTTACTATTAATCACTAATAGGAAGTCGTACACTGGCTCTCGATTGCCACAGAATTCAATGATCTTGGATGACCTTGAACGCCAAAATAGGGTTTTTAATTGATTTTTTTGTCGATTTCTGCCTGCGACACAAGTCTATATCATTCACAAGGTGGCGCCACGCAACTATCGTTTTGCGATCCAGATAGAGAATTTGGTGAACTTAGCATGAACACCCCAATTTTCAGCTAAACTACTGAACAGGAACTGTTATAGGCTTTCGCGCGTCTCGGGAGCATTAGCTCAAATTTCTTGTTTTTTTTTAGGTTAAATGCGAATCATAACGGTTTGCTTGTTGAACAGACCTATGATGGTGAATTATTTGACGAGTTGCATGCGTGATGCAGGGTACGAAGTCGATAGTTGAGGAGCAGAAGTCGCTGGACATGAAGTGGCTTCTGGTGCGACGACCGTCAGCCGCCTGTCAGCAGCTCATCCGTCGCACGTTCACGTGGGACTTCAGCGAGCGACTGACATCACGAGCTGTGCTGCTCGACCGCTGGATGACGGAAACATTCGCCGCCAGCCAGTCTCAGCAGCAGCAACCGGTCGACAAACCAGCGCCCGCCGTCTACCAGAACGCCGGACAGTTTCCCGACCCCGCGTCGGCACCAGCGGCCGTACCGGGTCTTCATCTACACACGGTCGGCGACTGGGCAGTCACGGCCACCGGCAAATGACCACCCACCAACCGGACCCAAGACCCTTGCCCGAAGAGCGGTGCATCTTTAGTCTAACGCTGTAGGTTACTCGACAAAAAAAACTATATTCCTGCCACGCACATTGCTCGTACTCTATCCACTCCCCGGGCCTACACGATACAGCGCGGTAGTGTAGTTCTCTATGCGTGTCTATCCGTCGATGTCTTATCAGTACTGACAAACAGGCGTTTATTTTGTTTTAATTTCTGGTGTCCCTGCCCCCGTTATAGCCGATTTCGTTAAGATCATTCTTTTGCCAATCCAGTCTCTTCCGTTAACTTACCGCGTTACATAACGTCACGTTCTTTAGCGTTCTGATCACACTGAAATCATTGTATTCGGCTATATAATTTTAATTTGTCAGCTTATTGTATAAAAACCCGTATATGGCATACGTGGATATGGTAATTGGCGTCGCCCTATACTCACGGTAGGAGTGAGTTGCAGTGACTCTAGCTTGCCTGCGTAAAGACAGTATCTCAGACGCAGCTGAAGAGGAACAACGACTGTGAACACTTACAACTCCAGTACACCCAAAAGCATTTTGTCAACCACTTATACTAATTCTTCAAACGATGTAACATCTTCTTCCTGGCTTGCAATAAATGTATCATTCAATTTACGTGTTGTCTTACTCTGTTGGAAAGTTTGTCTACATTATGGCCTGCAACCGCTGACATGTTTCAACTATATTATGCAACAATTTGATATTATTACTACAAATGTAAATTAACAAATACACTGAAATGGTAATGCCACAAATAATTTATTATCTAACAAACAATGACAACAATTAGGCCTAACATGTACATTTAGAATGCACATTTCTGGTACACACCAGAAAAAACTCAAGTGACAAAGCGGAAGCAATATGAATCATACAACTAAAAGGCAAACTCGAATTTTAACTAAACAAAAATAACAATAACAAAAGTAATTTGGTACGTGGAATCGCTGATCAACGCTGCTACTTGGTAAATCACAAATCCTTATTTAAAACTGCATATTTTCACTGGGATTCGACTACAAAAATTGTCCATTCACCAAGGGTTAGAGCAGGGTGCACAAATGTGACAGACAGACGATAGATAGATGACAGACCACGCTACAAAGAAATGTACAGAAATAGGCAGTATAGCATGTGTTGTGCGATTCCGCCTAAATAAACTATTTCCTTTCTGCAGCAGCCTATAAGTGGCACAAAACGATCGGGACAGCACTACCGAAATGGGCAACAGATTGATTTCGTCTAACTACACATCAATTAACTAAGACTGGCACAAACCCTAACTACTGACCCTATCCCTAACCCTAACCGACTCTGACCCTAAAAAGTTAGAAAATGCGAGAGTCGTAATTAATTTTTTTCGAGGTAATAAATGTCTGACTTGAGGTTAAATGTTGGAAAAAAAGTAGTTCGCTACGCTCACTTTACTTTTTTCAAACATTTAACCCTAAATCAGACATTTATTACCTCGAAAAAAAATTAATTATGACAGCAAACAGAAAAAAAGTTGCAAAAAGTAGGACTTGAACCCGCGTCCACTCGAGCAGCGGATGCTCACGCTGCCCACTTGGCCATGCAGCGGCTGTCTGCAAACGTTCTTCAACGGTGCTATTTATGCTAGCGCCATATAACCGTCCTATACTATAGTTATCGGGTACCAGCCTACTGGCTGCCTATTGGTTGTTGCCCATTCTGATAGTGCTCTCCTGAAGTGCTTGTTAAGTGGCATGCATACTGCACTTGAAGTGAACCTAGAATAAGTACAACTTGACACTCATGTCCGAATTTTACGTGAAATATGAAAATGCAGAAGCATCACAAATACAAACATCTGAGCACTAGTGAGCAGCCTTCCACAAAAACAGCCACCATGCATGTCAACATTACACTCTCTGTG
>Ga0209367_1000526_pt1 | contig 38828 bp, 26 predicted proteins | sample WorMetLIZISLAND2_FD_187412 | JGI IMG/M metagenome (GOLD analysis project Ga0209367, IMG submission 187412) | Marine gutless worms symbiont microbial communities from Max Planck institute for Marine Microbiology, Germany - Olavius geniculatus... ...
GTCCAGTAGATGTGTCTGTACACGAATAACATCAGCCGAAAAGCTGTCACTCACTAGAAAATTAAAGCTCCCCCAGTCGTGATCGGAGGAGAAGCCCCGCCGACAATAAATCTGGTCATTTTTAATCTCACAGAACACTTCTGGTAGAACGATAGCGTACGAGTGGCAAACAAAAAATGTGTGGCTTTTTTGCTTTATCCTGACATGATTGGGACATTTATCCTGGCTACCTTGGCTATATAGCAGGACATGTCGAAATATTGCGGCTCCGCCGCCCAGCTCTGACCCAGGATTGACCAAGGCGACCATTATTATGACCACTATTATTTTCCGGACAGAGATATACCCAGGCTGTGGGTATGGAGCGGTGCAGAGTGCAGACCTGCGCATGGAATCGATCTGTATAGTCCGTGGGTGCTTGGCGTAAGTAATGATGATGCGGTGATCATGACTGTGGTCTGTTCGCGCCACGTTGATCGTGTTCCGACCGTTGTCTGTGTAGAACAACAGCCGGGCCTTCGCGTCCACCACCACACCCTCGGGCGACGAACCTAACAAGTAACTTCACGTCATTATCAGATCATAGCAGTTGTAGTGTATGCCTATCTACATTACAAAGTGAAACCCTCCACGGATGCATTACAACACCAATTCATCAATCAGACATAGAATAAAAATTATAATTAATGTTGAAAGATTCCGAAAAAAAAACAGATTAAAGTTGATCTCGTTTGGCTCACTGTCTGCATGCTTGTTCGATACGCTCTAAGCTGATGTTACCTGGTTGGAGCCGAAGAAATATTTTGCTGTTTGAGCCGTTGATGTCGGCGCGACGAATGGTGCGACTCTCAATGTCGGTCCAGTAGATGGTCTGCGTCTCAGGGTCGAAGTCGACGGCGACCGGGTTCTGCGGCTTACTAGCGGCCGGCAGCTCGAGCACCGTCGTGCCATTCAGTGCCATCTGGAACAGTTTGCCTTGTGGACCGTCGACGAACAGCAGAAAATTGTCGTGCACAACTGACACAGCAACAGCACGTTGCAACGGTTTCATTGTGTGAACAACTTGGCAGAAAATCAGCGTGCAGTGCAGGCATAGTGTAAACTGAAGCTAAGAACAAAATCAACTTTATAGCTTTCTCTGCAGTCTTTGATTTAGAACCCTGAGCTGCAGCCGATAGCTGAATTCGCCGCAAATTTTTTTGTGCCCTGAAAGACCGCCGAAAAATTCCGGCTGGTCGAATCCGCTGACAAATTTTGTTCGCCGGAAAAAATAATGACATTCATATGCTTTAAAATCTGAATTTCGATTGTTCACAGGTAACAATATGCTACTTGAGAACAACGAAAATTGAGATAGGCCTAATAAAAGTAAAAAAAAATCGCAAAAAAACAACGGCAAAAGACGATTGTTTTTAACTGCGCAAACAAATGAATCAGACTAAATTCGACATTTAGAATTAAAACAGAAACGTTAATAAATTAATCTAACTTTTAAGCTATCAATTATGGGGTGTTTACGCGATCCAGCAAACGTCCAGCAATTCACGTGTATTTTGAATGCATTTGCTGGAAGTTTGCTGGGCGTTTGCTGGATCGTGTAAAGACATTATTAGCGATATTTTCACAATATATCCACAGTACTTATACTGAATTGACAAAGGCGCGTTCACCTAAAACGAACGGATTAAAAACCAAAACCTGCACCATTTAAGCAAACATTTGTTAGGCCTACACAAAAAAACCCATAAAAATCAAAAGCCAATAGCCTAAGCAAAGCTTCCGGGCATTTGGGGTAGAGTTAACAATTCCTTTGCATCGAAATTAAAAGTCAACAACAAAGGTTATTAGCCTAAACCGTCAACGTACCTGACGATCTTTGGCAAGATGCACTACTTAATGAAACCGCTAAAAATAAAAGAGTGAGCATGGCTATATATCGATGTTACTAAATAAAACATCCATGGCAATTTTGAACAGAAAACTGCATGGACGATCGCGGACGATCGCGTTCACGAGCACCTATCAACGGCCAGTAAGTCGACCCCCTCGGCGACTCTGCATTTCCGTCAAAGTGACATCGCTCTGTCCATCGCTCGAAGCGTCTTCCGAACGATGGCCGTAAAGTTGTGAGGCTGACAAGACAGGATGCATGCGAGTCTCATAGAAACAGCGAAACGGCATGAATTAATGATCATGTCGACCGCATTAATATGCAGCCGGCGTTGCCCGTCACTGTAGTCGATGCCACTGTGCAGTAACTTCGTCGCATTTATTATCAACTGCAGGCTAGATAGGTGTCGCTGGTGCTATATTCGCTGTATAGAAAAAAGTTTCCGATCTGTAGTGTTGGCCCATTTTGAGTAATATGGATGGAAGCCCTGTCAGACGACAGCACAATATTTCAGATAGTACGAAAAGTGGGAAAAACAAAAACAACTAGCTTCAAGTATCGACCGATTCAAATTCTGTCACTGGCATGTACTCTTCAGACATTTTGCAACAAAGCAATCATTAAACATCCCATCACATTTCTAAAGCGTCGCTACACGTGAGTGACCACGTTGTGAAATGCTGCAGTCAGAAAACAAGAGCGCATGTCATTGCCAATTCTGCTGCACATCAGGCTGGTATAGCATACTAATCCTGAAGTACGGTACAACGGCAGCAATTGCAATTTTACACAAAAACTTCAGTTCAAATTCTTCTTTAGTAACTTAATGTATCGGCAGTTCGTCATAACATTAGCACACCATTTAGGCCTACTTGAAAACTTGAAAAATTTATTTGTCATCGGTGTTTCACTTTTGACGTAAAAAAATTTGAAAATTACTACTTAAAGAATGTAGAGATTTACTTACGTTCTACAAAATAATATTTTTCTCTCAAAAATGCAAAGTATTATTTATAAATCCTATTATGCAGTTATTTATAGTTGTTGATGTTTGGCAGCATTTCCACTTTTGGATGCAAATAACTAAGATCTTCATCGTGGCAGTAGGCTAAAAGGACTGACACTTTGCTCATGTCCACACCACTGAAAAGATTTAGATGAAACTTTGCTATGGTGCACACTTTTTTCAGCCTAGGAAAAATGAACATGGTCTTGAAGCTACTGCAGACACCAAGCTATTCACCAGAGCACATCATTTGCATGCTCGTGGCTGTAATTTCATCATCGTTTTGTCAGCAGAATGATACATGTATATCCAGAAACCATGCTTGAAAATTTGTTATGGAACATGCACTCAACGATGGACTGGAAGCAACACATGTAACACTGGCTTTGTGTTACAGAATTCAGACTCAGTGTCTATACATGTACAGGCTCAATTGCCTAAAGAAGGAAACAAAAACCCTTCTTATGCCGCAGAGAGGCATGGCACCATTTGCCCTTTTCAAAGTGAATATGAACTCAATTTATGTGGCACATAAAAGAAACCTCTAATGCACTGCAGTTAGTCTCTTCTATGAGCTCTTTATATACGATATATCACCTATACAGTTTGTTTTTTAACAATTAAGGCTATGCAAATTTTGAACAACGCCATCCTCTTACCAATTCCATAAATGTCAAGTTCCTTTCTTTGGGATTTTGTTTAAATGACCTTATTTCCACAGTGTCTGAAATTTGGCCAACAGCCAAAAGCAAACTTCCAGGAAATGATAGAAGTCTTGTTTTATACAGGCCCAAGCAATGCCTTGTTGCTGAGCCAAAAGCATCAAGGTATAAAAGTAATAAATCTATCTATACTATTTTACATAACCAAGAAGAGAGTACACTCAACATTAGGCAGGGCTGGCTTAAAATATAAATCCAACACAGAAGATGGCACAACCAAATCAAAAGTTCACTTAAACTACTGTTCGAAAGCACACTGCACAGCATAAACTCAAAAATACTGTCACAGTTGGTTGTCACCAGTCAGCAAGTGTAATGACTGCAGTAAAACAAAATCAAAATCAAGTTCATTTCAAGTTTTGTCATTTTTCTCTCAAAAGTCACACATGAATTAAATGACAACTTTTCAAATCATGCAGCAGAGTTTCTGCACCTATGAACTGCTTAACAAGATCATATCTGACCATGGCATCAGAAAAAAACTGTGATATTCTGAATAACGAGCAACCTTTGAGGCTAGGCTATGTGAGTGGAGATGTTCACTTGGCATAATTTCTATAATCTCCAAATATCTATTGTTGTCCATTATTGCGTATACGAATTGAAATGTAAAGTTCACATCTGTAAAAAACGCACAACATTTGCGTGCATATGACGCAGTGTATTATAATCATACAAAATGAAACTGCATTGCTTGGAGAAAATACTATCGCAAACAAAGAACACAGAATAACAGCATGACTACTGCAACACGTCCATTTTTTCTTCCGCACCATCTGTCCTTCCTGAGTCAGAAACCACAGTGCTAGGGGACGACCGTCTCGGCTGTTCAACAACTTCTACTGCAGCAGCCTTCTTGGTCTTAGTCTGTTGTGCCTTATCTCGCTGCTTCAATCTCTCACGCTTCCCCTCCATCACTGGAAAGTCAGGGAACTTTGACCGAATCTCTGCAGACAAATGGGATTTTACTCGCTGTTTCTTAGTCCTTGTATCTGTCTGTTTTTGCTCAGCAGTACTGATGGAAGCAGCTCCCGGCGCCTGATACCTGCCGGTACAAACATTCACACAACACAGATGCAGCTAACGAGTGCCAAATGATAAGTGCTGTTTATAAGCTGGGCTGATAGCATAATGGTAGGGCGTCAAAACTGACGATGAAATAATCGCAGTATGAAACTCGGCCGGGTCACTGTAAAGTATCAACACTAGAGCTAAGTTATTCACACTGATGTGCCTCTGTCACCAAGTAGTATGATCTGGTACCAACTCTGGGGCAATAATGCTCTGCAGCTGGGAATGTAACTATAGGACTGGGGTTATACTGGTTTTGTGTTACAGAATACAAGCTCAGTGGTCTATCCACGCTCAATCTCAAAAGGGAAACAAAAATCCTGTTTATGTTGTACAAGGACACAGCACCATTTGCCCATTATAAGTAAGTAATAAGTAAATTAATATGGCACATAAAATAACTTCTGACGCACTGCAGTTACTCCCTCATAAAAGCACTTTTTTCTGTATTATCACTCACATGCTTAAAAACTAAGGCTATGCAAATTTTGCAAAACTTCATCCTTATGAAAACTCTATTACTGTCCAGTTTCAGGTTTAACCAACCCACTTTCCACAGTTGCTGAGGTCAAGCCAACTACCATACCAAAAGTAAACTTTTGGGAACTAATGAAAGAAAACTTTTATAAAGACATATTTTAAGAATTCTATGATACAGACCCAAACATCATCTTATTGTTGAGCCAACAAACAGTTATAATAATGATTTGTGATTTTTCATTTAATACACAGGTAATTTACAAGCTGAAACAATTCTCCTCACAAGAGAAATGCATCAATACCCTGGTAGAGTAGCATCCAGTGGATCTTTTGATAACAAAATTGTTATAACCGGTACATCTCGATTGACCTTTAACCTGAAAAGCACAACCAAAAAAAAACAAAATATAACTTGTCACTGGTATTTCGACAAATAATGGGTTCTACACTGCTTTGAAAAAAACAGACTGCTGTGATCTGCAGAAATAAGTTCAAATAATTCCGGTCATTTTTGACATAAGAAATCTCTTCATTCAGTTATTCACTCTCCAATACAACATGTCATTACATTATTGGTATTGTGTTATTGGACTAAAATTTACTGACAATAAGAAAATTTTCGGACTGCCCAAAATTTAGAGTATGCAAATGCCCTTCCCCCCTGCTATGACACCACTGGTTGTCAGGGCAGAGTTAACAATCACTAAAATACACAACACAGAAACAAAGAACAAGCAAACAGTGCATCATAAAAATGAAATAATGATGACTATATCCTAGTACAAGTACAACCATAAACTACAGTGTGTACTGACTAACCGGTCCATGCCGTCAGTCTTTGGATCCCAATATTCTTCGATCCTGCTCATACAACAGCAAATTATAAAACAGTGTTGATCACAAATGTTTATGTATAAAACAAGAACAACAAACACAAACTAAAGTTGCTGACACACTGACCATTTTCTGGCGCCTGTTTCTGGCACCAGAAACCATGACACACTAAGCCAGCAATGATACCGGCAAAAAAACAAAGATGGATTCCGATTTTGAAAGTTTTGAGAATGATGACGTCATAGCCGCTGTTTTAGCATTCAGGTTGTTGAAAAAAATCCAAAAGAAAAAAACTTTAACTTTCATCTTTGTACACAAACAAACGAGCAGTGCTATTGTCTGCTCGGACTGACCAATCATGTTCAGCTTTCCAGAAGGTTTCCGGCATGAAACTGAACATGCTCTATCAGGCGCCGGTTTCTGGCACCAGAAAAGTATGACAGACTGACCAGTTTCTGCTACCAGTGGACTGGTACCAGAAACAGGCGTCTGAAACTGGCGAGTGTGTCATCATTAATTCACTATAACACTGTGCCATTGTAAGTTACATAAAACTATAAACAGCATATGACAACAAAGAAGTTGAACTCAATGATACCTACCTTTTAAATCGGATTTCAGTTACTTGATATAAATCCTGAAAATCAAAAACAACAAAAGAAATTTAATATAAATTTGCAAAAAAGTAGAACAATTACTTTTTAATATAATTATCCTAACAGCAAGGAATTGTTAGCTAGGTACCTTATCCAAAATACAGGGTTCCCACTCTTTTACTCACTAAACAATCTAGGACTTTTCCAGGACCACCATTAAAAATTTTCCATGACCTTTTCATAGCCCACGAATGTTTAAATATACGAGGGTTGTTCGATAAATTCCAGGACTGTTCTTCTCAGTAAGCACACAGTGACCGTTGAAAACCAAAACTATTATGAAGTTGTACAGTCACTATTGTACATCACTTACCATGGTTTCATTTATGACATCACGCTGTGACATCATTATTATCAAAATATAAATGATAGGCACTGATTTTTGGCATAGTCACAAAATAATCATAAAATTTTCTAGTTGCAGAAGGCGTAAAAAGTGATGAAATTTATTGTAGATTATCTGTAGTATTTAGCAGCGACACTTTATCACGTTTGAAAGTAAGTGATTTTCTAAAACTTTCCAGGTCCTGGAATTTTCAAGAAAAAAAATCCAGAACTTTTCGGGACTTTCCAGCAGGCGTGGGAACCCTGAAAATAGTTAATGGTCTTTTAATCTGGGAAAATCTAAAACCATTATGAGATTCGCACAACTGTGTTCAAAATGTGGACTGCCCAATACTGTCTAGTAGTATCTATGAACATTTCTGTTTATTGGCTCAAGTGATAACATGAAGAAAGTAACAAATGTCTTTCAGTTATGTGGCTAACAGTGATAAAGCATCACATAATTCTAATAATGCTCAATCTGTTGTAAAGGTAAAAAGTGGTGTAACTCTTTATGGGAAACCCATCACAGAGCTACAGAGCATCATCTGCCATATGGCATTACCTGCTGCCTGACACAGGTGAACGTGCCTCGACTTAACACCAGCCAGACAGGCTGGTATTCGACTCACCTACCGAGAGAGATAAAAAGCCACACTGACCTTGGTGTTGGTTGGTTATATACCTCTAGATAATTTACCAGTCTGCATACAATCACCAATCCAATTAGTAACCATTTGACCTGACCAAAAGTCAAACCCATGACCTTGCAATCATAAGTCTGACACACTACTGCTACACTACCAAGCCACCACATATTACAAGTGCTACTTTTGAAAAGTAAGAATATGCAAAAAACTACTGGTACTAAATTTTTTATGTCAAAAGCTAAATAAAAAACAGGGTTAGCAGGCAGAAAAAAAAACAACTTTTTTGTTTTAAAAAATCCTCATTACCTAGAATTTCGATTTTGATAAAACCAGGTTGTAATCTGTAACAAACATATAACCATGCAGCATTGTTGGAGAACATTTCCACAAACCCTGAACTGACGCTTCATTATCTCAGCACATGAAATTGCTTTACTGATAGCTTGACCACAACCATTCCATGTCAGCTGCCTTGTGTTTGGCTCCTTCACAAGTATCAATACATAGCTAACTGACTACCTCAACAGGTTGATTAACAACAACATACATATTAAGAACAACATGGTCAGATCTAGCAATAACAATATTTCTAAATAACAAGGAATTTGCTCAATGTTGTGTTGTATGGTATACAGCATTGCTCATATGAACACGCGTTATGTCATGTTCTATGCTATAACACAAACACTGTGACACTTTGATAGACAACAGATTATGATGCAGCAACAATGTTCACTATTCCTAGCCTTTCTGTCACTGTCCTTATTCTTTATTTTCTACCACACATTCATCTAGTCACTGGTGACTGTGAAACAGACACAGCACCTAATGCCCATTCATTTTTTGTTCTTCACTATCCAGTGTTTCACTGCTTTACACAGCCATACTAAAAAATCCCCCAACAAATGCTGCTAGAAAAAAAACTGCAGCTGTCCACACTTTAATTCACCAAGAGTAGAGAATGTTGACACAACTACATATACCTGGTATTCATCAACAACAACAGTTAATAATCATGTGAAATATGAGAAATAGAAAAAAAAATATTTTAGTCTCACATTCATTTTCCTTTCAGCAAATTTCATCACGTTGTGAATTTTACTTCCAGTGTTGACATTCATATGAATGGCATTTTCATGCAAACACTGCATCTGCACATGATCTTCAAGTTCCTTTACTTCACCCTTTTCGTAATTCTCCACTGTGCATGCCACACATTACAATCAAATATACGCTTAACCACAAACTTGTTAAACTCTGCAAGATAACAAGATGAATGAATAACCAGATAAATTACATTTGTTCTCACATTATCACCGCTGATCCCATTCAACTACTTTGGCTTTTTGGATAAATGCACCCTACCGATGTATCTATCACATCAAAATCTATTCTTCAGATTTTGTAATTTATTTATAAAACCCACTAAACTTGATTCAACGGATAAGATTACTATTAAAGTTAGGAATCAGAGTATGGTTTGTCACAAAACACTGCACCAACTGCACTGGCTGCATCGACAGCACTGAAACCAAATATGATCAAATCAAGAACAAAAAATTAAAATTCAGCTTGAAGGTTAACATCAGTGTCAGGTTTAGCAATCTGATGTGATCATATATTTGCTGCCAGTGCGGTCGATGCAGCCAGTGCAGTGTTTCGTGTCACCACTGAGGGAATGATATCCTAAACTCCTGCTTTTCTTGACTTTAAACAGGTTATAATGCCACACGGTTTACATCGTAAAATTCTAGGCGTTTGAGAAACAGCATACACGAATATGTTTGGGCAATAGTTGATGTGTCTTCACCACTACCGATGTCATATCCTTTCTTTCTTCTAAGAATGATCAACTTTAACAAAATGAGTTCCTGGCCATTGGCCGTGGACATGTCTGTAGTCCTCAGTGCACAGTGCTGGTAAGATACGTGTGGCGACTTGCACCAATACTGGTGTACTGTCAGTGTGTCACTTAATGTGACTTAAATTAATTGGTTAGTTTTCAACAATTACGTCATTACATCACACTTACTGATTGTAACTAACAAACACAAATGTTATCCAGCATAATTTAGTACAACTTGTGTTATGAAATAGCAAAAGTAAACAACATAGAATAATATTCTACAGTGCGCAGTGATGACAATACAATAAATAAGTAAATTAGCAAATAACTGACAGTCTTGCAGAGCGGATCAAAGCAAAGCGTGTCTTTAGAAATTTCCCACCCAGCTTAGCTGTCGCTAGGAAAGACACATTAACATGCTATAGTTTATACAGTTCCTGTTGCAGTACTAACCTTCAGTGTCATCCAAGGTCAGTGATTTTTATGTCATTTGAAAGCCAATATTAGTGATTAATAGTAACTTTGGCCTTATCTCTCACCGTTTCCGGGATACGGCCACTTACGGCTTAAAACTTTCAACTAAAAATTGTGGACAAACCGCTGCAGATAGAAACATGGTTACTATTGACAGCCTATAACAAGTTGCTAGCGCCCTATCCGATGGTACTATCGCCGATCCCTTACCACTTTCCGTTTAGCCACAATATTGCACGATTGGCATACCACATTGCGTTATGACCTATCAACGTCATCCAAGGTCAATGATTTTATGTCATTTGAAAGCCAATATGCGACATTCTATTAGTGATCAATAATAACCTAGGGTCCTATGTCATATCTCCGACAGCGCAGCAGCGGCAGTACTTTTACTTATGGGATTGTCGCGGCGTGACCATGTGCGTTCCTCCCTAAAGAAGCTTCACTAGTTACGGATAGGCCTACCCGTGGTGTACAAAATCAAGTTCAAGTTGGCTCTAAGTCTATGATAAATTATGGTCAAATATCAAATAAACGCAGTTTTGAACATTTAAGGACAGCCGCGGTAATTATATGTCAGCCATCGATCCATGTATCTTATTTTACTCTTTATAATGCAAAAGTTTTGTGTCATCAGTTTCTATATTGGTATAAAATGTCTGCTGTTGAAAGGATCAACTTTCGACTTGTTTCATCGTTCTCAAGAAATTAAAACAAAGTTTTCTTTTTATTCACCATATCATCTACCGCAATACAGCATAGTCGCTATGTACAGGCAGAGATAACACGTAACGCACATCGATGTCAGGTAACGCAAGCAGCATATCGAAGGCAGAATAGCAGAACATCATATCGATATAGTTTTCTAGAAAAGCGTCCTGACTAAAAAAATTCAAAATGTTAAATATTTATCTAATTTCAAAATAAATTTATACAAAAAACATTTACAAAATTGAAAAAAATGCATCATGTTGACAGCTTTTGCTGCAATTTTCATGAAATGTCATCGACAACAAATAAAACATTTTGTCATTGTGCCGTCGATATGCGGACGTTTGACGCGGCTTCAGTTCAGCTCTACAGGTGCATTGGATTGTGAAACGCGGCGGCCGCTGCCCTGGTCCTCAGTGCAGAGTCATCGTCGCCGTGATACACTACCGGCGGCAGGCAGCCGCTCGCCGTAGCATGACGCAGCGGCGACTGGATACAACAGTGTGACGTCGGCAACAGAACTCCACTCGCAACCGCTGCAGCAGCAGCAGCCGCAGCCGGTCCGTAGCTGAACGTCTTGATGCGTGCGGCGGCGACGGCGGCGGCGGCGGCCGCCAGCGGCAGACAGACACCGGCTGACGCTGCCACGTCACTGACACTGGCGAGCTGCTGCAGAGCCGCGTACAACTCACCGGAGCGACGTAATCTCTGCTCCAGCACCGTCTGTGACTCGGACCAGCGCGTCAGAGCTCCGCTCGGCCCGCAGAACTCACTACACGGCAGCATGGAGGCTGGAGGCACTGGCGGGGGGAGCGGAGCTGACTGAAGCGCTGGTAGCGGGGTGGGAGGTTGGACGAAGACGCCTGCTGTGACGGGACTTGTCGACTGTAGACTGAAGTAGTCCGGAACGATACCGGGACATGCGATGTTCGTCGTCGCTGAACCAAAACAACCTGGACAACCCGTGCACCACGTATACAAATAGCATTGCATCTTCGTTAACTGTCACGTGTCGATAGATCACCTACTCGAAAATGCGGACTTTGTGTTATTATTTTATTGACCGCATAGCAACTTTCTTCTTTGTTTTTATCATTTGTGTTTCACAAGTTCTGTGATGAAATAAGTGCAATATTTCGAATCGCTCTTAACAAAGCAATATGCTTTGCTGAACATACGTTATACTAGGCCTACTATTATAGATGCATACTGCATAAACGCCGAAATCAGTGATCAGAACTGTCAGTGATCAAAACGAACTCATGTTTAGTAAACAACTACACTTTCCAGTATTCGTATTATGCTTCAGTTTACCAGTTCCTAGATGCATGAAATATCGACTAACAATGATAGAGTTTGTATATCATGTTAAATGTAAAAACATTTCAAGATGGATGCAATAGTTAATCTAGTTGGCGCAGCTGAGATTCTTATCCGAGTAATACTAACCGAACTGCTGTAAGCCGGAAGCTATTGACGAAGGCATGTGCAAGCCGGTGCCGGGGATATGTCCGAATGGAATGCCAGCTTTGTCGTGGTCGGTCGTCACCAGCCTGGACGTGGCGGCTGACGGTTTCACGGCCGCCGTTTGGATTGACTTGGGACGTCGTCGAGGCCTGTACTTGTAGTCGGGGTGTTCGGCCATGTGCAACGCGCGCAGTCGCTTCGCCTCGTCGATGAACGGTCGCTTCTCCGTCTCGCCCAGTCGCTTCCAGTCGGCACCGAGTCGCTTCGAGATCTCCGAATTGTGCATCTTCGGGTTGTCGTGCGCCATCCTGCGCCGCTGACCACGTGACCAGACCATAAAGGCGTTCATCGGTCGCTTGACGTGGTCGCTGTTGGTGGTCCTCATGGCGCAGGTGGTTGGCGTGAGTGCCGTGGGTCGAGGGTCTGATGTCACTGCTGACGTCAGTGCAGTCGACGTCAGCGACGCGCCAGTCAGGCTGAACTTGGCTTCCGCGTACACGCCGCAGTCCATCAGCTGTACGCGCAACACATACAACACCTTCGTGTACAACAATCAAGACAATAACTGTTATGATATGAGATGAAACTTTTGTACATGCAGACAGGCCTATTGGCTTATCTACATTATTTGCATCTCGTTCGGAACGCGAAACAAGGAAGTAATAAAAGTATCGGTTAATTTTTTGCCGTGATTAAAAATATCAAAATATCATATATACGAAAATCTGTAGCAAAAACTTTACATGCTCGGCTATATAATTGTTTAGAATTAATTTATGAACATTAGCAGATTCTTGCTTCTTGTGCAAATGTATGCACACTTTCTGTGTTTTTCCCTTTTCTTAATCACTCGTTTTTATTACCTTAATTACCACTGCTTATGTGCGTTTGTCATTAATTATATACTGTGTACTGCATACCTACTTTGCGTTCGATCGCTTAATGTCATTCGTCGTAAGCCTACCACAAAATTTTTCGTTAGCCGGTATTTACAATATTTACGACAGCAGATTGTTTACAGCAAGGAAGTCACAGTGATTACCTCAGAGACTTCAGGCGGATGACAGTGACAAGATCGTCAGCAATCGCGTGTTTCAAGATTCGGCGCCTGATCATTAATTTTATAAGTTGCCGCTGTCGCCACTGATGCGGAGGAGCAGCATCTTACAGCGCTGCTGCTGCTGCTGCTGCATCTGATTGGCAGTGACGCGATCCGCCTTTCATCTCTGCGCTGGCCAATAGCTCAGCATAGCTGTAGACGCCGTCATTGTAGGCCACACTGAATGAAGCACGTCAAAACTTCACGCGATTCCCGTACATATATTGTTGCCGTCTAAAATGTTTAAGTTTTCATTTAGGCTACGTCAGTTAATATAGGCCGCATGAGTGCATTGCGTTACACGTCCGTCCGTTTGCTTGTTTGTGCGTCTGCCTCGTAAAGACTCCTAACTCGAAGAAACAAACAGAAACACCAAAAAGCAACATTGTTGCAAACGCTCCTTAGAGCAAGCGTTAACGTTGTGCCTATTGGCAGTTTAAAAGTTCAAGGTCTCGAAAAACGAACGACGTAGGCTATGTCTCACGTAATCACAGCTCCCGTTGCTTGGATATAGTCTGCAAACGAAAATTGCAAATATAGTACATCTAACATAAAAGGAAACTTAAATACCAAAAGGATGTCACTCTTTTGACTTACCTTCTGTATGAAACAACAAATACTTTAGATTGTAACCAATCTAATGTATACTCCGCATCTAATGTACACTCCGCTGATACTACAGCTACTACTATACTCAGCTACTACTACTACTACTACTACTACTACTACTACTACAGTATTATTACTGCTACAACTGCAACTAAAGATCCGAGACATTTTTTACAGAAGCTATAGCCCATTTTGTTCCAAATTTTGTTGCCATGGCAACGGGGGTTAGTTGGGCGTAAATATAAATGACACTGTTAAATTGGCCGACTCCGACAACCTCACCATAAAACCAAACCCGAAGTGGATAAGATGACTGGTTGCTGAGATATGGCCATTTGAAGTTCTTCCAGGAAAGCTTATCCAGGAACGGAGGTCGGTCGTCGGTCAGTTCTCACTGTTACACTGATCTCATATATTCCTCTTTGCTACGTTAATAACGTAAAATGAGCGGAAAAAATAATTAATTATTAATTAATTATTATAGAGGGATGGTTGCATTTTATGTCGCCACTCGGCGCCGACGTTTTTGCTATATTTTTTACAATTGTTAAAGATGCATGCAGCATACGTTACGTTGACATTTTAGTGTCTCGCAGCATGGCGCATTTTAACCAGTGTTGAACAGATGAAGCTGTACTGTTTTTGAAACCTTAGAAATCTACTATTCCAAATCGCACAATTACTAATTTCTGCATTAAATGGGAGATACACGATCGTCCCCGGACCGCACCAATTGATCGAAAAAAAACAATTCGAATAACTATAAATTATGTACGATTGTGCATAAAACTGTAAAAAAATTATTATCTTTTATGTATGGCATTGTTGGAATGACTAGTCAGCGTTGGCAAAAAGTGACTCCGTTGTCAATGCTAAGAAAGACGGCTTTGAGACTGTGCAGTTACTGTACACATTGACTGCGCAATGCACGAGAGTGGCATGGGTTAAATGAAGGTGCGCGCGTGTTGTAGCCTAGTTAATTGTCCACGGCTCTTCGAAGGAAGACGAAATCAAAGCCACTTCAGCAATTACACTTAGCGACGGCGACCGAGGACAGGCAGGTAGACGCCTGCGGGCCGGAGCGTGTCTTTGCTCGAGCCGGTCTCCACAAATGCAATCCAGTTCGTTTGTGCGAAATTGATTGTGTGCTGTTTTGTCCCCGCGAGCGACCCACGAGCGACATCTCTGTCCGCCGCGGCATTGGCTATTTTGTCGTCGCCCATAATGCGATAATTCTGACAGACGCGAACGCCCGGTAGGCGCATGCAGTCACAAGATGGGACTTATCTCGTCGGTGCCGGGCGTGTCGCCTGCCGCTCTTTGCAAATCCGCTCCGAGTTCAATTCCGGACGTGAAATTAGACGGTAATCGTCGAATTTGTTTCGGTGATTCAGTTACGCGGCGGACAACATCAGACAGTCAGTCAGACAGACAGTGGCTGCATGGTGTGCAGGTCGTCGTAGCATCTCACTGCAGCGACGGCGCAATTCGTTCTCGTCGCGCAATCGAATTCGTGTCGTCGGATTTAATCACCGCACACTATATGTGCCTTCACAAATAGTTCTGTGTCGGCGTTGTTGTTATATGACCGCAGTGACCCACACAACACGGTTGAACTATAGTATTCGCCGTCACCTTTCACAATCGACAATGTCAATAGTTCATTGCAGTTGTACTTGCCTACTTTTTATATCATGAAAAAAGATATTGCTGCCAGTCTGATATAACATGCGGCAATTCACGTTGTAGCTAATAATGGAAATCGCAGCAAATACATTTCTGTAGTCTGTTGCCTGCAGCCCTTAACGAACAGCAAATGCAATACGGGACAGACAGACAGACGGACGGCCGGACGGACAAAACGCACAATGCGGTCGATAGGACGTCTGCATAACATCGGTTTAGTTCACACTGAGTCGTGCTAAGAAAGCAACCGTAACTTACTTAGCCATAACATCCACTGCATTTATTTTTACCGTTATTTCGTGCGAAATATAAACTCAACAACTTCTCATATAGCTTTCGTTCGTATATGGAAAACTACTAATTGATCATCTAATTAACGGTGAGCCGATAATAGGCAATTACAACGTCAACTTGCAGCGTGAAAGCGGAAGCATGGCGCGCGCGTTCGATGGGACGCAGTCTAACGACTTCCGGTCGGGTCGGGTCGGTGTTTGGTCGTACTTGAGCACGTGACCGTGTGCTTCACAACATGGAGGACCGAGTCATTAAGTCGGTGCCGCTCGACCACGACTGCAGTCAGTCATCACTCAGTGCCCAGTGGTTGTTGTGAATGAAGTGGCTGACAAGTTTAGGTTAGACGTCAGTAAACGTCGTCGTGTTTTGCAATTAGTCGCCGACGTCATCTTTCGCTCCGCGACAACATCGTCTGGCCGGCGCTTAACATTGCATTAATTAGATCGACTCGCTCGCCCAATCGCCGTCACGTTTGCAATATTCATATGCGACCAGTTCTTTACGCAGTCTTTTCTGTTCGTTTAATTTATTTTATTCTGATGTTTTGTTCATTTATTTAGTGCCCAAGGTATATAATTCCATACGTTAAAATACTAAACTACGAAAATTATGTCTGTATTGTGGAATGATCACGGTACGGACTAGCAAATTTGGAACGTTGGACAGCGACCGACAAGCGCAGTAAATAGGCACTTCCAATTCGGTTACTTGGACTTTCGTTACATACCCAACCTGCTTGTCTTTTAAAGTCGGTAAACTAATGTTCATGTTAGCTACAACTAAAACGTGTGAACATACTGTTGACCTAATGTGCAATTGATATAAACCTTATCGATTTTATTGCGTGTTTCGCCTTTAACCTTGCACTTGCCGTACAAATAACAATGAGTAATAATGAACACGTTTATTCGCCACATTAGGCAACAAGACAGACAGAGAAACAGATTTATACAATATGAGCAAATAAGCAGACACAATACACAATAGATGATAATGCAACATAAAAAAAATCAGTTTTCGACATAATTTGCAAATGCAGTCCATACATTGTTTATGGCAGCGGACCTACTGCAGAAAACACTTTTAAGCAAATTATCATCATTGTGATTACTAGATAAAAACAATAAAAAAAGATTATGCATAAAAGCATTGTGACTATAAAAAAGACGTATGTAAAACATAACTTTACGAAGCATAAGCAGGTATCTAACATTGAGTCTTCCTAACGACAATAATAAAACACTAACACTTTCCCATTTGTGGTAACCAAATAGCCTACAAATTACATTATTCCAGCATATGTTCAGCTCATTTACTTGTCTATTGGTAAGTCATCATCACAGGTTTATTTCAGGCAACACGGCCCATAGCAAACACAAATAACACAAAGTTACACACAAAAAAAACAAGGCAGGAATTGCATACATGATAACTGAAAGGCTATAGGTCTCTTGCAGATGCAGCAATGCAATGGAGCAGACTGGGAATTCTTCTTTCACTTCGCGATAGTCTAACGCAATCAGGTTTACAATGCGTGTGTCGGCGGCGCAAGGCAGCGGAAGGTCGCGCAACGCCGTTGAGAACGACAGACACTTGCGCCTGCTGGCGCCAAGCTGCTCCATTTGGCCCGGACGTACGCATCTCACAATGCAGTGTCACGCGACTGCATTCTACCGCCACCAGCGACAACAACGCGTCGAAAACAACTTGATTACACTCGCTGCATTTAGACACAGACAGCAGGATGATGCGCACGCCACACTTTCTTGCGCCGGAAGCCTGGTCTGAGTGCCTCACCGCGCTCGCCCCATCTCGACCTTTTCTAGAGTTCAGCCGTGCATTTCACAGCTATTACGCGCTGCGATCTGCGTGTTTCCTCCTTCCTTACCGTGGAAAAATGTCGCCAAAGAATTATTATTGTTAAATGGAACAGTTTAAGTTCAGCACAGGCCTAATCGTCGTCTTCAAATGCATTAACGTCACAATTACATGTGGATGTGAATATGGAGTTTTTGCGATCGATGTTGTCTAGTGCAATTATATACAACTTTATTCACCATAATACAATGGTAGCACAGTTATAAAAACAAATCTTAACTAAACTTAATAAATAATAATAATAATGAAACTGTCAGTACTCAGTAAGCATAACCATATTAAACTCAAGCAACGTTCGATAATTTCAAAATTAATTTAACACTTCGTGTCGGTACAATTTCGCTGGGTAATCTGAAGTTGAAACAAATTCGACATTCGTTTACAATATCACTGTTTGACGTACAAAATAATTTCATTAAAAATCGCATCACCACAAAGTCTGAAATTCGGTAGTCAGTTTTAGTTAATGGACAAACCTGCAGACCATACAGCAGAGCAGGCAGACATTTGCTGTGAACTAGATGTAGTATTACATCTTTGGATGCAGTTCTTCCCAATTTACCAAAAATCGAGTTGACTGAGCGGTAAAACGAACATTTGGCAAGGTCCAGAGAACACTTTAGTTTACTCGACCTAACAATGTAGATGCCCAGGAATCTTATTTCATTGACCCCGGCAGGTGTTGGTTGTTTATATTAATGCCTTACCTTACCTTACCTTACCTCCGGGGTGGACAGGCTCTTACACCTGCCCAGCGCTGAGGCCGTATCAGCTCGGCCCAATGCGCGTCCCCGAATGTAACCAGAAGATTACAGGTAGCGACCATAAAGCCGTAACGGCTGTGAAGCCGTAAATAGACGGCTGTATAGCCGTAAGTAGACGGCTATAAAGCCGTAGTCGGCTGTGAAGCCGAAACCAGCACAAGAGCACTGGTAACGTATACCGCCTACACGAGTTTGGTCAGCGCTTAGTTGTTCCTCGTCTCCAGATTTTAGAAATCTTTCGGGTCATCGGTGCTAAGGCCCATCACCACGGCAAGGTGGCTGACCTCGGTGGGGGTTTATATTAATGCTAGCGAATTTAATGTCATGGCGTGGTCCAATACGCATTGTGCAAGATTTTTTAACGTTTACAGCCATGTCAATCGATAACAGTTCTAGTTCACAGATACTAGCTATAGTTTGCAATTCTTGGATAGACGGTGCAAATATTAATATATCGTCTGCGTATAGCACAATGAAAGAACGTTGTCCAGCATGAAGACGTGTAACTGTATCGTCCATATAAATAGCAAATAGGTGAGGAGACAGGACAGAAACTTGTCTCACTCCAAAATCAATTTTGATAAACAATTATTTGCTGACTACAAAAACGTTGCACGATGTAACAAACTCAGACACTGTGTAACGTAGTAACTTTTAAGCAAATCATTGATTTGAGGTTGTTTTTCTTTGTATCTGGCTGATGCATTATGACATTATGATAATTTATTATTCAGATTTTACAATAACCTGCACTTCCACTTTGATTGCACTATTTAAAAAGTGATATCGTGAAGTCCGGGAGATACAACTGATATACCACCGGGGCTACGCCACTGATTAAAAGTTCCAACAAGTTACAGACCACATGCACGTTTCGTTCAAATACAGCTGCTGATGACTGCTGTCTGTCGTTAGTTATTCAGTTATTCGGTTATATTCAAGTTTCGCTGACTCGACGTGACTGCGGGCGGGCGCAGATGCGCGTTGTCATGGAGACGACGCGCACGCAGACGCTTGGCGCCGAATATCGGTTTCTGCAATCGCAACGAGCATCGCCCACTTACGAGGTTAATTTCGAGATAGGTCGGATGTTCGACTGAAAGGCAATTATCAGTTTCCGACGGAAAATCTAATGCAGTCGTAATGCAAGCAGCGAGCAAGCGGCACGAAACGTTGTGAGTCGCACGAAAGAACGACGTGGCGGACAGAGCTCAGGACGCTGGCTGACAACTTGTTCGTTACTAAAATGACGTCGTATTGACGGTCACCGACGACACATCATATTGATGCGGCTGTCTGTCAGTGGCGTGACGACTTCACGACGACGCAGCTGGTACTCATTGCCAGTGGTCAGTCAGTGGTCAGTCGGTGGTCACCACGTAGAGGTCGACGTACTGTCCAGTCCGGCTGGCTCTGATTACATTGTGCCATTGTTAACTTGGCGTCGACTCTCAATAATTCAATCAGATAGACCGACCGACCGCGTCGTCGTCTTGACACGCTCCGGCCACGCCATGTCACCCCAGCCAGCCAGCTCTCCTGCACCAGCAGACTTCCCGATAGCCAGTTTAACAAGAATGTTAAATTGCAATAAAGCAACTTCTAATAATTCTAGGAACACTCGTTAAATTTTTCACGCTTACATAGGGCCTCAGCTATAAGCTATAAATCAACTTTAAATTAGCTCAGTTAAATAGGTAGGCCTAGGCTACACGCACCGATTTCCTCGGACGAGGTTTTTTACCTTTATTATGTCAGCCAAAATATACCCATCAGAACATCGGTCGAGGAAATCCGACGCGTTGTCCGACGTGTCGTTTGTGTCGTTTGACTCGCCCGATTTTTTTCGAACGAGAAACTAGAACAACACCTCAGACAAGGAAAAGGACGTTGAGAACCACACTTTTTGTGCCTTTCCTTTCCTTTTTTTCTTGCCGTCCTCTACAGGAAAAATGACTGAACTGATTTTAACGCACGATGGCTCATATGACGCGGTTTCGCGCAAGGAAGTGCCTTTTAAAGGTTACAAAATTTAAACTCAACATTTTAACGTATTTTTTCACAAAATATGAAAAATTACAATGGCGCCTATGGGGAAAATTAGACAATGCTTTAAACTGTCATAACTCCGGCTATGTATAAGATAAAATCGTAATTTTTGATTCTAGGGTATGATTTTCGGTCCCGCGCTATCCGATGGTGTCATTTAAATTTTTCCCCTGCCAACCCCCGTTGCCATGGCAACGAATTTTGAGGCAAAATTTACTATAACTCAGTCTGTGTAAGAGATATCTGCAAGATTTTTGCGTCTATAGTGGGTTTTTCGGGGATGGGCCATGGAATGCTGCCAACCGAATTATTATCTCGCAACAAAAAACATTTCTACATTTTCTAACATTGCTATAATTAACTAATCCAGATTACTTCCAACGGCAATAAAACTGCAAATATTTATGTAAAAAATCTGTTCAAATATCACCATTACACAATGTCAGAAAAACTTTGCTGACTGTGTAATGGTAAAGTTTGAATTTTTAAATTGTGATTTGTGCTGTTTTATATCTACAACCACGATGTCACCCTTACACTGTACATAAACTGAACAGTTTTTTACGTAACTAATTTATATTTTTGAGCGACGTCGCGGGGCTTGGGGAAAACTTCCCTATCTTCCCCTTCTCGACAGGCCAAGCGAGGAATTCGGTACGTGTAGCCACGGCTTTACGAACATCGTATAGTCTCGTTGCCTTTAGCACCTACGACAAGTAATTTGAGCAAAGCTCATGAAACGCGCGACAGTTTTAGCAGTTCTAGTTCGCAGATTGTCTTTGTCTATCTTCAGCCCTTTTTGTCGCAGTTCACTCTCGAAGTCTGCGCTGCAGCCGAAAATCGCAAAAACGCTAAAACCCCTATTTTAGGGTTTCAAGGTCATTCAAGATCATCGATGTCAATACCGCTAAACAGCTTGTCAACAGTGCTTTTAAAGCAGCGTGTCTATGCTTAACCGCAACTGTTTTTTTTTCTAGACGCGCCAATATCGGTAAAATAACCAGTTTTTAGAGGTGTGTCCCTCTTTGACGCTCGCGTGCGCAGGCCTCCTTGAACCTACGGGGTCGGTACATGGACTTTTAGTCTGCGGTTAATGCTGAAAATTTTATGTGCAGGTTGTCTTAGTCTATCGTTTCGTCGCAAATCACTCTCAAAATGTGCGCTGCAGCCAAAAGTTGCAAAAAAACACTAAAAACCCTATTTTGGGGGTTCAAGGTCGTTGAAGGTCATCCATGTTGTTAAGTTTCTTTAACAAAGTTAAATTTTGTTTGGCAGTCAAATGTAGATTATTTTATGTCATAAATGTGTAAAATTTCAAATAAAAATTTCAAACGGCTGTTGAGAATACAGCGAAAAACTTTAGGGGGCTACTTTTTTGCTGCACCCTGTAAACGTAGTGCGTCGAAAAGCTGGTGCAAAACCCGACACCGTACTAACAAAAATAAGTCAAAAAATCAGCACAACACGTGTTACACTAACTTACATTTAACATCTCAAAACACCATGATATAGTGTGCTGGATCAACTTATAGGCCTAAATGATTGGGCAAGCTTATTACAGTTTAAACAAATCGAAAACATCTAACATGAAAAAACAGAATGATGAGACGAGCATTTAAACAACCCTATGATATACACGTTATTTCATTTTTTTAATTAAAACAAATTTTTGTGCAGTAAAAATTAAAGTAAACCTAAATTTATTTGCTTGAACAAATTAAACTTGTTTGTTGCAGCGTAGGCCACAACATAATTTGTGATTTATCCACTCGTCACGTAAATGAGGCAATGCAATAACCCACATACCTATTCTGAACCGCAAAATGTTTAAGCTTTGTTATTCTGAACTAAAACCAAACAATAGTAGTCACATGATAAATTGTGTGCATGAATGGACAAGTGGTCTAATGCTGTTGTTATTACTTTCACTAGTGGCTTAGCAATTTATACATGCACTCATACTGTAACACAACTTAATGTATCATATATCACTTTAAACGACAACTCATAATATTGTTATTTTTTTAAATTATGTAAATCGTTATGAGTGTTTTCTCAAAATCTGCTGTTATTATGTACTCAGCTAAAGTTCTAACTTATAATGCACTCATAGTCTTCTATAAGCATTATAATGTAATAGAGACATTCCATGATGTAAGTAAACAATCAGCGAGAAATGTCAACACTATGTACAATTACAACTATGCCGGCGCAACAACAACAACAACCAAAAATTAAAAACATACTATGTACAATTGCCGAAACGTCTACAGGCATCTTACAAGTGAAATATTTACAATCCAAAACAAACAGAAGAATACACTACTGCTGTAAAAAAACCTGTACACAATTATTTTACACTGTTGGAGTTACACACTGAAAATTCGAGTTTTACTAAAATGTTTAAAACTAACAATTTTTTACGAATTTTTAAACTTGTAGTTACTATGAATATGAAAAAAATTAATTTTTACGGACTTTAAAAACATGAAAATTAAATTTGAGAATTTTTCTAATCTTAAAACAGTAAGTCGCGAATTATCATTTTATGGCTGGATGGACTGTTAACAACGGACGTAGAATCTACTGAGATCACACAACGTGATGTTTTCTACTATAACACTCTGTACAATTAATTACAACTGGTGGGGATGTCCAAAATATAGAAGCACAGAACTACGCCTTTGGCGCGTATATAATTATGTACAGTGATACAAGACCGAACGCAACAGTTCACAGTCTGATGTGACGCAGTTTGTGGCTGTTCTCCTGATTCACTCGTCGTCTGACGGCGTTCTGTTTCACAAGCCGCGAGTCTTCCTTGCACTCGGCGCGGTACTGACGCAGCGCATCGGCGTGGTCACGCTGTAGCATCGGCAGATAGTGACGCGGCGTACACAGACCACTGTGAAGCTCGTAGAACGCCTTGTAGCCGCCCTCCAGCAAATAGAGCTCCGGGTAGTACAGGGCGGGGTAACTGGCGTCATGAATCTCACGGTCACACCGTCGCAAGAAACGCGCCCTGCAATAACACATCATCGTCGCGAATATATCAATATTAAATCATATCATATTACAACGATGGAATTAGTGTGATATTATAAGTGCACAAGCAAATCAAGAACACGTCACAACAAAGCGGTAAAACACATAAAAACTAACAAGTAAAAACTAAAAAATAAAAACATAACAAGAAATTTGAGCTAATGCTCACGAGGCGTATTAAAGCCTATAGCAATTCCGGTTCAGTAGTTTAGCTGAAAATTGGGGTGTTGACGCAAAGTTATTATATAAATACCAAATTCTCTATCTGGATCGCATAACGATAGTTCCGTGGCGCCACCTTGTGAATGATATAGACTTGTGTCGCAGCCCAAAATCGCCAAAAAATCCATAAAACCCCCTATTTTGGCGTTTAAGGTCATTCAAGGTCATTGAATTTGGCGCTAATCGAGAGCCAGTGTACGACTTCCTATTAGTGATTAATAGTAACCTAGGCCCTATCTCGCACCTTTTGTGAGACACAGCGACTTATTGGCCAAAAATCACAAATTTTGCCCACCCCATCTCATTTAGCGCACTCGTTCGGGGTGATCCCTTCCGCATTATAAAAAAGCTTTACGGTTCTTGAAACTAGAGTCTTCCAGACAGCCGAGGGTGAAGATTTGGTGATCCTAGCTTGCACCATTTTTGACTGATCTATCCGTGTGACAGACAGATAGACAGAATTGCGATGGCTAAGACGCGATGGCTAAGATGTGCTGAAAGCAGTAGCTGCTTTCGCGCGTAAAAATCATAAAACAAAAAGCAGATTATCCGGATAATCATGTGTCAAATTCAATAATAAATTATGGTGCATAATTGATTTAATCATTTCAGTAATTTCACAGAATAACTACGTAAGATTATTGTATTAACTAAGCTTGTTTTGAACTTTTTCTGCAATTATTATACAAATAACAGCCTAGCATTATGCAGTCGTACAAAAAGAATATTAAATAGGCTACTACTGTCTATTTGCGTTAACTGAAAAATTTAGCCCGAGACACTTCAGCTTAGTTAATTTCTTCTCACAGCTAATTTATGGCCAATTTCTGAAAATAGCTAAACAGGGATTTTTTGCGGACCGGCAGCTATATTATACTAAAATGTGAAACAGACAATGCTGTTGACATTGGAATGATACACGTACATAGACCGTGGAACAGCGGGGGCAATTGCTCCATCATTTTTTCGAGTGGGGTGCAAGCAATGTTGCTTGCCCGTCCACTTTTCATGCCCATGCATAAACAAATTGTTGGTGTTGATGCTGGGCATTACATTAAGGCCTATATTAAAGTTTGAAGTTAAAAAAATGCCTGACATTTTAGTCACTTTACAATCAGCTAAACACGGACAACAGAGGAGGTTTAGAGACTTCAGTTTAGTCTTAATGATCGTAGACACTTTGGTGACGTCATGACAGTCTGTTCCAAGTTTTTGCTGCAGAGACGGTCAACGCTCGGTCGCCTCGCCGATGTATAGTTCTATACTTGTAACACCTACTTTTTAATTTTCGGCGCCATGCACCGCCCTTGTTTGCCAGCAGTGTTAACTTTAAACTGGACTACCGGGGCTTTGCCCCTGGACCCTACTGGGGACTTCCGTCCCTCAGCCCCCTCACTTCACGCCCCCTAACTTTAAATCCTGAATACGCCCCTGTTCAGGGGGCTTCGCCCCTGATCCCCTGACCAGGGGCTTTGCCCCTGGACCCCGCTGGGGGCACAGCCCTTAGACCTCCTTATAGGCTCACGCTCCGCACTCGCCATGGTCCGACCCCCCACTTTCAAACACCTTCCGCGGTCGATGTACACGTACAAAGCAAACACCACTTTTAAGTTGTGAAATATGTTAAATAGTTTTGGACGACGTAATCCGATATGTGTTGTCTATCAACAGACGCCTACAGAACAGTAAAATAAATGACTACCAGCAAAATTATAATGTCAAGATTAACTTACAAGGACGGTCCTCGCTTGGAAGAGAATTCGCAGTGAAATACGACGATCGGCGAACGCTGTCCGCTGGCTCCATCTGTCGAAACGTTGTGAAGTAGCAGCGACCTTAGACTCGACTTGGTATAAATGTTAATCGCTCCCTGCACAAAAATATTATGTTTATTGTAACAAAGCAAAATTGTAAAAGAGCAATAAAAATATAGAACAAACATATAAACTTGGATCTGTAGTCTCGGCGCTAAAAAACACATAATTATTAATTATAAACAAAGCACTGAGTTTTAAGCTTACGTTTGTAATTGAGTGTAATATTTAAAAAAGTGATACAATACAATCATAAATTCGCACTCAAAAACTGACAGACAAACTGTCAGTTTAATCTAGAACTGGCATGATAAAGACACAGAGTGACATAGGCCTAAGAAAAAATCGCTGATAACAAACTGACACAAAATAGTAAATACACAACACAAAATGTTGACCAACAAAATACTTTTTGTTGCAGTCAACAATTTTGTTCTTTTTCTTTTTAGGCGGGAACGTCTAGTATATTGAACCATTTCATGTCATTTCCTTCTTCTGCACAATACGCTTATAGGACTATTCTGTTTATATGTCAGCAAAAAATAAATATACTGATGATGACGATGATTCCGTTATGGCGAAACAAAGTGAGTGAGTGAGTGAGTGAGTAGGGTTTAACGTCCCACCCGACACGGTAGGCTATAGGTCATTTCGGGACGGCCTTTCTAGGAAAAATAGCACATATGGCGAAACAAAGTTTACGATTGACGTAAGTTAGCACAAGAGCAGATTTCTGACCTTAATGTGACCTGCGTCGTATTCGTACGGGTAGCGACAGTCGACGATTAGCACCTGTTGATTTGAGACGTTTTCTTTGTCGTTGCTCAGCATTCCAGCCAGCTGCCAACATCAAGTATAACAGTCTGTTTCAATATTAATTTTTGAATATTATTCTTAGTGAAACAAAATATAACTTATCTCAGATACATAAGACTGCAGTACACACAGTAGGCTTAAACAAACATCGGGCTTCAATACAAGGGGTTCTGCATAGCAAGTTATTCTGACGTCTTATAAAACGTGTGTAGCTTCCAGAAATCCAAGACAGTAAGCGTCTAACGAGTTTTCACGGTACAATCACAAAGAAAAATGCAAATAATGCACAGGTCTAGATAGAAAAGTATTTCTTTTATGGAAGCAAATCGGTGATCGTGCAATGCTAAACTACGTTTACATTTATGAGTAATTTACCTCTGAAGCAAAATCATGTTTAACGTCACAATATTAATGTTTCAAATAGCCTACTATTTTTTTCTGAAATAAAAACTCAGAAAAACTCTTGAAACGCAGAAAATGTTGAGCTACAACTATAAAGAGATAGTTACCGTGTCGGGTGCTATGGAGTGTAGGTCGGCGTGCTTGCCATGTACGACGGGGAGACTGCATGGTCGACTGAAATCACCAATCATCGCCTGGTCATCGTTCATTGCATCAGCCTGCCACGGACAGTCTGTTTCACCGCGGCACGACACGTCCATCGCTGTGGGCGAGCTCAGGGACGCAGCACGGCGGTCTTGCTCAGTGGTGATGTGCTGGAACAGTCGACGTTGAAGTGGACGACAGCGTGAGGCTGGCGTGCCGCACTGACTTAACGTCGGCGACTGTGACGGCGGTGACTCGGATGACGGCTGAACGAAGCGACGCGGTGCGCCTCTCGTCGCCTTTTCTCTCCCAACGTTCACTATCTGTGCGCAAGCAAAATAAGCACCTTACGAATAAACAAGTATAGGGCTGACTGATACGTCGTGATACGGTTACATTTCACGGCATTTTCGTCAAGTTATGATTAGGCCTAGAAAAATTCAAGTGCTTCCGGTTGCGGTTGCAAAAGTATGGGAAGTACGGATTTTTAATTTTTAATTTTATACTATAACATGCCATGTGATTATTACGCAACAATTTATAACAAAAGCAAACTGACACTGAATAGTACCCATGAGAACTAAAGTAACAAAAAAGCTCAGCTGTCGCTAGGAAAAGCCGACCGTACTGGTTGTCAGTGACCTTCAAGGTCATCCAAGGTCAATGATTTCTATTTAATCTGATAGGGCGTATGCCACTTCATATTAGTGACTAATAGTAACTTTGGCCCTGTCTCGCACTGTTTCCGAGATATGGCCACTTAAAGCTTGAAACATTCTATTTCATAGTGCGTTATGACCCTTCAAGGTGATCCAAGGTCATCGATTTATGTTTTTTGAAAATTACCATGCGACTTCCTATTAGTAATCAATAGCAATCTAGACGCTATCTTACACTGTTTAGCCACAGTACATCCGTGACAGACGACAGACGGACGACAGCCATGAAAACAGCTCGACCGTTACATCAGTACGGCCGGCTAAAAACACCGCAGCGTAACAGACAGATGCAGATTTTTCGCTATAACTTTAGAAACAAACTAAAAACTGCAAAGTACAATAAAAATTTTAAAAACGCAGGTTTTCTAAAAACGAAATGTGTGTCTCTATTTCTAGATCGTCTTTTTACATCGTCTGCTTGATTATTATCTGATTTATTTTTCTGTAACTGAAAGTTAAGAATAAAGGAAAATTTCAGCTAAGAAAGAGATGGCTTGGTGCTGGTACTGTTCGACTAAAATGCAGAAAACTTAACCATAAGCCAAAAATGGATAACTAGGCCTATTGATTTTGTTAAGCAATATCACTGCCTAAACGGAAATCAAAAGATTGCCTATTATTAGTAACAGATCAATAAATCAGTCTTACTGTGTCGGTTGGCGAGAGTAGGTCGGCAAAGTCGATTCTTCGGACAGGCGTTAGCTTCACAGCTGGACTGCAAAGTGGCTGACGAGGACTGAAACGCTGTGAACCGCAGTCGATGCCACTGTCACAAGAACTGTCATCAATATCAGCAAGTCTCGGTACGGAACACAAGTCCGACATGACACACTCCATCGGCGACGATAACTGCACAGTATACAACGCACTTATGTGATAACTACATAACACTATAAAATGCTTGCTCAAGACCTTGATAATGACAGCAGGTTACAACATACAATTACAACGTCAGCGATGTTGGTACCATCGGAAAGCTTGACAGCATGTTATGATGAGCAACAAGTTTGTTTTTATCAGCAACAGTTTTCTCGATAAACAAGTCGACAGCGGTAAAATAACTACCTACCCCTTTTTGTCGCTCTTGTTCGAAAGGAAACTTAACTCAGCAGCACGAAATTTTGTCGCAAATAAATTAAGAGTTTTCGTGGCAGTTCACAGTGAAGATTTCGTATCCTATCTTGCACCGTTTTAATAAAATCGCAAAGTGTGAGCAACGGACGGACATCCAGACAGACGGACGCCTCTACAATAGCTAAGACGCGCTTAGCATATCTGCTGTATCTCAAAACTGTACATGCGGCCTGCTACAACCAATGGGCAAGAAAGCTGGGTTATTATTTTTAAAGTTTAGTGCAGATTATTTCATCACCTACTAATTAGTTCTGCTATCTCTTATAATTATACGTAAGTGCCCGTTATTACAAACAACAAAATACCTGATATACGGAAAGTGTGCAATTATTGTAAAGACCACAGAATTGCGTGTTTGGAGAAAATTATAAGACATGACTGCAAAAACGTGTTATTTCGCTTTTCGGCGCTAGATTATGATATCTACGCAATAAATGCGCCAATAACGCATTTACCTCTAATTTCAGTCTCTTCTGCCTGTTGGTCTTTTGTAGCTCTTTGTCAATAAAACCGACATATCTGTCAGCAACAAAAACGCCGTCATAATTTATCTTGATTAGGCCTACAAAGCTCATCGCTTCCATTATTCGAGCTGATTCAATATTGCATTTTATTATCATTAGTGTTCAGCATTAGAAATCATGGTACTAGCATAACAGAGATAACAAGCGTTCATTATTTGCATCTACGATATTTGTTCCAGTTTTTGTGGTGGATAAACCATTACTATAATATGCCGTTAATACGGCACAAAAGACATACTGTCCACTCTTATTAATTTTCTCCAAGGCTATCTACACAGTAAGTGCAAAATTAATGGACAATAAATTAATAAATGAAAGTGTTAACTAAACAATAAAAAAATCTGTAGTATGCCTAGCTATCGCGTAGGCTTCGTCGTTTTATTGACAGTTTTTAGTTTTTCAACTACGTGTACTTCTTTAAAATTTTCAGCCATTTTCACTGGCCGTAATGTAGACGCGGCTTTCAACATTTGCTACTCACTTCAAAACAAACAGTCGCACTGCTTTTTTGATTTACAGTTAAAATGTGACAAGAAAACATGCTAGTCGATTCAAGCTCATAATACCATGTACTACATAAGCTAATACATAGCTGATAATGTGTTCAAAAATAGAAAAGTTTCCTTACAGTGGATGAGTGAATGAGTGAATAGAGGTTTAACGTCCACTCAACACCTGTGCGGGTTTCATTTCTTAATGCTGAGATTAGTGCAATGCAAAGGAAAAGTGTTTAACTTAATATTTTTCTTCCACATAGTTACGTAGCTTAGAGGTAAATAAACCGAAGAGCAAACGAAGACCGAACCTCTTCGACGACATTCTGCGGTATAGACTAAGCAAGAACGCGTTCACTAAACCGCTGCAACGACAGCAAATCTCAAACTTCACAAACGTCAACGACCAGTTACTGACTCTGACTGTGAGATAACCTACTTGTGGTGCACTGTGGTATATTTATACCAGCTGTTTCTTCATCTAGTAGACAAGCAGCTGACGTCCAATCACTGGCCAGTAGCTGATAATTAGCGCCTGTTGTTGGGCTAATTTACCAGGTAACTGTGGCGACGCACGTTCGCTGCCCTGCCCGGACCCCCACGCAGTGCAGGTAAACTCGCCTAACGGTCTGTGATATCCCACCCCTCCTCACTAGCTCAAGACGTAAGCTACGCCGTGATCGTTGTGATAAACCTGTATGTCTGGCGTCCTCCCGCACTTCAGCCAGCTCAAACTTTACGTTGAGTCGAACACGTCGGAACTACAAATACGTTGCCAGGTGCAATGCTGTTTCCAACAAAGATTGGATGTCTAAGTTTCTAAGGAAGATGATAATTGTAGTTCAACGAAAATATACTAAGGCATTTAAAGCCAGTTAAAGTCTATCTGTATGCCATTACTGTTGTTTAAAGCAAAGCCGGTGTGTCTCGCCAATCGCCATTGTGTAGGCCCCTGTTATACTATCAAAATTACACACATAGGTCGTAGTTTTTTGGCAGTATACCAGATAACATTGTGTAAATGCTTCTGCGTGTCGTTATACACTTTGTAGATTATGGACATTGTAACTTGGAATGCAGGCCTATTATCGATCCATGTAATGCTTGTGCGATTGGCACTTGACACATGAACATAGGCCTATAAACAACTTACTTTCATGCTTATTAGGCCTACGTGAACTTTTTAAATACCGGTAGCGTGTTCGTTAATATGCTGCAAATATAGAGAAAAAAATTTTAAAAAGTCACAATTTATTGTGCATGCGCACGTTAGCCGGTGAAGAAGTTGGTTCACAATAAGTAAAGTTTGCTTGCTGCCGCTATAATTGCCAAGTTTCAAGCTAAAAAAATAGCACATCGTTAGACAGGCCAGTCACGTCAAACTAACAGCTATAACCACAAACTTTTAGCAGTAGTGATTTGTTATTTAAATGTAAGACTTGAAGCAAAATTTAAATGAAAAGATTAAAGAAGCAACAACTTTACCAAGTAACACGAAAATTGTAAAACATATAGGCTTACTATAATACACTTGTTTATCTGGAAGGGTTTATGCAAATTCTTATTAGTGACCAATAGCAACTTTAGCCCAATCTCTCACTATTTTTGAGATACGACGACTTATCGGTTAAAGAGCGCAAATTTTTGCCCCTTTATGTTGAACGCCAAGTTTGAGTATATTTCCTATGCAATAGATGGCTGAAATTTCTGTGACACTGGCTAATTAATCGTGTTATAAAAATTCAAATAATTCAACGTATTCAAAATTCACCAACGTCACACCGGACAGACGGACAGACAAACATTGCTCTGGCATTGGCAATGCCGCCCCATGCATGGGGTAGTAAAAACAAGATCGACTCAGGATAGAAAATTTCTGTAACACAGTTGCTAAACAGGTTACTTTGAACATCAAACGGTCACTAACTAAGTACGTTTTGATTCTTGCTCAGTGAGATTGCTTAAAAGTTCAGAAGCTTGCTGAGCTATTTGTGCGACGTCAAATACAAAGGAATGTCCTCAAGCTGTATTGCTTATACGAGGAACACGAATAGCATACTCCGCGTATATAATGTACAGTGGTCTGCAGCGCTATTGCATAACCATATCTACTCTCGATACGCATTGCTCTCACAATCTCTGTAGGACAGTACATTATATACCTAAGTTGAATAGTTTTTGCGCAGTTTATACAGAAGCTGACACTAAGGCATATACTAAAATACTCGTATACGTAAACAAAAAGCCCAGCTACCGATAGTAAAGACCAACCGTACTTCACATAGACTTCTTAAAATATTATTTTAAGAGGTCTATGGTACCTTTTATATCCGAAGGCAAACGGCCGAATTCCGGTCGCCGAAATAAAGCAATTTTCCAGAGTCACCGCAGTTCCATAATACGCTCTGGAGACGATTAAACATCACAATTCACGCTATGATACGATACGGCAATTTGGCGCACGTGGGTGATGGCTGCAGGCAAAAACTGTGCATTCATAATTGCATCCAAACTGCTGCAGATAGAGACATGGTTACTACTGGCAGCCTATAAAAACTTGTCATCGCCCTATCCAACGGTAATATCGCCGATCCCCTCGACGTACCGTTCAGCCACAATACACGCGTTACAAGCAAAAGACAGACAAACAGACACCATTATCGTACTTAATGCTTGACTTAACTGTCGGTTAAAAACAGAAATATTTTATAGTACAAAGTTACAGTCGTTTTGCTAGTTGACGTGTTGACGTTTAACGAACTGCATTTACTGCAAAATGATTTAATTTGGGCGTTTATACAACAAATGCCACGAGTTTATTACAATGCAGAAAGATAGAAATTTATGATTATACTCGTAAGGCTACGACACACCACACAGACCGCCATGACGGCGCGTTATGACGATTGACGTATTTTTGTACGTTATATAAATCTACTGTACTATGCGTAAGCAAGTACTGTTGTCGTTTCTCACAAAGACCAGAAAGATGGGCACACGCATAATGTTTTTCTGTGACAGCAAAGCAGCTCGTGGCGTCGCAGGCGCCGAGAACAAAGACGCCACAAACGTGGAAAAAAATTGGGAACCAGGGTGTTTCTTACGTCAAACTGGAAACGACTGCGCAGGTTTCTGACGTGTCTGCCCAGACGTTGTTTCAGTGTAAGCATTTATCAATAAAATATTTTTTGCGTGATGGACGGACGACGGGCTGATGACTGGCTCTGAAGGCTGATCGTCATGACAAGCCGTGATTGACGTGACTGGACGTACGTCATGACGGTTAGCGTATAATGTCGTCGGTGTGGCTTTAGTCTGATCCGCTAATGGTGAAATGAATGTACGCACGTAGCCTATGCGTTAGCGCGATAACGCTGGCCAATGCTCCCACGCGCCAATGTGGCGGAAGCAGGTTTTTCGATGACAGATTTGATTCTGATGGTCTTGCTATATATGTCTGCAAGTTGGCTACGACCACCATCACCTTGGAGGCAGTCTGTCTTTTCACGGACAACTTTATTTAATGGCTTTGGTCAATCTTTCTTCTTCTCTCTCTCCCTCTTTGACTCTCTTCGTAAAAAAAATCGTTTCCGTGTTAATGTGTATTTTACCGCACCTGATGCTCCAAAACTGTGAAATCATTTACAGTCGTCTGTTAAATCTAATGACGCTTTAGGCCTACTGGTGTTTCTAAACGTCAACTCGAAAGCCCTGGACTTAGCCAATCCACGCGTGAGTCTGTCTCGCAGGCTTGCTAGTTTCACAGTACAGTATTGTAGGTATATTGTTTCTAGTCCTGTCACCAGTCTTCGAGAATCAAGAAGTAAACTGCTTATTTACAGAGTTATTTTTGCTGACATTTTAAGGGAAAATTTGCACAGTCGAACTTCGGCCACCACACGTGAAGCGCGTTGCTGCACTACCTTGTACAGTGTGACTGTCAGAATGCTGTGGATGCCGTTTATATCGCAATTAGCAGCATTACTTCTAAAATATGTAAAAAAAAAGTTACCAGTTTACAACTGTGTGTAAGGACGATGTGATGATGTCAGTCGTCTAAAACAGCAAAAATCACTTGGGTAACCTTAAATGGTGTCCTTATAAGCTGACTTTAGTTGGTAATCACTAACATAGTCTAAAGCCTTCTTCATTTAATGTTATTTGTCGTATTAGGCCTGCTTGCCAAATGGTTACCGATTTGGCCGAACTGCCCAAAATGTGCAAAATAGGCCTAAGCGTATAATATAAGCTTAACTAATGTAAAAGTCTGTGTAATGACCATATGGTGATCTCATATAGTTGCTTTCACTTTGGACCAAAATACTATAGGCCTGCTGCATCGGATAATCATTGCGGGTACAGAACGTTGGATGTGTCTACTACTGCTGCTGTTCCTACTACGCTGCTGCTCGTTATACCTGGAAATCAAGGTTGGCTGTGGTAGACTTCGACTGACGTCATCTAATTGCCAAACCCTCAACCCGCACTTCCGTCAGATGCAAGAATCTTGGTGATATTTGTTGTACAAGCCGAGGTATAGCCCATTTATTCTTAAATTTTGTTACCATGACAACAATGGTCGGTCGGGGCAAAAATTCAGTTAGCAGCATTTAATGGCCCATTTCCGAAAGCTCCCCCACAGATGCAAAAAATCTCGCAGATATCTCTTACACAAGCCGAGTTATAGCTAATTTTGTTCCGAATTTCGCTGTCATGGCAACGGGGGTCGGTCGGGGGAAAATTTGGTTGCCAGCATTCGATGGCCCATCCCGAAAACCCCCGTATAGGCGCAAAAATCTCTTACGCAGGCCAAGTTATAGCCAATTTTGTCCTAAATTTCGTTGCCATGGCAACGGAGGTCAAACGGGGGTAAATATGAATGTCACCGTTAATTAGGCCGTTCCCAAAAACCATATCCTAGAACAAAAAATTACGACTCTATCTTGCACACAACGGAAGTTATGACGGTTGAAAGAATTTTAAAATTTTCCCTATAGACGCTATTGTAATTTTTTTTCGAATTTTTCGAATAAAAACGTCAAAAATTGAATTTTTATTTTGTAACATTAAAAATGCACTTCCTTGCGCAGAACCGCGCCATTTGACGTATTAAGCATAAAAATTGGTCTAACGGACTCGCCTGTAAGCGAATTCAAGAACCGAAAAAAGTGTAGTAAATTTCGAACAGGAGGGGTGTATATTTCACCTATATGGGGAGCAAAATTCCCTGGGCGGATTGAGCCCCAATTTTTTGGTGGTAGGGGTCCACGACGTAATCACGCCATTTAAATTTGGTGACGATCGGTTCAGGGGTTTTTGGTTGGCTGAGGGTCAAAGTTTGCCTTTTCCCATAGACTTTGAAGGTCGTCCTTACAACACTCACACTATCGTGTGAGGTGTGATGTTTGAAATGTCCACTTTTTCAAAGTGCAAACCTACAATTTAAGCCTACGTTATTTTTTGACACGTGGCGACATATTTTAGATGAGGTAGTATTTGTATTAATCTCTTTATTGCAAATGTTCTGAAAGATGGGAAAAATGCGTCACTAAAAGAATAGTGTGAACTTCGGTCAACATTTGATCAGAACAGTCTAATTATTGTTTTTCTGACTAAACTTTTAACTTGCAATAAGTCGCCGATATCGAAGTAAACGCGGACTAACTATTGATGTTGTTGTGCGACATCCGCTTTTTAATTCCACCAACAGTCATACCATCATCATCATCACCATCAGTCGGTCACTTTAATGATTGGTGGCTATGGTTGTCGACGTTAATCACAGCTGCATGTATGAATGACCGCATATGATTATACTTCGTCCGGTTAATCGTTTTGCTAGATAATTATAATCATTCCTTTTTTCTAACTGCAGACTGGGTGTTAATGATAATGACCGATGATTATCCACAAAAGCCAGATCAGTCATTCACCGCCTTCTGACAAGCGTCGATAAAAGAAAAGAACTCGGACTCGACAACATCACTGATTTGTTGTTCGGTATCTATATATTTGAGCACAACGTTTGTTACCATGTCTTTTTCTGATAGCCTAAAAATAGTCACTTGTAGGGCGCAGTATACTCCTTTGCCATAGTAACATATTCTTAATACCCATTACCCATGAAACATCATATAGGTCTACTTAGAATTGCACAGTAAAAAGGTAACATGTCTAGGTCACGAGACTATATTTAGCAAATAGAAGCAGCTATAGGTAAACTTGATCTGAGGAGTAAGTCTATCTCACGCAACAAGGACAAACTTTGCAGCTTCGAAACCAAAAATTAGATAAGAAAATAAACGTGTCAAGTGTCAAGGTGCTGTATAAATGTAACATTAACACCAGAATCAAACTCCAGCTCGTGTGCTATTGGTAGCTACCTGCTACTTAGCTATTACACCTGTAGTCCGTTTGCTACGCATAGTTATTACCAATATTATTATTACTGACACAGATTTTACTTTGGTCCCAATGTGTGCTGCTTACACTAGGGCCTAATGCTGTTTGTCAGAAAAAAAACAGTTTGCTTAAGATAATAAATATAAAAACCATGACCTTAAACTGTGCGACTGATTATTAAACTGCAGCAAACCACAACGCTCTCATAAACTGAAACCCGATCTATTGGGTATTGTAGGTCGGATGTCTGAGGTCCAGTAAGGTAGGCCTATCCATTCCATGGCCGCTGACGTCGTGACAAGGCATCACAAGTAACGCGGACATTACAATCATGAAAACAACATACATTATATCCCATTCGACATGCACAATATAGTATTAATCCTAGTGAGAAGCAACGACAGCTCGTTGAGATCGTTTGCCGTATCTCATTGCCTTTACAGCGGGCGACATGAGTTCGCCGGCGACTGGTTCCAGTCGACTCCCGAGCGTCATGGCGCGACGCTGTGTCTTGCCCTGATGTGAAGACCCGCCGCCGCCAAGCACCGGCAGAACTCAGCCTCCTACTCTCAATGGCACCGGCAGAACTGCGCCGCTGGACGTCGACGCCAGTTTCTGCAGCAACGATGACGTCACGCGATCACCTGGCAACTGATGTAGATGGTCGTCGTCGCCGCTGTAGATGATCAACGGCGACGCCGCGAGTCTGGAGTAACGGAACGATGAAGACATTGAGATGTCATTGATCAGTCCGAGTAGTATCAGTGGCAGAAGCCGCCGCATTCTGACGACCTAACCATTCATCAACAAATCCATGATACATAGAACAACTGTTTCAACTTTTGAGACTTCTTTAACCCCTCCTGCAGCTACGCGATGTTCAGTAAGTTTAATGAATCTGGATACCTCAGATCTAATCCAAAGGGTCCCGAATCCGCAATAATTTTTATAACTCAGGTGGTACATTTTTTTGTAAACTTGGCACGAACCAATTTGCTTAATTTTTGCCAATTCAGAAACCAGTCATAATGTGATATTTTATCGATTCCCAAACACTGTTTTTGTTAGGTAGATAGTATGGTAAATGGTAGATTTGTTATACAGCACTACGAAGCAGTACTAATCGGCGAAGCTTTTGAAGAAATTGCGAGTTGATAGCAAGCAGAAATATGTATTTTTGCAGCCGTATTTACGTCTTTATTCGCCACACAAACAGTGGCTATAAAAAAAGAAAAGTAAAACGTTCGTTCGCCTTCGGCAACACTGCAGCGACACGTAATGCAGAAAGTGTACTCATGCGCATTACATGGTCCGATGACCAACAATATTGGTGCCGCAATAGCCCATTCCATATCTCTCACATGGCATCATCACCTGCGTAAAGTACAGCCTATGGCTCTGTAGAGCGACAGTTGTCATCAGAATTCACCATAACATGTTCATATTGACGTATGACGTAGGCACGGAAGTGGAAAATAAACGTGCAGATGATCGAACAAGACGAGTCGTTTGTTGCTAAGTTTCCATCCAATATACGCAATGCACGCAACGAACGTAACGCAACAGAGGAAACGCAAGTGACGTAATTGACGCAACCAACAACCGCCTTTATACCTGCGTTTTACCAGTTGCGACAGCAGCGTTTGCTGCGTACTTTTTTGCGTGTGCGTTGTGTAGGCCTACGTTGCGCGCGTTGCATTAGATAGAACCGTCCAGTGATTACCCACAGCCAAAACAGACGTACGCTTATTTATCTTCACTTTAATGAATGCATTCCTGAAATTAAAAAAGAAATTGGCACACACCACTGCCCATTTAAAGATACACGGTAAACGATCCAAAGGGTTTGTGTCGTTTTTACTGAAGATCAGTAGACAAAAGCATCGAAATTATCGGATACTGAAGTACGCTGTAACACTATCTCGGCAGCATCCTAACATCCACCCATCCGCGCCGACATTGACATTATTATAATCTCAAACATTTGAAGCAAAGTTTTCAATGAAAAAAATATATAACCTTTATGCTGTAAAACGTGTTCTACTTCAAAATACATTTCAGTGTTTCAAACCAGTTGGAGAAGCTTACGCCGCTTTTTATGCGCGCCAGCGAAATGCTACGCGCGTCTTAGCCATAGCCTATGCGTCCGTCCGTCCATCCGTGTGACTGTCATACCTTTGAGTCTTATCAAAATGGCGCAAGCTAGGATAACGAAATCTTAACTGTGTCTACCGCAAGGACTATAGTTCTTTGTACAAAATTGTGTGCCTCGGTGTGCGGACGTTCCTTTCGAACGGGGGCGTAAAAAATACCCCATTGGCGCGTCTAAGGTAAAAACTGTTGCATATAGGCTGCATATTATAACAAACACTAGTGACAACCTTTTTAAAGCTATCAACATCGATAACCAAACTCCCCAAATAAGAAGTTTTAGTGAAGTTTTAGCGATTTTGGGCTGCGATACACATACAAAAGTCCTGCTTTTACCACATACGTTCCTTCAGACAAATTCGTCCATCGATGGATCGTTCTATGGCCATGGCTGTTGCTTCTGCTTTGGTGTCGGCAAGGCTTGATTATGCAAATTCGATCCTTTTC
>Ga0209367_1000528_pt1 | contig 38796 bp, 19 predicted proteins | sample WorMetLIZISLAND2_FD_187412 | JGI IMG/M metagenome (GOLD analysis project Ga0209367, IMG submission 187412) | Marine gutless worms symbiont microbial communities from Max Planck institute for Marine Microbiology, Germany - Olavius geniculatus... ...
AAATGAGAGGGGGTGGGCAAAATTTGCGATTTTTGGCCAATAAGTCGCTGTATCTCAGTAACGGTGCGAGATAGGGCCTAGGTTACTATTAATCACTAATAGGAAGTCATACACTGGCTCTCGATTGACGCTGAATTCAATGACCTTGAATGACCTTGAACGCCAAAATAGGGGGTTTTGTGGATTTTTTGGCGATTTCGGGCTGTGAGATACATTGCAAGAGCGAATTGTGCCGAAACCAATTGAGATAGACATGGACAAGCTGCTTATGAAATTTTCAGCATTAAACGTAGATTTTGACGGTCCAAGTCTCGATTTTCTACGTTCAAGGAAACCTGCGCACGAGGGCATCAAAGAGTGGTACCCTAGTAAAAGTTGCGACGAAATGGCTGGAGATAGACTGACAGTTTGTGAACAGGAACTGCTATAGGCTTTCGCGCGTCCCATGAGCATTAGCTTACACTTCTTATCTAATTTGTTGTGAAATTTTTTATATTTCAATTCATACTTTAATCGTAATTTTTGAGTCTTGACCTTAATCATTTCATTATGTTGCTCACTCATAAGATGATGTATATCGCGTTATTCTTGGGTTGTAAATTTGTGCACAGTGTTCATTGGACAAAAAACCTTACAGAAACCTAAAAATTTTCTTTTAAAAACTTAGGTTTTTCCAGCCCTGTTTTTTTTCCTAGTAGACAAGGCAGTGTAAGCAGATATTGTGCGTTATCACATGTGACGTTGTGACTTCAGTTCAGAAGATCGAACTGCAGCGTCAGAGCGGTGACAGCAGTGAGGCGGTCCGAGGCCACATCGTCATCAGTCTAATTTCACGCGACCGAGGCTCTGCCAGTCCGCGCAACATCGAGGTCTCCGACTTTGCCACAGCTCTTTCAGCCGACGACTCCAACGAACTGCCAGAAGGGTTCGCTTGAGAATCTGTACCATGTTTATTGAAATGCGCAAACTGCATAGTGCATATTGTGTTGCTTGATTTGGCGTAGTTTTTGCCATAAAGATTATTAGTGTATATCTTTTCTGGTTCTAGATTTGGTTACATATTTACCTTAGCATTGTTTTCTATGTTGCATTGAATGGCAGCTGTTTGTATTTATCAGCTGGGAAGAACGGAGGTTCTCATCTGGCCGAGTTCTCTATGTAAACCATGTTACTCGGTCCACACAGTGGGAGCGACCCACACGGTAGGTCCATTACAGTACTTATCCCATATAAGAGACCGAGTAATAATAATAATCTGTCCCATTGCTATAGCATAGCATAGGACAGATTATAAAATCACTTCTGTCTTTCTGTCTGTCTGTCTGTAAACACTCGTACGGCCGCAATTTTGATTCGATCTTGATGAAATTTTGCACAGTGATTTGTGGCCTGAAAAGTAAGATCGAGTTTGGGATAAAAATCTGATAACTCGTTCCCCTATTTTACCCCCAATTTTTAAAAATTTGCATTACGGCCTATGGGGACTTCAAAGCAGTATAACTCGGTCCCTGTAAAAGATAATTTTGCGCTGTGTTTACCTACCCCCTGTTTTCAGGGTCGGGCAATCTAATGGTGCCATTTAAATTTACTTTCTAACTGCCTCTGTTGCCATAGCAACCATTCAAAAGTTGTGAAATTTTGCATTACAACCAATGGAGATTTCAAAGCAGTATAACTCGGTCCCCGTAAAAGATAATTGTGTGGTATTTGCACCTACCCCCTGTATCGGCCTTGGGCTATCTGATGGTGTTGTTAAAATTTCTCACCTGCCGACCCCTGTTGCCATGGCAACAAATTTTGGGACAAAATTGACTACAACTCGGCCCCCGTGATATAATTGCGCCCTGTTTGCACCTACCCCCGTATACGCAGCTGCTAGGCTATATAGCATGGCAATGGGACAGATACCTCGTTCCACAGAAAGTATTTTTAGTTATAAAAAGGCAAAGGTACCCATACTCAATAACGAATGTAGGAGCTGATCCCAGTTTGTAGGCAGTCAGCCTGCAGGTGACGTAGTCATAAACCCAGTGGTAGGCTGCCGTTACTTTCCACCAGGCCTGCGGTTACCTTCCCAGCCAGAGAGCATCATCGTCCTTTGACCGGTACCAAATTATACTGCTTGGTGACAGAGGCACATGTGTGAACAACTTGCCCAATGTTGTTACCTGACAGTGCCCCGACTTGGAGTCGATCCTGGGTTTACCAGTTCGGCCCGTTACCGTTACATTATCAAGCCACATAATAATAATAATAATAATACATTTTCTGTAGAGCCCTAACGTCCTAAAATATAGAGAAACTGCAAGGTGGATACGTTAACTGCAGTTTTCTAAGCTAGAATATCTGCCATACTGCCACATTTTCTAGGGTCTATTATGGTTAGAAAAATTTAGTAGTTAACTTTACAAAAAAAATTAACAGATAATTAGTCATTGTTCTCGATTAAAATGAACAATGGTTATTGGGCCAGAAAATGCATGTTTTTGTTTGACGAGTTTATGCGGGTCTTCAAAAGTAAACTTTTCTCGAAATACATTTTAAGTTATTCAGCTAACACTCTTGCAAATGCACGGAAACAACTAGTACATAAAGGGTTTGTTCTATTTGGTCAACATTCCGAAACGTTCACCCTTTCTGGAGATAGTGATTGTCTTATTTCGTTGCATGTACAGTACATGCTTAGTGATGTGGCTTTGTGGATGTTTTACACCGATGCATAGACTAAAGAAAGCAGGTAGTTGATAAAGATTTGGCAAGTCGTCGTGATAATTCCTGAAAGCTTCCTTTTGGGGTCCAGTTAAGCTGGAGTGCTGCACAAAATTGGGCATTTAATTTTTAAAAACTGTGTCTCTGTGTAACGGCATCATGACGTCAGAGTTTGTTTAAATTAAGCTTATGTTCAATACATTGCGTACGTGCGTGTGGAATGTAGGCCGGCTGTTGAGCTGAGCGAGCGTGGAGTGGGCAATAACAGTCAGGGCTCAATCGCGGGTCCCAGCACAGACAGCAGTCCATCCTCGGCTGATGATCCGACGTCAAACCCACAGCTAGTGAATCCAAATTCTCACCATCGTCAGACCGTGAATGACTCGGGCCCACCGCCTGTCAATAACATTAACACTGCCGCTGCGCCGAACTCCGGGCGTAACAGCCAGCGACGACGGTCCACACGACACCAAAACTACCTCAACAGATCACAGCTACACCAGGCGGTCGACTTGCCCGAAGGATACGGTTTGTAAATTCTATGAGTGTTTCGTGTTCACCGGGATGCCATTATTTAGTGATCAAGTTGTAAAAGTAGAGTCATTTCTTGGCTACACGTCACGACCCACATTTCTTCGGCTCTCAGCTAGACACTAGCTTACACTGCGAGACCATAGAGGTGGGACTAGTACACAGACTTCGGCAAAAGGCTTTTTCGTAGAAGCTGCCAACATTTGGAACAACCTCTTCCTGTCAGTTAAGCAATCCACTTCACATTCAACCTTCAAACGTAATCTCAAAACCTACCTACTCAGTTTATAGCCCATCACTACCCATCTAGCAACAGCCAGCGCCTCAGATTTAGCTTGCTGACATTGTGTGCGTTATAAATCGCTTTTTTATTATATATTGTTATTATTATGTGATGTGCTGCTTTTGCCAGTGCTTTCATTGGTACGTTTTTCATTGTACCTGTGCGTAGAGGGTTGGCCAGGCTGAGTTGACCTGTGTGGCGGCTGGTTATATGCTGAGTTGATTTGGCTGCCTGCAGACCATCACCCATTTACGTTTATGCATTAACTGAACCTGCCTGTAGAGTAACTTTGTTGATTAAGACCATTGCATCTAGTGATTGCAGTCCCGGAATTGGATTTTCAATCCCTGATCCCGGGATTGAGAAATTTGTAATCCCTGGATCTCGTTTCGGGACTAGGCTTGCAGATTGGTCGTCACTTTGGTATCTAGAATTTACTTGTTTTGTGCACAGGGCCCCTACAGAAGGTATGTCCGAACTGTAGAGAGTGACGGTGACTGTCAAAATACAAATTTATGGCGACAGCACAAAGTAGTACTCTACTGCTCAGAAAATATTTTATTCACCAATTCTTATTTCTGTCATTTAACACATGAAAAAGTACAATTTTAGCTAATTTTTGTAATTCGGAAATTCCGGGATTCAGATGCCACCAAACAGCCAGTATCCCGGGATTCAGAATCTCAGGATTGCAATTCTTAGTTGCATCACACAACCTAATGGTTAAGCAAAATTCCGGTCACATTTGTTTTTACTTCTAAAAGTATATTTCTCTGATGTCGGTGTACAGTAATTTTTTCCTAGTCACTGTTCTTCCTCAGCACTGTGGAGTCTCCAGTGCTGACTTGAGTGGATGGGTGCTTATAAGTCATGTTTTTTAAAAATCAAAATGCATTTTTTAAGTGCAATAGATCTGAACGCTGAAAAGGAAATTTTGCTTAGATGCAGAATATGGTGTAAGTTGATATCTGTTGCCTGTGCCCTCAATTTTTATTATGGTTAAAGCCGTGCTGATGCTCTCGGTGATGTAGGAATCTTGCTTTTCGCTGTTGCTTTCATAATTACTCCTACTGGTGTTTATACAAGAAAAGCCCAGCTAACGTAAAGGGGAACGCACAATAGTGGTGCATGTTTGAAAGCCCAGTAAAACAAAATCTAAGTTCATCCATCTTAGCAACGATGTTTCTTTTACAGTTGCCAGAGGGTGCCAGACGACTGGTGGCTAATTATCTATAGTGTTTTACTTGTACTCACTAGAGGGCTTGACCTGTCTCGCTCTACCAATGCCGTATCGGCTGGAAATCGCAAATTTTCGCTACCCCCTTTTCATTTAGTGCCCTTGTTCGGGGTGACCCCTTTTGAATTTATGGAAAAGCTTTACAGTTCCTGAAACTAGAGTCTTCCAGGCATCCGACGGTGAAAATTTGGTGATCCTAGCTTGCACCATTTTTGACTGATCCACCCGTGTGATGAACGGACAGACAGACATACAGAATTGCGATGGCTAAGACACACGGCAGCAGTAGCTGCTTTTGCACGTAACAAGTTGATTCAGTTGTGTTGTTGCAGAGCAAAGGACAACAGCTCAGGGCCAGGTTTACTATTTCCATGCACAGTCGGGTGTCAGCTCATGGCATGACCCACGGGTGCCAAGGTCTGTATGATTAGTTAAGTTATTAGTTAAGAACTCTGTTACAAGTCTTGTAGTTTTGAGCAAATTAGTGCAACACATTGTTACTAATTATCTTTGCTTCATATCACTGAAATTAATTTTTGAGGTCATCAGTCAGTTGACTTTTCAGAACAGTTTGCATAATAGATGGAACCGAGGACGTATTTCATATATAATATTACTTCGGTCTGTGAACGTGTTGTGAAATTAAAACACTGAAACAGTTTTAAATGTCAAAAAGGTGAAACACAACACTCTTAAGTTAGTTTTACTGTCTTGTATTAGCATTTGAAGAAGCTGTACTGAAACTTTCCTGTTTCTTGTTAAAAAAATTGTGTTTGTATTTTAATTATAGCTGTTAAAGCGCTAATTTTTTTAGCGCATTAACGCATTGCGTTAATTTTTTAACGCATTAATTAACGCATTATTAACTCACCCAGGCCCATCAAGAGGGAGAGTAGGGGGGGAATTACTCTGGCCCCTGCGATGTTTGGGGGCCTTGCCTGTAGAATATAGAAAGATAGAAAGCAAATGAAAACACATTTTTCAACAATAACTGACATCGTCGCTAGCATGGAAAACTATTAGCCTGTCATCTAAATAATATTTATTTTCAGTAATGATGGAACAGCAACTACAGTTTCATTACTTGAATTTATTTGATTGTCAAATAACATCAGTTTAATGAAATATTGGAACTTTTGCTTCAAATAATTATATAAATTAAATAAATTTACGCATGTGCATTAATTCTTTTAAAGCGCGTTAATTTATTCACGTATTAACACGTTAGTTAGTGCATTAATTTCACAGCTCTAATTGCTCTGTGAAATATTAATATCATGAATGTTGAGCAAACTGTATTGCCATCTGTTTCATTTGGTCATGGTGACCACAGGTCCTGAAAAGTCATGGAAAATAAGCATAATGTCATGGATTTTATTTTTGTTTCACAGAAAATGTGCATTTTTCTTTCTGCTAGAGTCGTTCTGCAGCTCTTAAGATATGCTAACATTGCGTTTGCAAATCGGATTGGATTGGTGCTTATCCAACGATGCTGGCATTTGGATGTGCGCGCTCGCTGGATTGATTGCGACATCAATTGATGCCGCTGATGTTGTACCACAACCCCCACCATGTGCCACACTCGGCTGTCATGCTGGCGGCCGTTGTCAGGGGGTCACGATGCATTTGCGGTCGGGGCTCTGTCCCGGACCTCGCCGATCAAGCTTGCAACACTCTGAGACTCTCTAGTTGACCCCACCCTTCTTGTATTTGGAAAAATATGTTGTGCCAATACTCAATAGGTCATGATTTTCATTTGTTTGGTCATGGAAAAGTCGTGGAAAATCATTTTTGAAAAGGTGTGGTCACTGTGTTTGGTGAATTTTGTTGTACCTGTCAGGAACTGTTGTGACAGAAGTGCATATAAGGCAGGTTAACATGTTTCCCTGTTGACTTTTGTTTGCATTATTAATCTCAAATGTTAATTTGTATAGTGCATTATCGTCAAAACCTCTAATGTGCTCAACACACTAGTACTGTGAAAACAAAAACGTTCTTAGCGACTATCTGAATATGTCTGCAGAACATTCTGGATCACGTAGGTCATCGGGCAGTGAGTTCCAGACAGTTGGCTAATGGCTTGCAATGTCTGTGCGTTGATATTGTAGTCACTGCAGATAGCGTCATTCATGATGACCGTGTGCAACGTTGTCATAGTTGTCATTGACTGGTTCATCGATGTTTCTCTCATCAGGTAAACTATTAAAACTCATACTGATACTTCTTCTTTATACGTTCAGAAAATGAGTACATCTAATTCTGTGAGAAGTTGCCCCGTTGGGTCATGGGAACTGGTAGAATACGCCTGATCCATTTCCGGACCTTGTCTGGGCCTTGTTCTCCGTCGCTGGACCTTGACCTTGGACCTTGTCGGACCTGGGGATGATGTCACCTATCTATAAAGGTGCCAAAATCCGATTTCAGTTTAGTATTAATAGTTGCTGGTGGGTAATGTGAAAGTTGTTTATTAATGTTGTGTTTATGCATACGTGTATGTAGTTTATTTTTTTCATTTACGCTGTTTGCTGTTGATTATTGTTGCCTGTATGAGCGCAAGTGATTGCCTGGAAAGGCTTGTCTCTAATGTTACCTATAACTCGTCCATCAGGATGTAAAGCTCTACTCACTCGTTTACTCATTTCGATAGTTTGTTTTCAATGAGGAGAGTATCGTGTTCACAGCGATTGTTGGTATTATCGATAAGATGGATTGCTGCTGCAGGTTTCTGCAACTGGCTGAGATGATGAAGCCGTCAACGCTTGTGACCGGAGCACAGGGTGGAGCCAACGGTTTTGTCGCTTCGGCCGAGGACAGTCTTGACTACTTTCCACATATAGGTACTGTGTCGTGAATGTTTGACGACAGGAATTCACCAGTTGTTTTTGTTTCCTGAAGTTTGAATTGTTCTTGGGTGTTAATAACATTAATAACTAAATTTGTGTCTGAAAACCAATTCAGTTCGTCAATGGTTTATAATTAATCCTGTTTATGTGCAAATTCTAATCAAATGTAGAATTCTGCTAGTATTTTTAGTTTCTGGAGGATTTGTTTCAGATCAACTGTCGGGGATCTGCATCTAAATTACGTAATACCTTTTGAGACATCTTTGTCTCAGTTTCTGTTAACAAGTTGTGCTGGTGTAACATGAACATGTACAAATGGTGGCTTTAGTTCAGATGATTGATGGCTTGTTTCTTGTGATGCTGTGTGTGTGCCAGCATTTGTGCTGAACCGTGCCGAAGCGACTCAGTTTAGACCGGAATATGTCTCTGACATGCACAAGTCACTGCGTCAGCTGATGAATCAGTCGAAGCTGAAGTTTACTGGTCAGCTGTTATCAAACTGTCAGTGTCTGATAGAACTTATACACTGTGTCCCAAAAAAAAACATCCCCAACATTTTTGGCTGTAACTTGAAAACCAATTATCAGATTTTGATAATTTTTGGTATGAATATTTCTGACACAACCTGACATCAAATGACCATTTAGTTTCCAACCCCACTCAATGTATGCTTTTGCACTACCTAGGGAAAGCAGATCAAGCGAAATATGTGTTGAAATAAACATAAAACCTGAAAAAACATCCCCGACATTATTGATCGTAACTTAAAGAAAGATTAACAGATTTTAGTAATTTTTGGCAGAAAAATTTCTGACACAAGTGACTATTAAATAAGTGTTTTAGTTTCCACCTCACCCAACGTCTGCTTGTGCACTACCTGGGGAAAGGAGATCAAGCATAATACGTGTTAAAATGAATGAAAAAACGTCCATAAATTCCATCTGTTCTAATCTGTGGGCCCCAACAGTCGGTCTATTACAAGGTTTGACTTTTATGCAGCAGTGTGACTACAAGATGAAGTTTTGGAATGTTTGTGAAGTCAAGAAGCGACTGGTACGGCCTGGATTGGTCTGGAGCAGAATTTTATCGATACTGCTATCAATGAATGGATAAAGCGTCACTTTGCCTGTGTTCGCATAGTGGGCTACCACTTCAAGCAATTTTCCTACAGTCAGTTGAAAAATGTACAATTGTTTGAATTGTCAGCCAGAGTGTCAGAAATGTGAACAAAATGTGTTTTTATGCGTTATGTTAATTAAGCAATCATACCACATTGGATAAAAAAGTGATATTTCGCTGGTTGGGTTTTCCCCAGGTAGTGCAGAAACAAACGTTGGGTGAGGTGGGAAACTAAACGGTCATTTGATGGCAAGTTGTGTCAGGAATATTCGTATCAAAAACTATCAAAATCTGGTAATTGGTTTTTAAGTTACAGTCGAAAATGTCGGGGATGTTTTTTTTGGGACACAGTGTAGTGAGAGTGTTAAGAGTTCATTTTGTGCGCAAGTTTTCATAATTGTGGTAAGATTCTGAAAATTTGTCCACGAATAAAGATTGCATTGTGGAGCATAAACTGACAAAGTGCCAAGCTTAATTCAAACTAAAATATTTTATAACAATTTTTGAAATTACTGCTATTAAAGCACCAGTTTCGGCTCTTTTTGTTCCATAATCAGTCATTTGCTGATCATCTCCATGGTAACTGCATTGTTTACACCATGAGTGGTTTTTTCATTGAGTAAATAGTTAGAAATTTTCAGCTGTTACTATCTTACTGTCTGTTTGTCATGTTTTAAGCGCTTCGGCAATTCAGTCTGTGTTGTAATAGACTACGTAATAGGCTGGGCATAAATCACTGTGTGACTTGCAGTGTTCGGCCTAGTGTGCCAGGTGGGCCCCTATACGGTTGTAAAATGGCAGCTGTGTGGTAGCACTAAATACCGGAAACTACCGAACACGTTTTTGGTAATTTTCGACATTCAGTGCCACCTGCTGTGCATCATTCACGCAAAACACCCAAGTTGCAGACTTTGTTTTGCCCTATTTGCCAGAAAATGGCTAAGTGTTGATGGATATGGATGGCACCCTTGAGAAGAGCTGCTTTGAGTGCGAGTCCCTATTACCATGCAGCTCTTTACTTTAAATGCAACAAAATAGCTTTCCTGGGTCCAAAAATGCCCATTCAGTACTTTGTTGGCAGTGTTGTAGACAAGGGAACATGGGCCCCAGACCCCCAGTCCTCCAGACAAGACAATCACATGTTCGAAATGTACTGAATTTGGTCAGTTGATTCTTTAAAAAAATCAAAATTGCTGCCACCAGATCTCATATTTTAAAGATATAATGCACCAAATTTGATTTCTCAAAGTTACTATTTTTCTAAATTTGCTAAACTAAATTTCTTTTTCTAAATTCTTCTCCAAATTAATTCATTATCAAATTTTTTTCTAGGTGTCAGCTAGCAGATGTCAAATGTGACAAAATAAGTAAGTAAAAAACTTTGATCCTCCCAAAATTTGTGAAGGGGTAGGGGTGGATACATAAGTGGGACATGGTAGGTTGTGTACCTTGACTCACATAGAGTGGCCTAGACAAGGGGCAAGGGGCCCATGCCCCCTACTTCCAATCCTTCAGACAAAACGTAAGCATACATTTAAACTTTACTAAATTTGCCAGTTTGGTCAGTTTATTCTTGGAAAACTAACTAAAATTGTTGCCACTGTCTCAGACCCCATGGGGGAGATCACAGTGTTCTCGCAGACCTCCTAACTGTATTTTAAGGGGCCCTACTTCTAAGGGAAGAGAGAGGAGAAAGAGGGGAGAACAGGGAAAGGGAGAGGAGGGGTAAAAAGGGAGGAAGAGTGAGGAGAGGCATGGGTGGTGCTAGGAATCTGAATCTGCCGTTCTAGTTATTTTGTGTAAACTTTGCGGGTGTGGTTTGTGTGCTGTGAAGGCCTGATGTTGCCAGTGCATGCTGCACGTGGACCTCGTGGTGTCAGAACGACAGACTCTGACCATGTTAACTTGTTCCTGCTACCCAGCATGACAATCACGAACACGACCAATGGATCGAACCAAGACTCGGGTAGATCAGCGTTTCTTGTCTATCCACCTACAGCTTATCTGCTTTTGTTTCTGAAAGATTACTTTAGTCTAATACTCTGCTTTCATCGCAGTATGTTTTATTGTGTTCTTTGGACACTTTTTGCTCGTTTAAAACATTTTCTATTATCCAGCTTTCCAATGTTCTGCACTCCATTCGTTGCATTTCAGATTTGGTGGGGCTCTTGTCACATTATGCACCTTATGATTTTATTTTCTTACTTACGTAATCTCAGCACTCTTACACCAATCATCACTTCTCGGCTAAATTTAGTCAGTCATCTGCTGATTTTCTGGAAACTACACTGTGCCTCAAAAAAAACCGGACCCCTGCTACCTTTTGCAATAACTCCAACAATCCTGGTAATAATAATAGCAATAGATTTTGACAAAAATAATCGTTAGAGAATCAGCACTTAATAGCGTGTGTTACTTTGCAAGAAATTTTAAGAACAGAGTACCAGCTGAGGTTTTCCTGCGGCACCAGCAGTAGAGGCAACTGCACTGCAGTACTCCAACGAACCAACAACGTCAGTTACGAAATCATTAAATGTTATAACGCCAACGTTTGAAGTTGAACGAACTGTTGATTAGCAGCATCATAGTTAGAAGTTACAGCAGATGTTCAAAGTGCTGTCCCTTTACTCGAACACAGGCCCGGAGACGTCTTTTCCATTCGTCGATTACGTCATCGACAACGGTCTGCCGTAGGCCAGACCAGACCTCCACCAAGCGCTGCTTCAGTTCATCCACATCTTTCCCTGTTTTATGAAATATCAAGTACCTTTTGACGATTTTCTCAGCTAATCATTATTATTATTAGGCACAGTTTGTTGGAGTTATTTCAAAACATAATAGGGGTCCGGTTTTTTTGAGACACAGTGTAGTCTTGCATGCCACATTGCCAACTGAATGTGTGTTTGCTGTTGTCTTACGTTGTCTTATCAATGATGCCATGTTCATCGTTCCAAAGGCTTTGGTATCACCAATGTCAGGCCAAGTCACAAAAGCAAAACTTTTGACGGATTACTGCACCTGGTGTATACAGGTCCATCCAGATGCCCATCATGTTGCCACATTAATGTTATTGAAGTGTGTGTGCGAGATAATGCATTTGAGAATAGGCTTCATTGTGCTGTCCAATCCTGCAGTGGTGTGTAACTTTCCCACCTTTGCGATTTGTCGGAGTTGTGAATGACTTAACGTGCGTATAAATCGTGTAATAAATGAATGAATAAATGTGTGTTGTTCTGTTGAGCTATGATTAGTGATAATGTGTGCTGACGTTGCCAGGTGACCAGGGAGAGGTCCTGAATGGTTACCGTGGTCACAGAGATTTCACGAAGCACGTGAAAGGTTTGACACGTTGCTTGCTGGCGATGCCACGCCATGCTTTGACGCAGCACAATCTCTCTGAGAGAACCTGGTTTGTCTTACTGGAGCCTGCTGATCGTTACATAAGCATTAAAAAATTAACGCTTTGACACTGACAGAGCTGTCCAGATGCTTAATTAACACATTAGCGCATTGCGTTCATTTTTTAACGCATGCGTTAATGCGTTAATATTGCTGATATTGTAGCATAGCTAGGTTATTGTTTTTATGTAGTATTTTGCAGCATTAATACTTAACGACTATTGCTTTTAACAAGTTTTGGTGTTTGTACATTTAATTTGATTTGATTTCATTTGAAAGCTCTACATACAATGAAAACATTATATGGTGCAAACATCCAATAAAGTGTACAGAAATTGCAATCAGACCGTGAGCATTGTTAGGTTGCAATAGTGGAACTGTTATCTGCTCGCTTAATACTGTAATTTCACTGCATGGGGTAATCTGTGATATAGTAGAGGAAGCTGACTCACAGGGTTATTGGTTCAGTTGCATTTTAGACAGAATGAGAATTGGTGTTTGAAAAAGTAAAATGTGTTACATTTATATTCTGGCTGAAGAAAATGTGACAGGGCGTTTGTAAGGATTTTAGAAGTGTACATGGAAATTGCTGTGGCATCGGAGAAGATTACGAAGTGTAATTTGATGAATACTATTGTCAGTGAATGATATCCCTGGAATAAGAGCTAATTATTTATTGTCATTCACTGTCATTTCAGTTTATTCGGTCATCTTTAGATAGAGTCTAGGATAAGGTTAGATATCTGTTGGAAATCCGGCCATCTGCACTTGAATTGATCATTTGCAATTATACATAGAAGTTAACATATTTATCTTGAAGACAGCAAGCCTGTAAGCTATTGTTATAAACAGATATGGAAATGAAAATCTTATATTAAGTACTAAACGTTCTGTAACGGAAGTAAAATGTAGTGTGGTACAAAATAATGTTCATAATGAATAGCTATAGGTGCATAGTATAATTGGTAAGGTTTTTGTTAGCTATCTGGTTTGAGAATTGTAAACTGATGGTTGGTTTGAGCAGGTTTCACTACGCTGCACGCTCCTGGGACGTCGTGCGTAAGTCGCAGCTGTTAGCCGAGTATAGTCGCCTGCAGTCTTGAACGACGTACGGACGCGCCGACGACAAGTCGCTATGGATGTCACACCTACTGCGGGGTAGCCTCAACTCACTTGTGTAAGAGGAGGGGCGTGCACACCACTGCTCGGACGACCGAGAGGGATATAGGATGCAGCACGAGCAACAATGATGGAACTTAATTCGTTGTGATGACATCACCGTCGTTGATGCTGCTGTCATGTCGGCAACTGTGCAGTCGCCGTGAGGGACTTTATACCTAGCAGGTTCTTACACTATGAAGGACTAGCACCTAGCAGGTGTGTGTCTTGTGCCCACGAGCACAGCAAGGGTGTTGCACGGTCGACGTACGCATATCCCATCTACTCGAAGAAGTATCCATAATTCTCATACTTGCAACAACAGAGGCATGATATAAGCAAGCCGAAGGTAACGGCTGTCACGATGTCAGACTGACTGACTCTGCTGATCGGAATGCATTTGTCATGGTTCCCGTGCTTGCTGGAAAGTCCTCGATTTTTCCTTGGTTTTCAATGCTTTGGCAAGTTCTGAAAAACAGGTTTGTTTTTGAAAAGTCCTGGAAATTTAAGCTTAAGGTCCTGGAAAGTTTTTGAAAATGAAAATCTTTGGTAGTTGATGAATTTACTGGGGTTTACAAACCTGAGCACTTCCATAGCACTTACCTACTGAAATATAATGATACGCTAAATTTCAAAATAATTGGCATTCCGTATGTCTCATGAAGAGATCTGTGCATTGGATGAAACTTGATGTGTACACTGCAGGTTTTAATGGGTTTTGGAAAAATGTTTTGACGGTCCTCGAAAAGTCCCGGAGTTTTTTTGTCAGTAAAAGTGTGGGATCCCTGATTTACTTCTCGTTTGTACTGTGAGTGTGTCGCCTGAAAGCATAACAGTCTGACATTATTTTCATCAGCTTTTCTGTTTTATTTCTGTTTCTTTTGTGTTGCTTTTTCACTTAGGTAGTTGCATACATGGCTGTTACAATTAATTTAGTTATTGTGGTCAACAAAAATCTGCTTGCTTTGTGTGAAAAATGGCAGGAAATGATGCTCAGCATTTTTTTTCTTTGATGTGTGCATTACAGCTATTGTTCTGTTCTGTTATAACTACCTAAATGTATGCTACAAACTCGCCTTTGAGACTATAACACATGTATATCACTTGGGTTACTGTTAAAGGCCAAGTTGCATGAAAAAAAGATCCTGCATAAATAACTGTAGAATATACAGTTGACTTCGCTTATATGCACGGCCTTGGGACCGCAAGCTGACTTGCATGTAAGCGGAGCTTGCATTTAACCGTGGTTAGCTTATAAGACCACTGCAGACATTTACAACATGCAGTTACAATAGACGGTCATCAATGCCACAGGAAACAGTTGCCTCACTCATCTCCTTCATGGACGTCAGGCACAGCGTGTAGGAGCTGATAATGGTCACTCCAGTAGTGTCAGTTTACATGCTGCCCGCCCGTCTGTTGTCGTAATCACTCTCATAGACAGCAGGTGGCCTAGCACTATTAACCTGCAGACTGCCGTTTGAAGTTCATTATGATGCTGCACGCTTCTGGGGTAGAGAGATGCACTGTAGCTCACATGATGTGTGGTGCTCACTAGCTTTGCCTACCGGTATAATTCTGGAGTTCAGACGTCATCATCGGCATCCCAGTGAGCGTCAAGTGGCTGATTACAGGCGGTCTTATGTGCACCATGTAAGCCAAGTTGCTTATAGCCGAAGTAAGTCATGGCGCTGGGACCAAAAGAGTTCGTGCTTATAGCTGAATCGTGCATATACGGCTGGTGCATATAAGCGAAGTTGACTGCCATTGACTTAGCATAATCTCAAACGGGACTAGACGCACGTCATGCAAATAAGCGAAGTGTGCTTATAGCCGATGTGCATATATGAGTGGAGCTGACTGTAGTACTAAACTACTGATGAATTGAAATAAAAAGGTCGCTTTGAATGAATTTTATTAAAGATATTTTTCTGCGAACACGAATGATGACGTCACATTCAGAATGCTCTATTAACAGCATGCAAAAAAGTTCCAACGCCATTAGCGTGGTGGAGCATCAATGCAGCATACGCTGAGGGAGGGGAATACTTGCATTTCAGAATCAGAAGTTGGAATCTGTCGATGATTAGTGCAATAGAAAGGGCATACAGTCAGCCTACTTTTGGTATAATAGCAACATCTTGAAATGCCAGCGCGGTCCCTTCACACTTTATTGACGTACAATGACGCTCTTAGCATCAAATTTTCACGGACGCTATATAACGTACTGTTTATGACGTCACACTTATGTGCAAATTGTCTACTTTTAAACTTATTTTTGCAGTATAAAAATAATACTAGCAACAGGAAGATGAATAAATATTAACAGATTAACATTTGATTAGGCCAACTGGCACTTTATGACAGTTATGCAAAATGGTGTGACTTGGTCTTTAAGTGTTTTATTTGTACAGTGCAGATAAATACAGCATCACTTCAGCATGGAAATTCATTTCAGATGACTCTGGAATTTTTCTGTCGTACTTATGTTCTATGACATTGCAGAAATATGCAGATTTATACTTTGGATCGATTGTGTTATATCAGAATAGTCTTGGCTTTTGTGACGTAATGGACATAGTTATTGAAATTTTTGTCGGGTCTGTATCTTTGCATTTCAGATCCCCTTAGATTACTTGAGCATCTGTTGTATGAGATGTTGTCTTCCTGTTCGTTTGATGCTGCTTTTTCGTTTACCGACATCGATTACTGGCTAATCTGCTATGGTGGTCACATGTGCACAGACTGGATGTTTAAGTTGACATTAATACTTAACAACTGTTATTTGTAACGAGTTTCATGGTGTTTGTACATTTGCATAGGCTGGTCTGTCTTTAGCAGTCATGTTTTTCTGCCACTGCCAACATAGTGGCCGGAGGCATTATGTTTCCGGGGTGTTCCTGCATCTGTCCCGAAACGTTGTTACCACGTTATCTTGAGTATTTCACCGGTAACAGACTTCGCGGCAAGGATGAATGGAACATATTAAATTTTGGGGTCAGAAGTCACGGGTAAAGATCATGGTGGGGTCATATACCTTGAAATGCACTTTTTGGCCTTGTTACGATGATACCATGGGTATTTGTTGATGGAATTTTATCAACCTTTCACCGGTAATGAAATTTGCTACAAGGTTGAACACTTCAAATTTTGGGTCAAAGGTCAAGGTCATGGTGGCGTCAAGTATGTTGTCAGAGGCATAATAGTTGATGGAGATTCAGTAGCGTCTGCATCTGGATTGCTTGGATTCTTCACGAATCACGTTCTTAATCTGTGCATGACACTGAATTGCAGTGGGTTTGAGTCCACAGGTTAGGTCTTGCAAAGTTGGCAGCACGTTGGCTTTGTCAGAGGCAGATTTAGGCATGTTTCACATGTTTGGCCAACCAGAGGACCCCCCCAAGGTGCCCTTACATGCCAGAAAATGTTGCACTGGGCCAGCGTACAACAATTTGGTCTTTTTATGGCGTGTTGTGACATTTAAAAGCTCACTACACTGTGAGGCGTAAAAACACCAAATTTTTTGGGCCATAACTTGAAGAAGGGTTATCCAATTTTAATATTTTTTGGTACACGTATTCAAGACACAACTGGCCATCAAATGGCCGTTTAGTTTCCCACCTCACCCAGCATCTGCTTCTGCACTACCTACGAAAAACAGACAAATTATGCATTAAAATCAACAAAAAAACTCTATAAAATTTCATCTTTCCAGATATATGGCCACCAACAGCCAATCAATTACAAGGTTCGACTGTTGTGCAGCAGCATGTCTCCTAAATAGGCATAACATTCAGGAATGTTGATGAATTCAAGAAGTGACTGGTGAAGTCTGGAGCAGAACGTTATCAATGCTGCTATCAACGAATGGAGAAAGTGTCTCCGAGCCGAGCCCATGTTCATAGGCCAACATTTTAAACATTTTTGTAGGCAGTTGAAAAGTAGACAGTTAGATAAATTATCAGCTAAAACGATGAAAATATGGACAAAATGCGTGTTTTGTGTGTTGTTTTGAATAAGCATTAATACCAAAGTGGTTAAAATGCAATATTTTGTTCGTTTTCTTTCCCCAGGTACTGCAGAAACAGACATTGGGTGAGGTGGGGAACTAAACAGTCATTTGGTGGCCAGTTGTATCAGGAATATTCATTCAGAAACTTATTAAAATTGGATCACTTTTCTTCAAGTTATGATGAAAAAGGTTTTAGTGTGTTTTTATGCCCCACAGTGTACATGCCGCATGTAAACTTCTACTCACTCACTTAGGAAGGTGTATATTAGCTCGGGTTATTGCAGCGAAACTGCATACAGTTGTAATGCTGAATTCGTGGCAAGTTTGTCATCAGTGTCAGAAAATTTCTGGGAGGGTTGACACATTTTACCAGAGAGGGCTTAATCTGGTTTTAATCTCGCTCTAGGCTTTGTCTTGTGAAAGTGTATTGTGCTGTATTGTCATTTAATTTGAAAAGTTACAGTTGTTGCCAATAAGTTCGTTACAAGTTTACAACAAGAACGGATTGTAGCATTTGCTATACAGGGTGGGCCAAAAAAAAAACCGGACCTGTTTGAGTGTTGATAACTCAGCAATGGTTAGTGATAGAAAGACGTGTGATATGTTGAAAGTTTCAGACTGCTGTAAAGAATAAACGACAAATTTGCATAGTGAAGCATTTAAATATTCTTTGCCTAATTTGCGTAAATCTTCATTATCACTGAAATTAGGCATTTACCAGCACTCCCATGTGCCCGAGTTCATCAAAAACTCACTGCCAAAAAGTCCAGATTTAAATTCTGTGAATTATTCAGTGTGGGGGCATTGCAACAGATAGCATGGTCACGAAATTTCAGTAACTGATTGGCTAAAACGTGTGTGCTAATCGAATGCTGGGCTCAGCTGATCTTGAATACAATGATGCCAGCGATCGATCAGCTGCTTAAAAGGACTGATGAAGGTTCTGAATGCAAAAGCTGGGCAACTGCCTATGTCGATTTTCATCTAAACTCAACGTATGTGTTAACGATTGTTAATATTTCACTGTATGCTGAATGAAAATCAACTTAAATTTATGTGTTACTGCCAATTTAGCATGATTTTAGCAGTGAGGCAGTTTTGTGTAAATCAGGCAAAGAATATTTAAATGGTAAGACATGCAAATTGTACACTTTTCCTGTACACAATTTTGAAACTTTTGGCATATTACGCACCTTTCCATCAACAAACATCGCTAAGTTATAAAAGCTCAAATATCCATGTTAAATCCATATGTTACAGTCAAATTTGGCAAAATTTCGGGGATGACGAATATTTATGCAAATCAGGCAAAGAATATTTAAATGCTTTACTACGCAAATTTGTCCTTTATTCTTTGCAGTATTCTGAAACTTTTGACGTATCACACGTCTTTCTACCACTAACCATCGCTGAGTTGTCAATGCTCAAACAGGTCCGGTTTTTTTTGGCCCACCCTGTAATTATGCAACCCTAATTCTATGTTTTATGCTGTAGTTGCTGGTGGTACTAATTATACAGCAGAAATGCATTCATGATACTTAAGTTATATGGGATGTAACGTTGTTTTTTGTTTCTAACAACTTACTGTGTACTGCTGCTTATTCTGTCGTTCGTATGGGACATGATAGTAGATACTCGTATATCTGTCATGTTAATAATAGTAATAATAACTAAAAGGCGCTCATGAGAGTGCATATCTTCGCCAAGTGAATTGATTAAAACATTACTATTACTACTACTACTACTACTACAACTACACCTTTCGACAAGGAAAGGGGAGGGAGAAAGAAGAGCCGCTTTGTGCCAGAAGGAGGGAAAAGTAATAGCTGGCGTTGCTGCTTGGGCTGTTGGTGCAATGACGTCATTGCTATTATTAATCATCATGTACACACCAACACAGATCGACTGACAGAACGACCAAACTCTTAATTTCCTCCAATGTTCACTACGTTTACCTTGGCGGAGATAGTAAAAGAATTTGTATTGTGCCAGTATGTCGATTGACTTCAGAGGCGCTAACGATACCATATGGAAAGCCAAGATGAGTGATTGCTAGAACTGTTGTGTATGAACTTACAGCCAACAATGTTAAAGCACTGCATGTAAGGAAAAACCTCCTGTGGCAGTAACAGTTTTGCTGAGTTTGAGAGAATGCTGTCATCATGGCTGGGGGGGGGGAATTGTCTGAAAGTTGTCGTCTAGAAATGCAAAATTTGGGGGTGAAACTACATGTACATATTTAGGGAAATTTAGGGGCAAAGTTAAAGTTTTGAGCACTGATAATTTTCTCTGTAGGAAGTTGCAGCCATTTTTTAAGAAAATTGCAACTTCCTGTCTCGCCTACTTTTTTAACCCTTGATGCTGCAGTGTTGTGCTTGGGTTAAAGAAAGTAGGCGAGACAAGAAGTTGCAATTTTCTTAAGAAATGGCTGCAACTTCCGACACAGGGAATTATTAGTGCTCAAAATTGTGTCGGGTGGGATGTTAAACCCTACTGACTCACCCACTCACTTTGTGGTAAGCCAGGAACAGTGTTCTTTAATCTTCAGTACATTTTAATGGCTGGTTTTCTTTTCCATTTCACAGCTAACAGTATCAGGGTGCTGAACAGCGATCATGAAAAAATCGCCCTTAGTGCATGATTGAGGGAAGTGATAACATTTGAGCTGAGGGTATGTGAAATAGCATATGAGTCACTTATTGTCTCCTGGCTTGTGGATAATGGTTTCAGAGATTGCGCCCCTTGAGGTTTAAACTTGAGGTCGCCGGCATCAGAAGTGTTGACTTTGATGGCAAGGCTCAACATTATGGAATATAATTATCATTATTTACTGAGAACCAGTTTTATGTTATACAGACTGTCAATTCATGCTCTTTGAACTGGCTGCAATGAAAATCGCGATCTGTACTGAAGCAATGTTGCTTACTGCTTACGTTTTTAGTTTAATATTAAAGTTCATGTTGGTTGTTTGGTTGGTCTTATTGCTGCACATTATGTATGCTGAAATGTTTTATCAAATAAATAACTGAAAAGGTTACTGTACGTTATTGCAAAAAACATTAGATAACAATTATGATGTGCAACTTTGCAGAATGGATTTTATCAGGGTACATATATACGTTTATTCACCACTCAGGTAGTACAAATGAAATGACAGACAAATAGACAGGCAGGCAGACATACAGATAGACTGACAGATAAATGTTCAGGTCAATAAAGATATACAGATAAAGATATATAAAGATATGTTCACATACTGTAATATTTCCGGGACCCGGCTTGTGACTGAGACCCGGCTACAACTAAAAGGACTACCACTACTAAATACGAAGACATAACTTCGATGATGATGGAAGACGACTACTATTAATTCAGCTAAAACTACTACTACAACTAGCAGTGGCGTAGCCAGAAAAATTATAGATGTATCATGCTTACGTTTTGTCTGGAGGATTGTGGCCCATTTGTGGGGCCTAGCCCTTCCCCCCTTTCTCTACACTACTGACAACTAGTGCTATAATAGCAAAGCAAGACGTGTATTGCCTGCAATATACTGAAAAGTTCTGACTTTTAGGGTATTTTGAAAATCATGCGGTCTTTCATTCATCAGTTACGTTGCACTGTGTCAGGTTTGGTGATATTGTTCTGTTATCTAGTGGCACTGGCCAATAACCACATTAGCAGGGAGTGTAGAAGTTAGAAGTTTCTACTACACTCCCTGCACATCAGGCAGACGACGTACAATACTTACTTACTTACTTACTTACAGGCAACCAAAGTAGAAACAGCAGAAGACTAGAAGTTGACTTTTCGATAGTATTTCCGGGTTCTTTAGAGTACGCAAAGTTGTAGTAAACAGCTGGTAATGAATATTATGAGGCCGTCGCTATGGTAAGAGATCTAGACAGTTTGGTGTGCACAGTAGAATTTATGACCAAGTTTTAACACTAGTGAGTAGTGATTTGGCAGCAATCTTCGACGGAGAAAGTTACCGTATGTGTCGCATAGATGTGCGGACTCGTCAGTTGGTCTAGTTCTTCAAGTTGGTTTGTAGTTTGCATGCTGTAATGAATGGCTATTGCTATAATAAGCGTTTATTATCTTGTCCCAATAATTTTTTTGTGTTGTTGTTACTGTTTCAGTTCGCTGAATGCAGTGAAACTAGCGTATGATGTATTCAAACCAAGCAAGGTGTCTTACCTGTCTTCCCGACCTCCGCTTGTGATTATTCATGGTCTGTTTGGTGGAAAGCGGAATTGGCAGTCATTAGCTAAGGCTATTTGCAGAGCTGGCCAGCAGGTTAGTGTCATGATCACATAGTTATTGATTGATGCTGATTTGTGTTTGATTTGTGTCTCCATTTATTCATTTAAGTACAGTCAGTCAGGCATGTGTTTTCAGTTACATTTACATTACAGATTACATTACATATTTTTAATGCAGCCTAAGTAAAAACTGCTAGGACCACAGATAAAAGCACAAGCCACAACAAAATTACAGAAGGATAGGAATGTGTGATGGTGAAACTGTGACAGTGTGTTGGATGCGACGATGCAGTTATGCAGTTACAAATGTAATTATCCAGTTGTTACAGTATTATTAAATTTTGTCTGAAAAATTAGCTCTTGAACATGCCAATACAGTCCAAAACTTTGTCCAGTATGCATTCTAATTTTCTGTCAGTTACAGTCATTGATTAATTTGTAGTATTTATGCAAAACTTTGCACCAGTTTGCCCATGCATGCTGAGCACATCGGTAAAATACAGTGTACTTTAATTCTTGTAAAGAGGTTATTGGTTGTTGACATCACTCATGTTGCAGATGCATGCTTAATAGCATTTTGAACATTAGTGTTAAAGAACAAAAACATAACTATACAGAAAACGCACTTCATTATTGAATTTTTTTCTAACAATTGTGCATGTTATAGTATTTTGTTGCCTTTTGTTAACTGATTCCATTATTTGAGATATTTGTGAATGAAATTTCCAGGTTATAACAGTAGATGCAAGAAATCATGGTGAAAGCCCTCATGCGGATGTTATGGATTACCACACAATGAGCCTTGATGTGGCGCAGCTCATCTCTGATCTCAGTTTGGACTATATTGATGTGCTTGGTCACAGCATGGGTGGTAAAATTGCCATGACCCTTGCCCTCACACAGGTGAAATTAACTTTTGTGTGTTGCTGATTGCCGTGTAATAATTTTTTTTTACCTGCATGAAACAGTGGTTCACAAATTACTCATCTTCGTATTTATTTGTTTACTATAATATGGTTTATATGCACTTTAAGTTGTTCACAGTGATGAATATTTGCAAGCTAAAATAAAATACAGTGTCTGTAGTTTTAGGTTTCAACGTTGGAATTGTTGCAGAATGACATTACTGAGAAGCTCAGAGAAACGGGAACTTTGCATGATATCTCCACCAAGTGTGAACCTAGTGAACATTGGAGGAGATTATGAGATTGGTCGTTCTGTTTGTCATTGTGTCCGTCGTTTCATCTGTGTGTGTGTCTGTGTACATGTCTTCGAGGCACCATATCTCCATAACGGTGCCAGATAGAGACACATGGTCGCAATGGACCACCCATAGGAAGTTGAACACCGCGAGTTGAATGTCATGTGACCGATGTCGTCACGTGACCCCAAAAGGTCAAGGTCATGACCCCATTATCTTTGAGGTGCCATGATCCATAATGGTGCCAGATAGACGTGTGGTCGCAATGTAGTAGTAGTAGTAGTAGAAGTAGTTGTGATGTTTAAATTACTTCACTTGGTGGAGATATGCACTCCTACGAGCACCTTCTAGTTTTATAATGGTTTCATTGCCTTGTTTTGCTAGTTACTTCAACTCAGCCTTCCATTTTAACAACTAATTAGCAAGGTGCTTAAATGATTAAATTGAGTATCGTCTGCCAAGGTCAGGTCAAAGTAGGATGCGGTCACGTGTCGGGTTGCTGGTACCACTGTTAAATGTCATATGTGTGATCTCATATGGCAGGTGATGCTTTGTGTATCTGAGATGGGTTCTCACAATAGCTATAGTCACCGTTAACTTCTTTGCTTTAAGTGCCATTCTGTAGTCAATATTTAATGCAGATATTTATAATTTGTTAATGCTGCTAATAGTTTGATAGGCTGCTTTTTATGTGCAGCCAAACTTGGTAGAGAAGCTGATACTTGAAGATATTGCACCATCGACGTCTGCTACCGAGGGATTGTCAGAATGCATTGCTGCCATGAAGAAAGTCAGGTTCAGTTCTTCGTTGAAAAAAATAACACAAGCACGAAAGTCCGCCAGCGAGCAGCTTCATGATGCAGTTCCAGTAATTCTTTGGTTTATTTCAGCATGTTAACCATATCGCACCTTGCTATTGTTTTGTAGTTTGTGATAATGCATGGCAGGCATGTCTTATAGATTAGCAGTAGGGCTGGTAATGATAAAAAAAATTGCTACCAGTAGTTAACGTGACAAAAATTAGTGATTAATTAGGTGTTAGTTACAATTAAAAGCTGGCAGTGGTAATTGCCAAAGAAAATGGATTTTCTTTAGAGCTGTCAAATTAACACATTAATTAACACGTTAATGCAATAAATTAACACACGTTTAAAAAATTAACGTGCGTTAAAAAAATTAACGCGCATGCATAAATTCATGTTATTTTACTAAATTCTGTGAAGCAAAAGTTCCAATACTCCATCAAACTGCGGTCATTTGACAATTGAATGAATTCAAGTAGCTAAACTGTAGTTGCCGTTGCATTGCTACTGTAAATAAATAATTATTCCAATGACAGGCTAATATGCTAGCTATGTCATCAGTTATTGTTGATTGTACATTTAAAATATGTTTCTAATTTTTTATATTCTACAGGCAGGCTCCCAAACGTTGCGGGGATCAGGGTAACTTATTCCCCAACTTTCCGTCTCAGCAGGCCTGGGTGCGTTAATTGATGCGTTTAAAAATTTATCCTTCAACAGCTCTAATTTTCTTGTTTAGCAAATTTTTCACTTATTGTACTGTAAGCTATAGGCTCTCACTGAGACACAGTTACTGAGTGATTTTCATAGTAAACTTTTTTGTAATCAGACTGAAGTGTTGAGTCTTTTTGGAGATGATTTCTGAAGCATGTCATGGTGCTAGTGTTTACATGTACTTTGTAAATTGGACATGACGTTAATTGAAATTTCAGCCATTAACATTATTTTAACGCATGCATTAATAACGCATCATTAATATTGCTGATATTGTAGGTGGACTACATTGAGAGGGTGACTGGAGTGACGATTGATGAACTCGTGGCTGTGTCACAGGACCATGACAGTAGTGATGGAATGGCAACAAAACAATTTTTTGTCACTTGAATATTATTTGATCATCAAATAGCTGCAGTTTAATGGAATACTGGAACACCTGCTTCACAGATTTTAGTACATTTACTTATGTGCATTAATTTTTTAACGCACATAATAAAAATTAATGCATGTTTATTCTTCAACACTTTAATGCATTAAGATAACATGTTAATTCGACAGCTCTAACATAAACATTTATTATTGTTGACTTAGCTGTTACAATACATTGTCGCTAACAGGATGTGAGTGTGCGTCATTGGCTGCTGACAAACATTCAAGATGACGCAGGTCATTTTCGCTGGTCCGTCAACCTTGAAGCAATCAGCAATCATTTGGATGACATTCTCGGCTTTCCTCACTTTGAAACAACTTTCCACGGCAACTGTCTGTTTATTGGTGGCTGTTCTTCACCAATGATAACGTGAGTTGCATCAATATGTTTATATTTTTGACTATTGCATCTGCATTAATGTGAAGATGTTAATTCTTACATAGCTGGAACTTGTATTTTAGGTGCACTGTAGTAAAGAGTGTTGATGAAACTATTATTACCTCCGCCAAGGAGGTAATGTTTTTGCCGATTTTTGTTTGTTTGTTTGTCTGTGTGTTAGCAAGATAACTCAAAAATTTATGGACGGATCTTTCTGAAATTTTGAGGGTATATCAGGCATGGCATAAACTACAAGAGATTCAATTTTGGGCATGATCCGGCAGGAATCCTGGATTCTGGATCACTTTGAAATTTTCATTACCATTGCGTTAAAGGGGACATAAGCGAAACCGCTGGCAAAGCGAATATGGTGACGCCATCTGGCGAATAGCATTGCCTTGGCAGAGGTACCTGCGAGCTATGATTGCTTTCTAGTTGATTAATCATTACTTGTAGAAGCAAATGAAATGAACATTGATTCAGTTTTGAATGTGTTGCATGAATGGTACTAGTAATTGTCACATACGTGACTCAAAATTAAGCTGTTTGTCAGTTTTTTTTCTTTGCAGTTGTAGTTCATCTTAAAACTGGTGCTGACAGTGACAGGTGCAATTACACCAAGAGGACATATCCATATCCATAGACATATACAGCACATATTACAAATACTTAACCAGTGTAACCACTTTCCAGTTTTCTGCTATCCTAGTCATATTGCATTGTGTTTAAATTAGAGCTGTCAAAATTAACACACATTAGCCTGATGCATCAAAAAAATTAACGCACGTACGTAAATTTGCTACATTCTGTAAAGCAGGAGTTACAATATTCCGTTAAACTGCAGTTATTCGTTGATCGAATAAATTCAAGTAATTAAACTGTTGTTGCTGCTCTGTCACTACTGTAAGTAATAATAATAATATTCAGATGACAGGGTGCGATTTGGTCCTTATTTTTTCAGGTATTGCAACTTGCAGTCATTGTTTTGGTGGTCTGTCATCAGTGGCAGTGTTAGGCTCGGGTTGGGGGGCACAGACACCTCCAGTTTTGCTCCAGGCCCCCCCATTTTCGTGGCCACCCATGATTTTTTTGCAAAGATAACACAAATATCTGATTTCTTTGTGTTTCCAAATTTTAGAAAAGTGAGCAAATTTGCGGTTTCCATTGAACGTCCAAAAACCAAAAGTGCTTTAGCTTCAGGTGGTGAAGCTCCCGTTACCCCCTGATCAGGGGCTCTGCCCCTGGACCCCACTGGGGGCTAGAACCGCCGCCGTCATTTTTAGGTCCTGCAAATTCATTTCTTAATGCAGGCGTTAAAAAAAGTAAAGCAATGCGTTAACACGTTAAAAAATTAATGCTTTGACAGCTCAAATTTAAATTGTCATCATATCAATTGTGTTGCTTACAAGTGGCAAATAATTTGGATTGTTTTGCGCTTTTATAACTAAAGATTTATTCTGTTTTTAACAGGGCATTGGAGTATTCAGATATTCTTCGGCTTTTCCCGAATGCGTCTATTGCGCACATTGCTGGCGCCGGACACTGGGTGCATTCGGACAAGCCGTATGACTTTCTCGACATGGTTCTGCAGTTTCTGAAGAGTGTTGATTCGTAGCAATGTATCTGAACAGTTGCTAGCATTTTTCCACCTTTCGCCACCACGTACAATATGTTGTTGTTACCAGACCTGCTAGCTCTAGTCATCACCCGTTATCAGTGGTGCAACAAGGATCGGATGTTGCAGAGGGCACGGAAATTGAGTATTCCGTTGCATCCCTCTTTCATCCATCCTTTTCTTCTCTTTACTCCCTTTTACTCCCTTTTTTTCTTCCCTGTTCTCTCCTTCCATTCCCCTTTTCTTCTTGTTCTTTTCCACTTTCCCTCTTGACCCCTTCATCTCTCTTTCTCTTAGAAGTAGGACAACTAAATCCAACTAGGGGATCTGGAGAGTGTTGCGAGCTCTCCTGGTGGTGTTGGATACTGGGCCCCGGCTGAAATCGAATTTGGTGCATTTTTGCCTTAAAATATAACATCTGGCGGCACCATTTTAGGCCAACCATTGTTGACATCTATGCCAAAAAGTTGAGTTTTTTATGGGAGGGCAGAGACAGGCTCCTGGCGCCCTTTGTTGACTGTGCCACTGTCCATTATATCCTGAGTCCATTATACTGCTCGTGTGGACTTTCAATTTTTGTTTCATTGTTTAATGTGGTAGAGTTGTGTGGCACCAAATTGTTGATGCCATCTCTGATGCCAGTCCCTATTTGCCAGTATTGTCATATTGTTTGTATGTTGGGAAATTGCCTGTGTTTTATTCTAGGTTTAATAATGATTTTGCCATTTTTATTTTGTAACTATTTGTTAAGAATTTACATTGATCAGAAAAATTAACGGGTTAATGTTTTTTCTTAACTTTCGTAGAATGTTTCTGTGGATTGCCGCTCATGAGTCACTGCCTAAATTAATTACATGTAAAAATCTTCCGGCATTATTTTGACTTTCTTCATTCGGAAGAACTTTTGTTTCTGGGCATTTTTAAAAACTATGCTTGTGAGAACTTTTGTGTAGTTATAGTATTGAATTGTAGTGAATGGTTTTCACATTTTGTAGATTACATTTTATCAACAGTTGTACTTTTGTAGCATAAATTTAACTGCATTTTGTGAGATTTGACTACACGGTTTGTGTACTGCATCATCATCATCATCACTTATTCGATTTTGCATTAGTTTGTGAAAGTTAACAACAACCAGTAGTTGAATTCTGCAGTTTTTGCAATCTCTCAGATTGACTACGGATATTGCAAGAAGCCCAGCTGTCACTAGGATAGCCGACTGTACTAGTTGTCAGTGACCTTCAAGGTCATCCAAAGTCGATTTTCATTTCATTTGAAAGCAATATGCGACTTCCCATCAATGATCAATAGCAACCTAGGCTCTACCTCGCACCATTTAGCCGCAATAGCTCGTAACGGCCTTCAAAGTCGTCCAAGGTCATTAATTTATAAGTGATTTGAAAGCTAGTATGCGACTTCCTATTAGTGATCAATAGCAACCTAAGCTTTATCTTGCACCGTTTAGCCACAGTACATTCGTGGCAGATGCACGACAGCCATGACAACAACTTGACCGTTGCTAAAGTAGTTTACAATCAGCTAAAAATTAACTTTGATTAATTTTTGGAGATTAATTGACTTTAAAAATGTTATCAATACCATTTTTATGTTTTAGTTCAGTTTATGCATTCTCTGATTTCTGACATAGTCTAGTTGTTTCCAGTACTTTTGAATCTTGATTCACTGCATTCTTTGTGTGCATTTTTTAATTTTTTATGATTTTATTAATGTCGATAGTATTTTGTTCTTGTTAAAAAGAAAATGCGATGCTGTAAAAAATTTGCTTGGTGTTCATTTTTGTAAAATATGCAGGGAACTATTTTAAATATGCGGCAACATCACACATTCGGATGTGTATGATCCCTGTGTCTTTGTGCGAAACATTTCTTACCCATCTGCTGATTACTAAAACTTGCAACCTGAAATACTATTGGCATTTTGAGTTAGATATCGGTATTGTCTGCCTGGCGCCTAGTACACGTTTGTGAAAAATTGGAGTCGATGTATGATCCTGAGATGCCTATTCTTATTTTGCATAAGTGCAAAAACATGGAACAGTGCTGTGTTTTGGATAGAATTATAAGTGAAAGGATTGGCCATGGTTTTGCTCCATTACAAAGCGTCTTGTGACGATTATATTATTTTGACCTGTAACAGTTATAAGCTCACTATGTAGCTGTAATTATATGAAAACTGTTTTGGCTCATTTCGTTAACTGCTTAATGAATTTACACTAAAATTGTTCATCAGTTGAGAGTTTGAGACTTGTGAATAATCTGGCTTAAGACTTGCGGAATGCTTATTTCATAAAAGAATAGTCTTCCTCCCTGCGGACTGTCGATTCAGTAGTTTGTTTACAAACACTAGCGTGTATAACAGGGCTGACAAACACCGGCGAGGAAATTTGTGGTGAATATGGACTAGTAAAATTTACGAAAGTTTGTTGGGCTGATCTAACCGATGCAAGTCGTATAATTTTGGCTGGCTTGAACTACTTATATACAGTGAGTAGATTAAAACAGCTGGCGGCACATAGTGAGTGCGACTGGCATGGAAACGGCAACGCCCACTGAACGGGTCGATTGAATCCGCTAGTTGAGCTGATCTTCGGATCTGTTTTCTCAGGCATTAGTTGCCCTTAATGTTGCCTGAATCTGTATGTTTTGTTACTACATTTAAAGACAGAAACTGAAACTGGCGCAATCGCATCCCCCCTCCCGATAGCGTTTTCGCATACTTAGGGTCAGTCAGGGTTAGGGATAGGGTCAGTGGTTAGGGTTTGGGTAAAAGGTTATCAACCTGTCCTCAAATTTTATTGATTCAAAAAGCGCTTTTGCAAAGATTTACGTCAGTGTCATAAAAGGTGACTTTTGTCATAATTGTGACAACCACTGTGCAGTTGATCTGCATGCGATTTTTGAGATAATGTATACATGTCGTAATTTGTCTTTATTTATAATTATGTATTATGGTATGTTTTTAGACATGGCCCGAAAATTACATGTTGAAGGATACGATGAGTTACAGAGTGCACTACAGATGAATCAGAGGCAGATAATTTTTGTTTTATTTTCTGGATCATCAGAAGAAACTGGACAGAGCTGGTGCCCAGACTGTGTTAAAGGTAGCTTATTATTATTGATTTCAGTAGTTTTTGTGATTCTCACCAGCTTTTTATTCTTCTTTATTTTTTGGATGTTATGGCACTATATAAATTGTATTATTATTATTATTATTCAAACTGAATAAAATAAAGTTGGCTTCAAAATAAGAATGTTAATTTAATGATATTTTATAGTTCACATCAGCATATGTCTAACAGTTAGGCCTATACTATTATTATTCTGTTAGTGCTTTGCTACTTTGATTAACTGTAGATTTAGCTTCATTTAAAAACTTGCTGTGCAGCAGTCACAGAATGGACTTTTTAAAAAGAGATATAGAATTGAGATATAGAATGTATAATTTGTTTGTTTGTTTTGTTTATTTTGTATGCATTTGCTGTGGCTGTTTGCAGCTATTCCTGTGGTGGAACAATGTTTACAGTTTGCTCCAGAATCAAGTTTGTTAATTGACTGTGGTGTTGGCAACCGGCAGTTGTGAGTAGATTTCATTTGTTACATCTGATCACAATTTATTGCTCCTTTCTTGACATTGTTTCAGATCACATTTCGTGTTTGGCTAATGACTTTTTACACATTTTCCATACATGTGTGTCATTTTTTTACTAAAATGTTCAGTTGTTAAGATTCAGCTTTTTTTCAGGTTTCATTTATCTTACATTGAAATTTTTAACTAGCTTCACTGACTGTCTTAAGACGTTATCTCCAGAACAGTTTTTGTCGTGTCAGTAATCATGTGTTATTTTATTTGGCAAATAACTTTTTTCTTTCGTATGGAACGTTTTAACATCACTGTTATTTTGAATTACTAACTGCAGTGTGGGTTCAAACAGTGTGGTAAATTTTATGAATTTTGTCTGTTAGTATAAAGGCTGCACAACATAAATCAGGAGGTCCAGTAATTATGCCTTAATTCTTATCTTTTTATTCAATCATTTGTTCACTAATCATGCTGCCAGCCCAGGTATGCAGTAACAGAGGTGAAATATGCCATATTATCAGTTTTGATTTCTTGATTGTAATACAAGTTACAACATTATTTATTTATGCAGCTGGAAAGAAAAAACAAATCTATTTCGTACAAAGCTTGGCATAAGGTGTGTTCCAACACTGATGCGATGGGGCAAAGTCAGTATGCTCATGTGTCATATATTTTGCTCAGTTTTTAAAATAATTATTTGAGAAAATGTTGTCGCATAAGATGCACTTTGTTAAAAATAATGTATGTGCTGCTGGAAATGACATGTATGCCACCTTGGTTTGATTGTACAAGAGAGACGCATTTTCATGCAGAGTGTTTCACATGGTTTCTATGCCTTTGTTTCTAGTGTGATTGCAGGTGATTGAAAACTGACATTGGTATTTCACATGAACAGAATAGTCAGGGAAAATGATTCATTCTGTCCTGCAAAGTCACGGAAAAGTCAGGGAAAATGAATTCTGCAGAGAAGTAGGCAACATGGTTTCAAAAAAATGGCACAAAGTTTATGGCACCATAATTTTGCAACCGCGTGTCACGGAGTCATGCAGTTTTTCAGCAAAATGTTCAGAAAGAACTTCCATACATGACAAAAGTGAATGTTTGAATACAACAATTAAATATTCTTTGTTTTGCAGCTGGCAAGTGAACTATTCAAAAACAGTATTAACCTCTACATCTCCATTCTTTAAGGCAAGTTTGTGATAGAAATATAGTCTGCACCAAACCAATTTTTCTGATTGATTAAAGAAGCAGTGCTCAATGTGCTAACTTTAAAAACAAACAGGCGACGATAGTTGTTTTTTTTTGATTAGTGTTCAATAGCACCATTGATTTGACTGATCATGTCCCAGAAACTGTTTAAAACTTGCTTCAGATATCTAGATGCTTGGTCTTCAGACTCAGACCGTATGCGAAAATGGCTATCGTCTGTTGTTTATTTTCGTGGAGGGCACACTGAGCACCGTTTCTCTTAAATCTGGTCAAAAGCTTTACGTGAACCATGTTTCTGTCATGAACTTGCCTTAAAGATCTAGCGGTTTATATTGTTTTCGAAGAGCTTGCTTGCCAGCAGCGAAACAAAGAATGTTTAATTGCTTTATTCAGACACTCGCCTTTTTTATTTGAGCAATTTCTTGCTGAAAACTGCATGACTCTGCAACGTATGGTTGCAAAATTATAGTGCCATTAACTTGGTGCCGTTTTTTGAACACCCTGTGTATTGGTATTGATGGCATAATGGTAGGGTGTCAGACTTATAATCAACAGGCCGTCAGTTCAACTCCCGGTAGGGTTGCCATCAAGTGGTTACTACGTAAATCGGTGACGGTTTGCAGACAGGTAAATGTAACCAACACCAAGGTCAACTCAGCCTTCTATCCCTGCAGAGGAGGTGAAGTGAAATTGAGAGCCATCCTGTCTGGCTTGGGTTATGGCACGGCCTGTTCACCAGTGTCGGGTGACAGGTGACACTGTGATCCCATATGGCAGGTGACGCTTCGTAGCTTTGCAGTGGGTTTCCAATTGACGAGCAACACAACTCTGTCTCTTGTTATGTAGGTAGTGGATAATAGTTATTGGTTTATTTTAGGGAAAGAAACTAGAAGAAGCAGAATGTGCTCAAGTGGACCTTGTTAGAATGCTGTTTGAAGACTGATTTTGAAGACCCATTTTCCAACCGTCTGACTTACATCTGATACTTGATTATTTTTGTGTGATCTTTGCCATACAACAATTCTCGTAACTATTTTTGAGAGACCATCTGACCTAGAATAACAGAATATTTGAGTATAAGTCAGGAATTGAGCATGGTTTTGACGAACCATGTCATTGAACGATACTCTAGAACTGTGTGACTGATATTAGATATTACAAAGTGAATTCACTTAATGGGAGCCATTGCATTTGTCACTGACAACTTGTAAATTTGTCACTTGCCTTTGTGTTCATTTTATACGCCAACAGTTATTTGACTGGTGGGGCGTTGGTCTTGGTGGAGGTTTCCGCTCTTCCATGTAATGTTTTTGTACCATGATGTTAATGGGTTGTGAAGTTTTTTCAGGTCTTTGTGTGACTTTGTAAATAAGAAAAACCATTGCGGTACACAATCATATACATTTCTGTTACAGCACAATATATATGTTGAGTTTTGTCTGTTAAGCTATGGGCTCCCTGGCCTCCTGGAATCCTGGAAAGTCCTGGAAAAATAACTTTGAAAATCACGCATTTTTTCATAGGCTCAAATGGAAGTCATTTTTTCTGCTCACTTTGCTCACGGATTTCTTGTAGTCCTATACTTTTGAATTTGTGGTGCCAGCACATCGTGTTTAAACATTTGTGAGCTACGAAGTAGTTTTGGAAAATTTTTCATGGGGGTTCTGGAAAGTCCTGGAAAAGTCCTGGATTTTTTGACAGTAAAAAAGTGGGAACCCTGTAAACAGAGTTTCCTGGTAGAGGTCAATGTTTTGTCATTGTTGTTGTGAATTTTTGGCATTTTTGACCCCAAACATGGTACCATCATTAAACACTGATACTCGTATTGCTTGTTTCATTTGTGTAGGATGTAACTTGAATTTGCATAAACAAAATGTCATTATGTAACAACTTCTTTCGCAGTTGATGACATATAAGCTAACAACGAAAAATTGTTGAAATCAGTCATCATTATATTTTACCAGATTCGTCACTTTTTATGATTGATCATGCTTTGTGCACATGTTGCCTACATCGAGACTAAGGGTTTTTCTGAGCATCATCAGCAGAAGACAAAACAGCTCGCGAGTCGCGACGCGTCAGCTTAGCATAGCCCTTATTTTCACCGAAATTTTTTGTGTGCCAACAGCGTGCTTTTTGTTAAGGGTTTTGTTAAGTTTTGTTAAGCTTTTTGTTAAGATTGCCCAATAAAAATAGGGGTGGGAAGCTTTATGGGCGTTGATTGCCAAGTGAAAAAATGGAGGGGAAGTTTTGATCTACACCCTTAACAAAACTCTCCCCCTATTTTTACTGGGCGCAAGCTGCGCCTATTAGGTATAGAGATAGAAGCCATGATTGTGTTTTCTAAGAAAAAAATTATTGTAATCCTTAACAGCTTAAAAATTTTATTTGACATTTCTGGCTATAGGCCCCTCTTCCCATTCTGGGGTTTGGATTTGCCCCCTTCCCCGAATACAGTAATCTGGGGGCTGCTTCATCGATTCAAGAAGGATAGAAGGCCCTGTCTATCGCTACAGTCATGCTCGTGATCTCAACACAGGATGTTAACTTCTTAACTGCAGGAACACAATATATGCACATCATACGACTTGTATATATAAGCAGCCACACTAGCTCAACGTGTTTTCAATGAATAAGTGCCAAGACGTAACTGACTTGTCGATTTTGACATTTGGTATCACAAAATGCGTAGGCTATCCCATGATATTATACGTCGCATTGCAAAACTTTTTTTCTAAAGCATGAGCAAGCGTCGAACTCGCAAGCAGCCGTGTGATAGTGGGGTAGGCCTACCAGAGCTTAGACAGTGCGCCAAAATTGCCACAAGAAACCCATCTATCGCTAGGATAGCCGACCGTATTTGATGTATTTAGCCAGTGGCTTACGTATGAAATATATTACAAGCTTACAAAGAATAGGCTACACAATGGTTCCTGTATCAGTTAGCCTATAGTCTTGTCATGTCAACAGCGCGTGCATGGCGACAACGGACGACTAAACTCTGGCGGGAGCGGCAGTCGTCGAGGGCGCGTTCAGTTCGGTGTCTATGTACTGGACGCACGGTCTGCTGACTGGCGGCGGCGCACAGCAGACGCACTCGCGCGCCGCGCGCTGCTGCGACGCTCCCCCTGCAGGGTGAGGCGCTGACGACACCGAACTCGTCGTTGTCGGCGGCGGCGGCGGAATGAAGTCGCGTCGCTCGAACTTTGGACTCTCGTAGATGTGCTCGACGTGCGGCCGGCCACTGTGATGCTGCTGCTGTCCCGTATCGACGCCGAGGGGTAACATACCGACGACCGGTCGCTGAGAGTGTGGAAGGTTTGCACCACGCCGTGACGGGGTGCCGGTCGTACAGTGCATGGCGGCGTGACGCTGCAGCTGCCACGTCTGGAAGTAGTCGTTCTCGGTCGTCGGGCAGGACGCGTAGCCCGGGTCACCGCCGGGCGACGTGGCCGCGCTGCCGCCGGCCGCAGACTTGGCCGAGCCCGGTGCTGGAGCCGGCATTCCGGCTAGTTCAGCGTCGGCATAGTGCGCGATGTGGTAGTTGTGTAGACCACACATGGGACTGGAGTACTGTATCGTGCCGTCCACGCCGCGACGTGCTTGCTCCAACTGCTGTGAGCGACGTCTATACGCAACAATTAACGCCGCCAGCATAATGTATATTTCTATTCTCCACTCCCCCTTACTGTATGCATAGTTCACACTCTTGTGTGATATTACGGTAACTAATACAAGTTGTTTTAAAGTTGTTGTTGCCGCTTATGAATAGGGGTCTATATGTTCATAGCTGAATAGGTACCTAAATAATGACTGTGGTATGTGAATTCTACATTTTATAATGACTGCTGATTCATTAGTTATATGGGAATCATTGTTATACATTACGCCGGCATAAACAACGTGAACGACACGTCTTTGAATAACTCAAAATCATTTGCACTGGAACAGTAACTAATAAGCTAGTACATCGGTGAGTAAAGGTTGCAATTTGATAAATACGTATTGGCTAAATTAAACCATTCACTTTGTAATTGCAAAACACCAGCCGTTAGTCACTACATACTTAGGCCTACATAGCGTGTTATCATGCCTTAACTCCGTGACTGTGAGACGTCGTGACTTTAAATTTAACTTCGAGCGTTTCGACCCGAGGTATTACTTTATACTTACGCTAGTTCTGCCGGTGAGTAACAAACCACAGGGCACTGCATTGCAACATTTGACTTTTAAATTGCGACATAGAAATAATCCTACTTACTTAATTATTTATATGTAACCAGTCAGGCTACCCACAATCAACAGCGCTAAACTATTCTTTCAGGCATCTTTGGGAGGTATAGGTGTAGCAGTCATTAGTCACGTATCTGTTCTCTGTCTGCTGGCTGCTTACAGCAATAGCATGGAGGTCGCTCTCGCCACTGAGATAATCAAAAAGTCTGAATTAATGCCTCTATGGTGCTGCTTACATGAGTCTAGGCTCTTACCACCAGCTACTCAGGCCTACTTTACATAGGCCCTAATCTTAAAAGGAAGCTAATTGATAAGCTAGGTATATGGTATGATGGAGGCCGGCATCACCAGTTAGACGTGCTGACAGACAGCCAGACCGGCGGTGCAGCTAGCAGACATACCACAGTCCCACGCTAGGCATTCAACCTGTAGCTTACTTAATCTATATGTACCCTATAGCCTAAGCTAGTCCAGTCTGGCCGAGGATTGAAAGCTGAGTTCACCTGAGAACACTGTATTATAGCCAAATGTTTATTTACAGTTACCCTTGAACCCATGCAATTACAAGCATTACACAACTGCGACAACTCAGTGCTACAGTGCAGAGTTCAACGACGGTTAGGCCTAATTGGTGGCGTTGTCATATTTTAATAGCTCCGAGCCTCTGATAAACAAGACAAAGTGTTTAACGGTCTACTGCAGTAATCCTTAATAATGCAAATGACATGTAAACAGTAAGTTGCCAACGTAGCCTACAGTTTATGTCGTGATACCAACAGATTGTACATACAGTGGAGATGAAAAATTATCACAGTTCGCTGACTAGGACGCATTGGAGTAGATGTATGTACGAACCTTCGTATGTAGATGAAACCGATGAGAAAGACGATCATTCCAATGGCGACAGCAATACCGAGTATCACTGCAAGTGCCGCCCCTAAACGAACGCCAGACACACAAACACCCTCAGTCACATATAGGCTCCAAAGGATTTCGTTTTTGACGAAAAACTGACAAAATGACGAAAACTGGCGATCATGACGGAAATATTAATTTTTGACGAAATTTGATGAAACTTACCAAATTTGCACTTTTTGACAAACTAAAAATGGCATTTTTGGCGGAGAAATCCTTTGGAACCTACAAATGGACCTATGTACAAGTAATGTTATTTTGTAGGAAAACGTAGAATAAATAAAAGTAGCTAAGTGGATTAATATGCTATTGTTCAGTAACTGCCTTTGACAACAGTATCCAGACCACATTCACGTTCACCCATTCAAACTGGACGTGGACTGTAGGCCCCTATAATGTGATGGATCTTAATGAGATTCGAATAAAAGCTTCACGTACCAAAAAGAGTGCCTAATAAAGGCTAATATGCTACACTGCAGATGTGTAAAGTTTTATCAATATTTAGTCGCTATACAGTAGGTACAAAATCAATCAAGGTTACGGTATGCTCAAGTAAAATGTCGTCATAATAAAAGCAACGACGATAAAAATCGCATTTGCAAAGCGCTATAAACGCTTCACAGTTATAACTGCACAAAGCATTCAGGTTAAAGACTGGCGTATTACTGCTGAAACTAATGGGGTGTTCACACGATCCAGAGAACGTCCAGCAAACTTCCAGCAAATGTATTCAAAATACACGTGCTTATGCTGGACGTTTGCTGAATCATGTAAACACTCTATAACACGCTGTGTACCAGTGTTTGAATTGCCGGGGGGAGGGTTGGGCTCCCCACTGTTTTCCCAACCCCCTTAGCACACTGTCAAATTATGTCCTGGGGGTCAGCAATATACTATATACATACGATTTACATTACAGTTTTGGTCGGACCTCCGGTCGTCGAAAAGTTCAACCCCCAGCTAATTTTTCACAATTCAAACACTGCTGTGTACACGTACATTGTGAAGCAGTGAAAACATCCCAGATGCTGATGCTAATCGACTCATGCAGATGTTCTGAAACGTAACACAGTCACACTCGGTCTCATTTAAAAAAGAAACTATTTTATGCCAAAAATTACACTGAAACTAAGACAACAACTGTGTCTTTGTGTTGAAGTTATACATTGTTATGTTCAGGCTGGTTTTTTGCAATTCGTTATAATCATATGGTTTGAAACTGACTATTGCACTTTTCTTTTTTCTTTTCTTTCTTTTTTCTTTTCTTTTTCTATCTTTGGATATTGTATCATTGATTAGTTATAGTTACTATGGGCGGCCAGCGTTGATGAGCGATTGCTTTTTTTGGTAGCCCGCCTATACATTATCTACACTGTGTCCCAAAAAACATCCCCGACATTTTCAACTGTATCTTGAAAACCAATTATCAGATTTTAATAATTTTTGGCACAAATATTTCTGACAAAACTTGCCATCAAATGACCGTTCAGTTTTCCACCTCACCCAATGTATGCTTCTGCACTACCTAGGGAAAGCAGATCAACCGAAATATGCATTAAAATAAACAGAAAACCTGAAAAAAAACATCCCCAACATTATAGATCGTACCTCAAATAAAGATTAGCAGATTTTAATAATAATTGGCAGAAATATTTACGACACAACTGGCTATAAAATAAGTGTTTTAGTTTATACCTCACCCAACGTCTGCTTTTGCACTACCTGGGGAAAGCAGACCAGGCATAATATGTGTTAAAATGAATGGAAAAACGTCAATAAATTCTATCTGTCCTAATTTGTGGGCCCCTACAGCAGGTCTATTACAAGGTCTGACTGTCTTGCAGCAGTGTGTCTACCAGAAGAAGTTTAAGAATGTTTGCAACGTCAAGAAGTGACTGGTAGAACCTGTATTGGTCAGGAGCAGAACATTATCGATACTGCAGCTGTCAAGTGGGCCAGTGTACAAGTGTCACAGTGGGCCAACACTTCAAGCAGTTTTACTGTAGACAGTTGAAAAATGGATAACTGAATGAAATGTCAGCCACAGTGTCAGAAATGTGAACAAAATGTGTTTTTACGCGTTATGTTAATTAAGCAATCATGTCGCATTGAATAAAAAAGTGATATTTTGTT
>Ga0209367_1000529_pt1 | contig 38786 bp, 26 predicted proteins | sample WorMetLIZISLAND2_FD_187412 | JGI IMG/M metagenome (GOLD analysis project Ga0209367, IMG submission 187412) | Marine gutless worms symbiont microbial communities from Max Planck institute for Marine Microbiology, Germany - Olavius geniculatus... ...
ACTCGGCTTGCGCACGAGATTTTTGCGAGATTTTTGCGCCTATAGGGGGGTTTTCGGGAATGGGCCATCGAATGCTGCCAATTGCATTTTTCCCCGACCGACTCCCGTTGCCATAGCAACGAAATTTGGGACAAAATTGGCTATAACTTGGCTTGCGTAGTTTTCAGGGATGAGCCATCGAATGCTGCCAATTGCATTTTTCCCCGACCGACCCCCATTGCCATGGCAACGAAATTTGGGACAAAATTGGCTATAACTCGCTTTGTGTAAGAGATATCTGCGAGATTTTTGCGTCTAAAGGGGGTTTTGTGGATGGGCCACCGAATGCTGCCAATCGAATTTTTCCCCGACTGACCCTCATTGCAATGGGAACGAAATTTGGGACAAAATGGGCTATAATAGGCTAACTGCAATAATAGGCCTACGATTAGTTGAATTAGCATTAGACCTATTGCAGTGTTTTCCAGGCCTATATTAAGCGGGTGATAGGTGCAATATTAGTTTGTTTATTTATATAGCCATTTTGTGGATATAAAAGGAATTTTGTTTAGTATTGTCAGCAATGCAGGCCAGCGGTGACGTCATGCCTGAAGCATGTCGTCTGGTTTGTTCAGTCATGCCATTAGGTAGTAAGTAGAAAAAAGCGGCTTGGCTACTGTAAGAAATAATCTGAAGCGCAATATCTTTGTAACTGATCACCAGTAGGAAAAACAGTATTTTAGTAATAAAACAGCAAATATAAATGTACAAAACATTAGTTAATACACTTGTTAACGGCAACATTTAAGGACTTACACATCGAAAACAGCAAAAGTTACAAAAGGTGACATTATTTAGCAGCACATTGACACGCAGTCAGTGTGATGCGGGCAATATCACCTTTTGTAATTTTTGCTGTTTTCGATGTGTAAGTCCTTAAATGTTGCTGTTAACAAGTGTATAAACTAATGTTTTGTACAGTTATATAAGTAAACTTTGATCCTGGATTTAAATACACTTTCAGATTTAATTTCTGCAGAGGTTACAGCGCTCCCTCGGACCTCTTAAGGGGCCTACTTCTAACGGTAGGAAGGGAAGGAAAAAGAAAGAAAGAAGAGGGGAAAAGGGAAGTAACAAAGGCGGAGAAAGTAGGAGGAAAGAAGGGTAAAGAAAAGAGAAAAAAGAGAGGAGAAAAAAGAAAAGGAAAAGACGAAAAAGAAGGGGGAAAATGGGGAAGATTTACTGAAATGACGCCACTGCATGTGTGTTGATCACCAATAGAAAATCGCATACACCCTTTTAGATGAGATACAAATCATCGATCTTAGATGACCTTCAAGGTCAGTACTGCAACAGGTAACGTATAGGCTGTAGCGCGTCTTCTCTAGCGACAGATGGGTTTCTTAATTTGTTGTTTGTGTCAATCTGTGTCTATTCTATAGCATATTAGATAATTTTTGACATACACAAATAACTCAGAACAGCAAATATACATACCTGTCCTTCTGGCAAAGCACCAAGACATCTGGGATCTTCTGATGAAAATTCATTTCCAAATCCATTCAGATACTGCATCACAGAACAATTCTGTCACAGAAACTGAAGACGAGATGAGAATTCTATACTGCGATAATTCTACAAACACGTGTCTGTAGTTTCTCAGTTTCCGCTAAATCATTAACATGACAACTGTTACTAGCGCATAAAAATAAAACTATGTTTATTCTTTTTCAACCAGATGTGCATGGATAAAATCAAATATTGTCAGTTTCAGTGGAAATGTACATTTTGTGAATACCTTCAAAGCCTCAAAACCGGCAACTGCCATGATGTAAACTTGTTTACAGCACTGTGTCAACTTGCGACAATAATGCCGAACTGTGTCGCATTTTATAGCACAGCATGCAGCCGAGTTACAAAGTTCGCCGTTCGGGCAAAGGCTACGATATACACGATAAACAAATTTATTTGTTTTAGCTGTACAAAGTCGAAAGTCCTTATTTTAGGTCAGTTTTAACACGACATTGTGCGATGCGCTTGGAAATGCATAATAAATGTCCACCGTGGCTTGTCCATGAGCTTGTCTCTGCGTCGTCATCTGTGTCTGACTGGCGCAGAAAACTGTGACTGGCACTCGGCACTTTTCGTGTTTGTTTATGTTTACATGCTAAAAATAGAACTCGCGTTCTAGGAAATGAAGTGAGATGTATGAAAATGCGATAAATAGCAGGTAAATACCCAGCGTTAAAAAAGCAAACGCATGTTTGGCATTGTTAGTATTGGAATTGCAGTGTGTTTATATTGTTTCTATTTTTTGTCTTACAATGCACGTATTTTCAGAGTTGAGCAATGTTGAGTAATATACAATGGTAGCGTTATGGTAAAATAAAAGAATGACTGAAGCCGATTTTCCCACTTTAAAATGATGGTTATCACGAAGCAGATATGCATTAAATTTTTACACAAAAATTACTGACTAATTTTTGTCTGCCTTTTTTCTAGTAGCAGGATCAACAGAGCCTACTGATGCAGAATGTGTCTTTTATGTGTGTTGTTTAGTACTTCAGATGATGTCGAGACTGCAGGTGGTGTGTGTCACAAGTCTGACGAGTGATACTGATCTGGAGCTGAAAGCAGCTGAAGACTTGCTAGCAGTACGTCAAGCCGCCACTGCCGATGTTGAGGCAGTCTGCACTCGGTTAGTTGCGAGGTCTCTGTTAATGCCGCATTGGCCCCATCAGCAGTCACATGCCATTTTTGTCAGCTTTTTTTCTCAGATGCCAGGTCACATAAATGTTAGAGGCGGCCGGCTGGCAACTGTCATATTGGAGAGCACACATGTAAAAGACAAGTAGGAATGGTTCAGCAGACCAGCCCATGACCAAAATGTTTGATAAAAAAGTGTAATTAATTTTTAACTAAAACCCGCTAGGAACCAGCTACAAAGTAGTGCTAAAGATGTTGAATATTCATGTACTACCTCGTAACACCTGGTTCTCGGTCGATCGTATGGTGAAGAAGCCAGAGGTCTTTTTCGCCATATGGGCAAACAGGAACCAGCTGCGGTTCAAGGTAGCGACGGCGAGCAGTTCCATTTTTCAGTTTATTGTTCATTTATTTGCTTGTGGTGCACATATAAAATTTTTTCTCATTTTATTTTACACTTAATAGTTGAACAATTAACAATTTTTAACGTTTCTATGAGATTAAATGTCACATTTTGCATGTGCAGTCGTCTGCTACAATTTTTGCATCCACGTGCAGTTTTCGGTTTCACTTCAAGTGGGATGATAAATAAAAACTAATTCAGTTGATTAAACTGCGATTTTTGCTTATAATCTCCATTTAAAGTACACAAATGAATTGCACATCTGAAATCTACATCTTACATTTGTTCAAACTGCATCAAAAAAAATTTTTTATTGTACTAGGCCTTTAAAGAACCGAGAGGCAGAAAATAGCATAAGTTGTATAAGAAGCATGAAAATTTGCAACTAATTAGCCGATGTGTGGTTGTTCGAAATTACCTATATTCTCTTATGCTGTTTTTCTTTTTTTTCTTTATCTTTTGTGCAATAACTGGTAGGTCAATATTGGAGCCAATGAGGCTGATGTCATGTTTAGACACTGTTGCATTACCATGCATATTGTCAACAATACATGTATATATACATTGCCTCGGTTTTTGTTTGTGTATGTGGTACGTGGTTTCATAGTTAATCTAGTTAGTAGTTAACCTTTGTAATTGTCAGAATGGGCATTCTTCACAAGAGGAATGTCTTTCTGTCAGCCAATTAACAGTTTAGAAATGATGTATTGTATGCACATGTCTGCATACCGGTATGTAAATAGTGTTATATTCATCTGAGGTTAGATAGTGGGACTTGGTGTACCAGTGACAGTAAGTAGGTGACTGTGCTTACTCTTGTGGTCTGCAGTTGCACCACCAGCATTTGTAAATACCAAAGACTTTTATGGGCCTAATATGCAAGACATTGGTGAGTGTTGATGTGATGTGACAGATTAAGGGTGGATCTTCATCAGATCAGCTTCGAGCGGTTGGACTTTGGTGAGACCGATGTTCTGGATCAGTTCTACAATGCCGACATTGCCATGGTGGACATGTCCAAGCGCAGTCAGCAGGCAACGCTGTCTTATCACATCGGAGTGCGTCAACACATCGGAGCACCAGAGACTGTCATCATGCTTCATGATACTGATCCGCAGTTTGTGCTCTCTGCAAAGGTTTGTTTTTGCTTTACCTCTGCCAAGGAGATTATATGATGCCCATTGTATATTGATTTACCTGTCTTTTGATTTTATAGCAGGATTGCACAAAAAGTTACAAGAGGATTTGGCTAAGAACTTTAGAGGTGATTAGGTTTTGGTGCTGGTCCGGCATCTGCATCCAAGGTGGAATTGAAGAATACTTTTCATTGCACATAGGGCAAACCTCTTCCACCTGGCAAACACAACGCATATGTTTCATGTCTGTTATCAAATTAACCCACTACCTTTGATTTTTTACTGGCTAATTCTTTTGGTGGTTACCATTGCTGGATTTAAGTGACAGTCATCTTTGGCTTAAATGGTAGAAAATTAAAAAAAACGTTGGCTGTTTGAACACAAATCTGAAGCATTGGTAGTGAGAACGTTAGCAGACTGGTAATAGGCATTGAACTGGTGCCCTTTGCTTGCCTGTGATATGTGAACAGTACATTGCATTCCTGGTTTTGTTTTATCATTAGTGTGTTTCTGGTAATATGTACCTGCTTTTTAGCCAACTGTATTTAAGTAACAGTCAAGCTATTGGCATGCTTGTCGTTCATCTGTCCGTTTGTCTATCTGTAATGGATGTATTTTGGCTAAGCTTTAGGTTATAGTGGAAAACTTTTTACACAGATATTTTGCCATGTGTGTTAAACTTGGGCATGCAAAATTTCCGCCATCTGGTGCGAGGGGAACATCTTCAAATTGGGGGTAGGAAATTCAATGGAAAACTGGACATATCTCAGAAACGGTGAGAGATAGGGTCAAGGTTACTATTAATCACTAATAGAAAGTGGCATACGCTGTTTCAGATTACATGAGAATCAGTGACCTTGGATGACCTTGAAGGGTCATAATGCACAATGGTATGCCAATTGTGCGGTATTGTGGCTAAACGCTAAGTTGTAGGGGGTCTGCGATCATATCATCGGATAGGGTGGTGGCAACTTCCTATATAATCATTAGTAATCATGTTTTCATTTGCAGCGGTTTGGCCGCAATTTTTAATGGCAAGTTTCAATCTATAAGTGGCTGTATCTCGGAAACAGTGAAAAATAGGACTAAGGATATTATTAATCACTAATAGGAAGTGGAATATGCCCTGTCAGATGAGATGGAAATCATTGACTTTGGATGACCTTGAAGGCTGTTACATGCTATGGTGGCTAAATGGTGTGAGATAGAGCATAGTGCTGTTGAAGTTGCATATTTGCTAAATGACATGAAAGTGATTGACTTTGGATGAATTTGAAGGTCAGTGCTGCAACAGGAACTGTATGGGCTGTAGCGCATCTTCCAGAGCTAAGCGTTTTTATTGTGAGAAAAATTTGTGAAACCTGCATGTGATACTTTATTGGTTGTTTATGAGTGTAGCTGTTTATATCGCCTGGGGAGACGATCACGTGGCCACGTGGAACGTGTGTTATGCTAGCATTAATTGTAGCTTTCGAGAGCGTTTCGTTAACATAGCGAGCATGGAACTGTGTGACTTCAGAAATTGCTTTTGCTTCGTAATTGGAAGTCAGTCATAGGCAGTACAGTTGGCTTTTTCTAGCAACAGTTGGACTTTTTGTTTGTATTTTGCAAAGTCCATATTGTATTTTTAGCATGATGCAATTTATCGATATTCTCCTACTACTGAAAGAGTAAAACATGTTGTGCAGTTGTCCTGTGGATCCATGCATTTCCTGCCGTATGTTTATGACACGGCCAGTAGCTGTGTAATGGTGGAACTGTCAATGGCTGTGCTGCATGGCTTGTCTCCTGCTGACAAGCCTGTCACTTTGTTCAACCAACTCAGAAGAATCTTCAACAGGGTCGATACTGTGTCCAGGTACGAATTTCTCAATGCTGGTTAGAAACAGTAAAAGGCGCATATAGCTTTTCATGAAAACCCTTCTCGGACGTACGGAGTGTTACATGCCACGTGGCATTACACCTGTTGACAGATACAGGTGAACGTGCCTCACCTTAACCCCAGCCATGCAGGCTGGTACTTGATTTATTTATTTTTAATGGATAGAAGGCTGAGTTGAGCTGATTGGTACTGGTTATATACATGTATACCGTGATGATTTTTTATTTTTAAAATTATTCTATTGGGCTTATACAGTTCTCAGAAGTTTAACTTTGCCTATAGTAACTCCAGAAAGATGAATGCAAGGGAAAAAAGTGGAAGTAATTTTAAGCTGACTCGTTTGTTTGGCAGAACACATGTGAAGGAAATGTTTCTTGCTGATTTGCGGAAAACTCGTGAGCAACTGAAAGGTCAACCCGAGGAAATGGCAAAGGTGAACAAAATTGTGTTTGCATAATTTGACTTTTGAAAGTAAATATATTGTTTTAATATTGAGTTACAGAATGTTTTTTAAAGATGAGAAAAAACTGTTGGAATCATCTCATTATAATGCTGTTAAAGTGTCATAATAGCATAATATTTTTTTTTAGACCGAGGTGCAACCGACAGATTGATGTTTTTCCACCGGCTGTTAAGGGAATCGACTAGGTGCAGCATATAGCAGCTTTGGGTGTCACATTATCTCATAAATTCTCCATGACTAAACACATTGATACCATTATGGCAGGCTGTGCACGTACTGTCTACGGTCTTCGAACCCTACGGGCTCATGGTATGCCACAGTCCTGTCTGCAGATAGTCTTCCGATCAACTGCTCTCGCTAAATTGCTCTATGCCTTCCCCGCTTGGTGGGGCTTTGCTAATGCTAGCGAGGAGAATAGATTAGAGGCTTTCTTGAGACGAGCTGGCAAATCAGGCTATTATACCGATGATTCTTTGCCCACTGTTGCTGCACTCTGTGAGCAGGCTGATGAACAACTGTTCCGCTCTATCAAGTACATGCCTACTCATCTTCTTCGATCACTCTTACCACCCAAGCATAGTACACCATATTGCACACGTCCGCGACCGCATAACTACGAACTTTCCTTTAAAATAAATAATATTGATAAGTGCAATTTTATCTATCATGTATTGTACAAAGACTGTTTTTAGTTTTTTTAGCATGTCAGTATGTTTTGCATTGTGTCTACAGTGGTTTGTCTGTTGATTGCTTTAATAAAAATTTCGTCATCATATAGTTGGTACCACATCTTTATCAAGTGATGTTTGTATCATCAGCTAAGCTGACTGTTTGCTGTATTTTGCTTGCACGTAGAAGCCTTACCCTGTAAAATCAAGTGTTCTCTTCAGCAATGTTTAGATCTTTGTCGTGCTTAGGAGCTGACAAAGTTGCGGACTCGCTTGGATTCATCACAGTTTGCATCCTCGGACATTATTCTAAACATGCTCATGTCCTACAGAGACATCCAGGTCGGTCCATTACTCTCTTTGCATATCAGAGAGTGTTTCATATCCTGTTCAGGCTTAATTGACAATGCATGAGTTCATGTTTCGCCGAGAAGTAGGATTATCGCTTCAGTTGATACTTTGTCTTAGAATAAATACCAAGATAATCGGAAACATGGACTGAAGTTAGAATTCGGTGTTATTTTTCTTCTAAGAACCAACATTTTTGATTATCTACCAGATAAGAAGAAAGATGATCAGAAATGGCAGTTAACACCATTACCGATCAACACCAGAGAGCTCCAATGCAAAAGAATAGGCGTAATTTCTTCATCCTTAGCGATTAGAAATTTTGTAATCGGTTTTCGGTTCATCTGTGAATAAGAAGTAAGTTAATCGGATTCAGTTTTTAGCAGATGTCAGATTAAGCGGATGTCGATTAGAAAAAAAATAATCCTACTTCTCGACGAAACACGAACTCATGCAATGTCTGTCAAGAACAGGATCTGTTTGGCCTATCGCAACAACAACATATACAAGACATTTATTTACAGCATCAGGAAGATCATCTAGTCAAATTTGCTTGAGTGCTGCAGTGCAGAGAAAATTCTAAATTGAAGCTTCTGATGGAGAAATGCTTTGTGTAAAAAGCATCTGTATTATCTGACCATCCTAATAGACTATATTGTGGATCTTGCTTATTTGTGTCTGTTTACCAGCTTTGTGTGGGCTTCGGACTCAAAAAATAAATGGCGTAGAAAAACCAAAATCTGTGTGAACTTTACCACATTGCAGGATGAAATGGCGTGCCAATTTTTAACTCTTAAGTTTTGGTTTACGATTGGGGTTAGCATTTTGCAGCTCGAAGTGGATGGCGGCACAATATGTCAACACGACACTGGGCCATCATTTTTCTAGTTGGTTTGACGCCGTTGAATGGGTGATAAGAAGGACGAAGGACATGCAGTCTGTGATAAGCTGTACTTGTTTGGGTGTGAGTGTAGGACTATGATGCGATGGTTTCACTAGTGGAAGAGATGGACCGAGTATCAGATGGCAGATTGACTGCTAGTCCTACCGTACAGTACTGGTACTCGTTTGCACTCAACAGGTTTGTCTACATCTCTGTTGCCTTGCATCTACCTTTACACTAACAACTCTGTTGCCATTACTCATAGTTACCTCCGCCAAGGAGGTTATGTTTTTGCTAGAGTTTGTTTGTCTGTCTGTCTGTGTGTTAGCAAGATAACTCAAAAAGTTATGGAACAATTTTTATGAAATTTTCAGGGAATGATGGGAATGGCAAAAACTACAAGTGATTCAATTTTGGGGGTGATCCGGAAGGAATCCTGGATTCTGGATCACTTTGAAATTTTCGTTAATATTGCTTTATATGCTTGGCGGAGGTTTGCGCTCTCCGAGTGCTTTTCTAGTTTGTTTTGTATGCTTAGTGTTACAGCCTCACATTTTCACAAGATGATCTGCATAAATCTCACATGTCGTTTAGAGAGATATAACAGATTACTTTTATCCAGCAATTTTAAATACGTGAACATTTTTGGACTGTTATATGTAAACAAAAAAAGTTTATATGTGCTCAGTAGAAGTGCATTTTTTTCACAGGCGAAACAAATCTGGTGACAGAGATAAAGCTCTGCAGTATATTCAGAAGGTATGTTATTTGTGTAATTGTGTATGCTTTAACATTTTTTTGTTTTGCTGAAGATGCATTGCTAATTGTTGCATTCAATCAATGCATCTTGCATGAAGCTGTCTGGATGTTATGCTAGATCTTTTCCTGATTGATGACATATTTTGACAAACAGTTGTTTTTTTCTTCATCATTAAATTGTAATCATGTCATTAATAGTAAGACTTTGATTAAATATTCAGTGATCTCCATACCTTTGTTTTAATAGGCTGCAATATGGGCCGTGCCTGTTTATTTATTTGCTTGTCTATCCATACCACATGGGCTCCCAACTAAAAAATTAATAAGGTGTATAAAACCAAAATTTGTAGCAAATATGTCAGTTTTTAGTTTAAAAGGTCACCAGTACTGTCAAAGGTCATGGTTAAGATTAGAGTTAGTTGCTCAGCTGTAGGCAGATGTCTGCATACTATGTCTGCGCTGGGCTGACATTTTTTAAGTTTTTGTTGTTAGCTGGTTTTTGGCTGATAACTTTTGCTGACAGGAAGTGCCTTTATTATGTGTGAGAGCTAGCTAGATAGTTATAGTGTGTATTAGCTATGGTGATTCTGTCTGTCCGTCTGTCTGTCCGTCCCTAACGACTTGGTACCAATCCAAGACCAGGTGAGATAGAGACTTTGGGTTTTCACCGTATGACACCTGGCATCTCTAGTATTTTGTGAGCAAGGGGGCCCCTCGAATGAGGGGAGAAAGAAGGGCACCCCTTCTAAAAAGACGTTATTTTAGCATTATTTACATGTCCAGCGTGAAAATGGTTGCAAATAAGCACATATGTGCTGTTTATCATAACAAGCACTGGCGACAAGCTTCTTAGGGGTGTCAACATCGATGACCTTGAATGACCTTGAATTTCCAAAATAGGGGGTTTTCGTGAATTTTTTGCGATTTTAGGCTACCACATACATTTTAAGAGCGAATTGCGCTGAAATGGCTGGAGATAGACCATGACAACTTGCATATGAAAATTTTAGCGTTGAGTGTAGATTTTGGCAGTCCAAGTTCCCATTCCCAAGGCCTGGGCATGCAGGTGTCAATAAGAGGTACCCCCAAAAAGGCTTTAGTAATTCTTTTTGTGATTTTTGGCTGCAGAAAAGTGAATTGTGACGAAAAGAGGTAGAAATAGACCAAATCAACTTGCGAACAAAAACTGCTATAGGCTGTCGTGCGTTTCATGAGCATTAGCTCAGATTTCTTGTTTTTGTTGTGCTGTAGGCAGAATCATGCAAAATAGTAAAACTCCATGTTTTACTGTGTTTTAAGTGAAATCATGTGCAAGAAGTATAATTTTGTGTTTAGCTGAACGGATTGTAATTTGTAATTGGATGTGCTGCAGGCCATTGAAATGTCGGAGAGTCTGGTGCCGGACATGCTGTGTCTGTGTGGTAGAATATACAAAGACAAGTTTGTGGAATCGTCGTGCAATGACAAGACGTCTCTGCAGCAAGCTATTGACTGGTGCGTTTGATGTGGCATATGGTATTGCATTATCTGCCCTTCTAAACTGATTGTAATTGGCATTTCTCTGTTTTTTTCTCCTAGGTTTTATGGCACTATACAAATCTACTTTTAACTTAACTTTCGCTGAGCTATGGCACGTGGCCAGTGTGGAAAATTAATGACACAGAACTTAATCGCTGTTATCTTGCTATCTGGTTGAGGGTAAGGAAACGCAGATCAGCTGCACCCTGTTGGCTTTGTAGCTCGAGAACGACTTTACTGGGAGAATGTTAATCTCAGTGGCATGTATAAGTGCATTATCATTGTGTGCTGTAGGTATCAGAAAGGCTTTGATGCTCAGCCGAACGAGTATGCTGGAGTCAATCTGGCAACGTTGCTTGTAATATCAGGCAGTCAGTTTACAACCTCTCCTCTGCTGCAGAGAATTGGTTAGTTGGGTAGGGCTTGCATTTTTGGTAACATTGATTTTCAACTGATGTTTTTTAAAAATATGCAATATTCAACAGCTAAATGGGTGACTGCTTAATATATATGGCAGCTTAAGGTTTTTACGGCTATGCTATTCCAGTGCTATGCAGCGAGTTTTGTGATGAATCAGCAATGTGGATAAATTGTCTGTCAACAATAGTCTGTGGCTTTGTGATTTAATCTTATCCTAGATTTAGTGAGATTTTTGTGCAGAAGTGATTCTGTGCAGAAGTGATCTTTATAAGTCGTTGTTTTGGACCTCACCTTTTGGCGTATTACTGCAATTGTGACGGTGCATTCTTATGTTTGGGCTTTTTCAGTCGCCGGTCTGATGATGTGGAACTCATTTGTGTGATCCTGTTTACACCATCTCCGACTTTGTACAGTTGCTCGATAAGACATTTTTTCAGAGTACTAACATAAGCAGCACATTCGGGGCTTCTGTGGCATTGATGCACTATACGAGTTTATGTTTCATGTACTCACTTATTTACCTAATTACTTACATCTATGTTGATATCACTGGGACCATGGCTGTTGTCAGGCATGACGCTGAACAATCTGATCGGTCAGAAAGGCAGTCTGTCGTCGCTGACCGATTACTGGGATGTAGCAACGTTCTTTGAGATCCATGTGTTGGCCAACAATTACACAAAGGCCAACCAGGCCGCAGAGTACATGGCCAAGCTAGAGCCACCTGTCTGGTAAACAGTCACTCATGATGTACAGGGTGCAGCCAAAAAAAGTAAGCTATTGCACTTTGTCCATATCTTCGCTAAATATTGATCAATTTTCACAATTTTCTCAACGTTGGACTCTCCTACAGTACTTAGTAGCATGCACACTACACCTATTATGTTGCTACACTACCCTGTAAATTATAAATATCCAAAAACGTACAATATCGACAGATGGACGGAAGGTCTACAGGTAAATTTTTGAAGTATTCAACTTAAGTGTTAAAATATGAGTTATAGTAAGTGTTAAAAACATTGGAGAACATAAGAAAAATAATTTGAACGATTTTACTGTGCACTAATTTTCAATGTACATTAATGCTGGTTGATGGCTGCAATATTGCTCATTTAACTGCATAATGCATACGGAGCCATGTGTTTTAATTGTGCAGCCTTACAAGCTGTGCACTATTTTTTTGAAAGATGAAAATTTACTCTGTAGCTACACCTAAACCTTTTTACCTTTCTGACACTATAAGCTACAACTTATATTTAACATTTTACTTAAATACTTTAAAAATTCACCACTCGACCTTATTACCATCTATAGATATAGTACGTTTTTAGATATTTATATTTCACGAAGTAGTGTAGCAACATAATAAGCATGATGTGCATGCCACTGAGTAGCAAATTTCTTCCAGTCTACTGGTGAAAAAAGTGTGAAAATTGGTCAATATTTAGCGAAGTTATGGAAAAAGTACAATAGCTTACTTTTTTGACCCACCCTTTAAAGCCCTTGCATGTGTCAGGAACTTTGGGATAGGACTGATCTGTTTCCTGGCCAGATGGGATGTATGGCACCTAAACCAGGCTTTCAGTTTTTGTATTCTTAGTTCGCTTTTGTGTATGTCAATTTTTTTGGCTAATATTATTTTTCTGCATGTTGATGGATAGTTTATTATTGTAATTTTGTTTTGTGTTAGTTTGTCGGTTTAATTTTTTGTTGTTAATTTTTATAGTTAGTACCGGTGTTCGTGATTGCCTGCAGTGACTGTGTCCCTACATAACTTTGTCTATGGCGTTAATATAGGGCTTTTGTGACTGAAATAATACTTGGAAAGCAGTGCCATTGTAAAGAGCAATAACTCATCATTCTGCAGTGTGACATACACAAAGTCATTCTTATCTTGTCTTGTGTGATTTTTGCACCATCCCTATGCACCACATTTCATAAATTCAAATAATTTTTACGCGCGAAAGCAGCTACTGCTTTCAGCGCGTCTTAGCCATCAAAATTCTGTCTGTCTGTCCGTCTGTCTGTCACACGGGTGGATCAGTCAAAAAGCGGTGCAAGCTAGAATCACCTAATCTTCACTGTCGGCTGCCTGGAGGACTCTAGTTTCAGGAACTGTAAAGCCTTTCCATAAGTTCAAAGGGGGTCACCTCGAACGAGGGTGCTAAATAAGAGGGGGGTGGGCAAAATTTGCGATTTTTGGCCAGTAAGTCACTGTATCTCAGTAACGGTGTGAGATAGGGCCTAGGTTACTATTAATCACTAATAGGAAGTCCTACACTGGCTTTTGATTGGCGCCGAATTCAATGACCTTGAATGACCTTGAACGCCAAAATATGGGGTCTTGTGGATTTTTTAGCGATTTCGGACTGCGACACAAGTCAATATCATTTACAAGGTGGCACCACGGAACTACCGTTATGCGATCCAGATGGAGAATTTGGTATTTGTATATTAACTTTGCGTGAATGTAAGCAAGATTCTGGAGTCTGCTTACTGGAAGTGTGTGGGAATTAGCTTCATCTAAATGTAGGAAGGCTGGTTGCGTCACTCCAAGTGTCGGACTGCTATTGGTTTTTCCATATTGTCTAAACCGAAGGTTCTACAGAACATAGAGATGACTCAGGATAATATCCGGGATGATGACATTTATTGGCGAGGTTCTATAGGTCAGAAACATTCAGCTACGACGTCACTACAGCGATGACGCCACTATCACATGCGCTACATTACGACAGTTAGCAGAGCTCCGCACAGACCGATCTCTGGAGCTCAACTGACTAGATAGAGGACCTGCGCTGCTGCTATCGCTTTCGCAACAGACAGAAATATTCTAGCTACAGCACTTGCACGTCGCAGACGCAGCCTACAGTCGAATGTGCCTGGTTTCCCCTAGTTACACTTTCAGCCAGTACGAGCTACTTCTATTTTAGACCTAGCTGGCTTTCTAACACAGCTTTCTTTCTCGACAGTGTAAAATTTATCTCTCTGGCCAAGCCAAGCTACCAACAAGCTCTGCTCCATGAACACCCCAATTTTCAGCTAAACTACTGCACTGGAACTGCTATAGCCTTTCGCGCGTCTCGTTAGCATTAGCTCAAATTTTTTAACAAGTATTTTAACTTTGCTTTTAATACATATATTAACTGCTTTTAACTAATTTTAACCATGTATGGCACTGAATGGCCTATTTTGTGCTGATTTGCCATTAAGAAACTACTCACTCACTGACTCAAATTTCTTGTTCATTTACTTGTAACCTATAATTTACTTGCTGTAATGGTTTTCCAATCAGTGTATGGTTTGTACGTCTTTCTTGCTTATGTGTATTTGTATTTAGAAATATTTGCCGCTTTTTTGGTGATTGAAAGATGGTAAGTTTGTGTATTGTGCATTATCATCTAGTTGTTTTTTGATGAAGGTACTTGAAGTCGACTCTCGGTAACATTCGTCTCATCTGCATGGTGAGAAAGGATGAAGCTCAGGTTGAAGTCACACGTGATAGAAAGGTAACTTGTTTGATACAATCCTGTATAGTTGTTTAGTTATGTTTGTGACTTTATCTGCGCATTAATTTTTTTATCAGACACATGCTGTATGCATAAACATTATACAGTGTTCATTCTACATCCAGTCTTAACATGTCTCTGAGTGGCACACTGTAACTGTGTATTTCTATTTAAATGATTTTAAATGATTTTATCATAGTTTGATATAACTTTTGATGAAGGCATTGTATCATAGTTGTTGTTATCTTCTTCATCATTAGTTATTGTCATTCGTCTATTTTTGCTTTATACAGAGTTAAAATACTGCGGTTATTTATTTGTAACATTGAGCAGAAACTATTAACAAAAATTTTCTCTTAACTATGTTTTTGATAAACAGTTGGACTTTTGCTTTTGCTTTTGCTTTTGTATCTGTCATACAGTATATTGTTAGTTGCTAATTTTTTAGTCACCGAACTGAATGGTTTAAATTTTGATAATTTTGTTAGTTTTGCCTTTTACCAGTATTTTTTACAGAATATGTGGTCAAAGCGGTAGAAAACACATTATGTACATTACTGAAGTTTGTTTATGAACGTTGTTGTTTATTGTGGTTGTTTATAACGGTGCTAAATTTTGCTGTCATTTTTGATACTATCATACTAACACTGTAGTTATGCGTGCTTGTTCAGTTGTTTGACTTCTGGATAGAATACTTCACTGAAATGGTTAACACTGAACTGTCTGGCAATACATTTCCGGTAAGTTTTTTCATATGGTCTCTTATTTGTAGTTTCGGAGATTTACTACGTTTTAGTAAGTTTGTGTTTATCACGTGCTTGCAGTTTGAAACACTATTAGTTAACTAGTTAGAAATAATGACAGTTGCAGCTTGTTTGTGAGACATGAATTGTTTGCATTTAACTTGTTGTTTTTGTTATAAATGCTTATGCTATTTTTATTATTATTATTATTATTTTGATTGTTTTAGGTACTTATTCTGGAGCCACAGCGTGTCTACATGCCCAGCTATATTCAGATTAATGACAGTACAAAAGACAGAGATCAGGTTTGCTGCTGTCAGCTTGTTTTACCCAAGTATTTGTAATAGCTTAATGTTATGTTGATATTGAGGCATAGCATAGGTTGTTAATTGATTGTTGATGTCAGTTGCTCTGATACCTTTTAACCTTTGACATTTGCATCTTCCAGAGTTTTATATCGTCAAAGAAGCGTAAGAGTGTTTGGGCTAGTTAGCATACAGACCAAGTCGGACAGATGGCTGGCTCAGTGAACTAGCCAGCGTCTTGACTAGACCAGTATGCCAGCAGTCTTGGTAACTAACAGAGCTTACTGTTACGCATAACTTGCCATTTCTTTCATAACGGTGGCAATAGCCATCAGCATTATTCACGATATGCACACCCAATACCCACCTAGGGATGATTAGGCTGAGTTCGCCCAGGTGGGCTGATTGAATGCGGAGACAGTATGAGTAAACCTGAGTATTAACCCAGCTCGAATCTGAGTAATTTTGCGACCAGCGAAACTCGGCTGTAGGCTGTAGTTTGCTATGCTGTAGTTTACTCTACTGTGATGTCAGTGCGGTGAATATGGCGTGGTGCAGGCGGTGTGCCTATGGCATTCAGTGCCCACTGCGTTGGACACAATTCATCAGTGGAAGTTTTCGCTGACGTCCGTCAAGACGCTGACGAGATGTCGTCGCAACGCTCGGTCCATGTTTCTCTATGTTCATGAGAATTCGGACGACTTTCATCTTATCTTTCCGTCGTCCGAGCATCGAGAACTGTGCTACGAGAGCATCATGGATATGAGAGATTTGGGGACAGGGTCTAGATATGGCAGCAGGAGTTTCTTTGACATTAAGCCTAATGTCATTCATGTTCGTAAAATTTGGCAGTGTTTTCCATTATATTGGTCGTTATTATTTTTAATGGTGGGTACCTGCAGTCTGCCCATTTATCTATTTTGTGGTGATAACTGTGATGATTGTGATTATAAGTGTATTTTAATTATAATTATGATTATAATTGTGTTTGTACTTTATCAACTGTTTATCAGCTAAGGTCTTAACGTTGAAAGCATTCATATTAGGCAAATTATTATTGTTACTTGCAGTTTTTTAATGAACGTTATTTGCTTTGTGGAATTACTTGGGGTTAGGCCAGTGAAGAATGTTTTTATAAGATTATGTCTATTTATCACCAAGCTAACCACATTGAAGCTGAGTTGTTATTAAATGCCAACTGAGATAGTTACATTTTAACGTGTGAATTGTTCTAGCATATCAAATGCAGAATAGAATAAAATGCTGGCAGCGCCTTTGAAGTCACGACCTAGCCACACTACACAACTCCGATCATTATTATGACAACAGTTTGTAAGATAGTTAATTGCATTGGCTGCTGATGTGACTCAGTACACATATGACGTTGATGAGAAAGGCAATCGTAACCTGCTTGGCCACGGAACCTACGGAGCTGTGTATGCTGCGTACGACCTTGACAAGAAGCGCATGATTGCTATCAAGGAAATACCAGAAAAAAACCCCGAGTGAGTTGAGTTGCTGATCTGAGCATTTACTTACGATCGACTACCAGATCAGAGTTGATATTCGAGGTGTTGTAAGTGACCAGTATGGTGAACAAAAATCCCAAATTCGTGGAATTTGTATTTTAGCATTTGCGCTGAATTTCAGCATTTTGCTCTGATTTGTTGTGAAATGTGATTTGTCAGTTCACACATACTGTACTTTTGTGTTGAAGTCCTTAAATTTCTGATGATGTTAAACATTTAGAATGGAGCCTTAGACAGTCTTTTTTACTTAACGACTTAAGCTCGATAAATTCTGTTAAATTTGTTTAAATTGTTAAATTTTAAATTTGTTAAATTTTGTTTGGGGAAATGATGACTGATCGTCATTTAGAGAGAGAAATGGATGGAGTGAAAAGTGTGAGCATTTTATGACTGTTAATTGGTGCTGTGAATTTAGTCAATTTATCTCGAGTATACCGTCAATTTTTTTGCTTTTAAACATGATTTTCATATAGGCTTACTGGGCAGTTCCGATAATAACTTCAGAGTTAGTGTTGAAATTTGGAGTCATTATTGTAATCCATTGTGTAATCTGACGAGTGGCTGATATGCAGAGAGGTGCAGCCATTACACGAAGAAATTGCGCTTCATTCTCACCTTGTTCACGAGAATATTGTCGAATACTTGGGTTCCGTCAGTGAAGATGGGTTCATCAAAATTTTTATGGAGCTTGTCCCTGGAGGTACTTTGTACTTTTTGTCTTATACCCATGTTTTTTGGTTTTTATTTAAGCGCCTTTTTAAGCGCCTAATTTCTAGGCAGAATTGGTTTTTGGTACTCTGCATTTTTTTTTATACCTGTATTTTTGCGTTTTGTTTAACATTATTTTGATTTTCAGAATGGGCGGCCAGTTTATTGAGTCGTTGGGCTCCTCTTTTGTTGTTGCCATTCTTGTTTAAATATATCTGTATGTTGATTGTTCTTTGATGGAGTTTACCGGCTGCACTGCGAGCCGTAGAGGACTACAAACAGTTCATAGCGCAACTAAAGACACATTTGTTTGATTGAAACTGCCTCGCCTAGTATATAAATCCGCTTTATTATTATTATTATTGAATTGATGATGATGATGATGATGATTTAGTGGCTCAATTTCTAGGTGGAACCATTTTTGCAGCACAGGTGATTGTGACTTTTGCTACAAATTTTTTTGTAGCGAGGTCTCTCTGTCATTTGTTTATTGTCTGTCTCGTTTGTGCACTGAATTCCGACTGATCTACTGATTGACTGATTTTTAAAAAACCACAGATTTAATTTAGTATAATCCGATTGACAAAATTTCAGCAAACTGTTCCGTGAGTTGCATTTATGGATGTTGGATGCAGGCAGTCTGACGGCTTTGCTACGGTCACAGTGGGGGCCTCTCGGTGATGAGTCAACAGTTTCCCTCTACACTGGACAGATTCTGAGAGGTCTCAAGTTTCTGGTGAGTTTTTTGCTTGTGGATGCAGTTGCTTTACTAATGCTTGCTGTACCGGTTATAATTGATAGATTAGATATCTTTGAAATGTGTTTGTACGATATTTTCTGTCAGATGTGTAGACATGTTGCACAGTTTTTACATTGATTCGCATGCTTTGCTGTTTGCTGTTTGACACTACCATATCCACCCTTCTGTTGGCAGTAGTGATAATGGTAATAACTAGCAGAATCTGTCAGCTCAGTTAGGCGATGTGGTGGTGAGTGATATCACCTTTTTGTGATTTTTGCTGTTTTCGATGTGTCACTCATTGCATGTCGCCGTTAACAAGTGTATAAACTGATGTTTTGTACATTTATAATGGTAATAACTAGCAGAATTTGTCAGCTCAGTGCTGACATATTTGCGGCCATCTGCCTTGTGTACACATACATGTAAACTTAAGTTTTTTAGCCAAATGGCCAATAGGGCAGCACACATCTCTGTTTTTAGCCTTCAACTAGACACCCGTTTTCTCCACATCAATATAGATAAGGGGTTAGTCCGCTAGTGTGCACCATATGGTTTGGTCGTTTATGCCCCAGCTTTTGCTGTTACTCAGGGCGCAGAACTACGGAGGGATGGCCAGGCTGAGTTGACATACAAACATTTTTGCACGTCACAAAAACATGTACTTCACAGTTTCGCTGGCATTTTTAGCGGTTATGCATGTGACATGTGACATGACACGTATTCATTGCAGCATGACAACAAGATTGTGCACCGAGACATTAAGGGTGACAATGTCCTTGTCAACATGTTCAGTGGTGTGCTCAAAATTTCTGACTTTGGAACTGCCAAGCGACTCGCAGGAATCAATCCTTCTGCCGTCTCTTTTATTGGTACATCATTTAGTTAAGGATTTTGATGAACTTTTCTTTGTAGTAAAGTGTCCTGTTTCATTGTTGTTCATAGTGTCTTAGTGTATTACAGGCGATTTTTCAAAATTCACTCCATATCTTTCCTTTTACCCAACCAATAGCATAAAGGCATTGAAGGATAAACTGTTAGTTTTTGCCTGTTTTTTGAATGAGTTTTATATGCTTGTTTTCTCAGCAAACTTTGTGTTTAGTTATGGTTAGACTACATGAAATTTAAACAGACAGAGTGTGCTAGACACTGATTGTTTTTTGTGCAGGTACGATGCAGTTTATGGCACCAGAGGTCATCGTTCGTGGCATGCGAGGATACAGCTACCCAGTTAGTATTAACAGAACATGCTGTCTTTGCCATTGTATTGAAGAATGACGGGCCTTTTTCTGCACCACGTTTTGCCCTGGCATATCATAATGACTATTTGCAATTTGTTTTGAAAGGCAAAGACTGATTTAAAGTTGATTTTAGTCTCTAGATAGACAGCTGACATGTGTACTCTTAGTCATAAACTCTTTACTCAGCAGCCTGCTATTACTTTTCTCAAAGTTTATAGTTATCTTTACAGCTTCAAAGTGTTATCATTTTTTGGTTGGTAGAAAATTATGGCGAACTATATGTGTAAGCAGTCTGTTACGTGACAGTTGCATGACTGGAGGTGCTTAGTTGTCGGTGAATTTTTTTTTATTTGCAAAGCAGTTTTTTGTCTGTGGTGTCATGCATGAAATAACTTGTACAAGAGTTGTAGCCATTTTGCCTGTGTTACATGCCAATACCTATAACTGTGTTTTGAACAGGCAGATATTTGGTCATTGGGCTGCACTGTCATTGAAATGGTGACTGGAAAGCCTCCATTTGCCGAGGTATGATTTAACTTCACTGTGTGATTGAAAATAACCTTTTTTTGACTATTACAAAAAATTACAGGTACTGCCACTATCTGTAGTTGTATTAGCCTTGTGAATAGATGAATCAGGTATGTAGATTACTCAAGAATATTTTGGAATAAAAATTGTACTGAATTTGTATTAACTGAAAACAAAATATCCTAACTAACTTCGACCCAGTACTTGTGTTGATATATTTCTAAAATAAATTTGATTGATTTGTTTAACGTGCATATGATTGTCAGAAATGGATATCCTGGTCTGTGAACTTCTGAACAAGAACTAAAAGACAGCTTATGACGATATCGATTTGATTAATAATACTCTGATTATTGTGTAAAGTAACGTATTGTGTAAAATTGTAACCAACCAGCAGATAGAATGTGATCTGGTTGTGTTGTAGTTGGGTTGTCCGCAAGCTGCATTGTTCAAAGTTGGCAACGACAAAATACATCCGGAAATTCCCGATTCAGTGTCGGATCATGCGCGGAATTTCTTGCTATGGTATGTGCCAATATTCATCGGCATCACACGTTGCTAAGCAGCCCGGTCACAGTGTGACTTTGAGGTGTGCAGCGGTTAAGAGAAGTCAGTTCGCATAACACCGTTATTGTTTGGTAAAGGTCAGTGATGACAGTTATTGGGATTGTAAAGTGCCGCTTAGCCTCAGGGTGACATTGTTAATCGCATCAACAAAGTTATTCATTGTTGAGCTGGGTTACTACTGAGATGCATAACCATTTGCGAGTGTACCATCTTTGTATTTGACCACGGCATCTAGGCCAACTCCGCCTGGCCATTTCCCAGTGGGTAGGCAAAATAAGTACTGGTGATGGCTATGACAATGACAAGTTGTGTGTAACAGTAGGCCCTGTTTCTGGGACTGCTGTCAGTTAAAGGTGCTAGCTGTTAAATGGAGATGGCCATCAGGTCAACTTGTGTAGTATGCTAGCTTCATTGGGCCTAACATTTGCCGGTTCAAAGCTCCCACACAGTGGACTTAGTTGTCTGTGTGAAATCTTCTTTTTAGCCGACCCTACTTAAGTAACGGTCGAGCTGTTGTCATGGTTGTCGTCCATCCGTCCGTCTGTCTGTCCATCCGTCCATCTGTTCGTGACGGATGTACTGTGGCTAAATGGTCAAGATAGGGCTTAGGTTGCTATTGATCACTAATAGGAAGTTACATACTGGCTTTCAAATGACATATAAATCGATGACCTTGGATGACTTTGAAGGCTTAGAACGCACTATGGAATGGAATGTTTCCAGCTGTAAGTGGCCATATATTGGAAATGGTGCAAGATAGGGTATGGTTACTGTTAATCACTAATAGGGAGTGGCATACGCCCTACCATATTAAATGGAAATCATTGACTTGGATGACCTTGAAGGCCGTTACGTGTTATTGCAGCTAAATGGTAAGAGATAGGGCTTAAATTGCTATTGATCAGTAATAGGAAGTCGCATATTGGGTTTCAAATTACCTGCAAATCATTGACCTTGATGGTCAGTATGCACTATTGTGGCTAAACGGTGCGAGAGAGGGCCTAGGTTGCTATTGATCATTGATAGGAAGTCACATATCAACAAGAGATTGTGAAAGACTTCTCAAATTAGCGACTGAAAACTTGTGTTGGAGCTTGGAGCTGGCAGTGGACATTTTGAACATTCACAGTGACGATAGAATTCTGTCATCTGATCATTAGTTAACTGTGCAGTTTCAACGATGTTATTGAATTGGTGTTGTAGCTTGAAATTTTTAATGCCAAAAAATTGGTGGACAGTCTTGTTAAAAAATCTATAACTTTATCATTTTTTAATGGAATCGTATTTTACTTGGCACTCAGCCATAGAACATTTCACTAATTAAACAGGTAAAACTGTACATTAAGATGCCAAACGGTTGCTGAGAAAACTGCGAAAAACTTCAGGGGGCTACATTTTTGCCGCACCCTCTACAGATATGTTCACTAATTAATGTGTTTGTTGTCTCAGTTGTTTTGAGCCTGACCCTGATGCACGTGCTACAGCAGCAGAGTTACTCAGCCATCCGCTCATCACTGGGTAAGTCCGTTATCTCTAATTGCCTGTGATTTGTGGACCTGCACAATTGTTGTCAAATGGGTGATGAAATTGTGCAAGGGATATCTGTAGTCACTTGCCATTTGTAATTGCAAAATAATTTGTGCCATTACCTGGATATCTCGTTCAGGACATGTCATACAGTTATTTATGTTTTGTAGGCTTCTTCTTTTATTCTATGCTTTTATTTGTACCACTATATAAGTTTTGTAATCAGTAAATTATACTAAAATACATTAAATGGATTTGTCGATGGCACTGTTTGCAGGCATTCGGGAGCTGCAAGTCGTAGCCAGTCTGATTCTGTGCTGTTTGATGATGGGTAAGTGTCACTACTGTCATGTCAAGAAAAGGTTAACGGATGTATAGCTTTTTATGGGAAACCCTCTCTTAGACTTATGGAACGTCACCTGCCATATGGGATCACACAGGTGATCATGCCCCTCCTTAACCTTAGCCAGACAGGCCAGTACTCGATTTACCTATCCTGGAGGGATAGAAGGCTGAGTTGATCTTGTTGGACTGTTATTTCAATGTTATATCATTGAGACATGTTAGTGTTGTGTTTCTAAGCATGTGGGGTGAGCCTGGAATGGAATAGACATGCTGTAATTTTTGCATATCATATAAAACATGTGGTATTGTTTTGTTTTCAAAATGGCAACTTTTATTCAGTGATTTAATGTTTTTAAGGAAGTGCATTTTTGTGCAAAGTTTCTGCAGCTGTCATAAATGATTTTTCTTTAGGTCCTGGCCTAGCTTCGATTGTCAACTCAGAAAAAGCCAGTGAGTTAAACAAGAAAGCAACAAAAGTAGTAGTGAACAGCAAGAATACTGATAATGTGCTCGTTTTGCATTTGGAGGGTTTGACTGTTATTTTTTAAAACTGTATAAACAGTTAAATACTATGATTTTGCAAGTAGATGTGTCTTTAAGTTTCCTTGTTTCATTGGCACAGACCCTAGCTTATGTGTCTATTGAACTGATGCAAAGTTTGAGATCACAAATCCAAAGAACTTTCGTTCTTTGTTTGTCGTTTCAGTGGAACTGCAAAGAAAAGGCGTCGGCGTCTTAGTCCACTACGAGTTCAGTGGAATCGCAGCATATCAGGTTGATTCTACTGCGAATATTACTCAGTTGCGTTTGTACTTTGTACTTTACATGTCTCTAACACCATGTCTGAAGTGGTATAACGGGTCGACAACTCCATGGGTGCTGTCATATATGATCAACTGGATGACAGTCTAGGCTTATGCTGCATTTGGTAGTGGTCGTAAATACCGTAAATATGAGTTTCCGAGTCGGAAATTTTGTTCAGTTTACCTTTTCACTCGTATTTACTACTCGGAATTTCATCACTTTCAACAGCATGACGATAATTCTGACTTCGCGACCTTGACCTTTGCAATGGCGGCTGCAGCAGACAGATTGATCCGTTTGATCGTTATTTCATGGCAAAAGATGGCTAAAACATTGCAAACACTTGGTAGATGCGTTATCTTCAACCAGACTGCCGATTGTCTGTATATTAGTGACATTTAGCACATCGATTCGTGCACCTGGCGGTTTTTGGCCTACTTTCATGCGGTATATGGGTCAACATTACCAAACGCATCCTACTTGTACTTACCAGTTGCAAATTGGTATGTACTATATTTATGAGCACTGTCGAACGCAGAATTACACTACCGACCGTCAACGACTGTAGAATAAGTGTGTTGAATGATGTTGGGAGTGCATAAATTTGCTCATGAGTATAAGCTATATAGCGACTCTTAAATTCAGGCAGCATATCTGTGGCTGTGTCTGCTGCCCATTTGTCCACTGCTTGGTGGTGTAGCATAGTGGTTAGAACGTCGGTCCTGGCCGGCGGACTTTCCTTATCCTGCGCTAGACTGATGGATGGCTGCTTGACCACTTTGTGGGTACAGCGTCCGCTATCAGTCAACCAACAAGGCCAACTCAGCCTGCCATCCCTCCGGGGTCGGTTGGGGTCGTGCATTATATGGGTTACGGACCTTTGCACAGCTGACTGGGCTGCCTGGCCGGCTGCTGCGCCAGCCTGTGTCTGCAGGCTGCACGTGGTGGCTGTGCGACCGGCGGTTCTGGTTAGTGACAAAAAGCGCATTAGAGGTGTGTATACGCAACGATGCGCTATACAAATTGACAACCTTTACCTTTTTTTTACCTTTGCAACGCAATAGTAGCTGTGCGCAGCATAACTGACACGACAGTTGTGCATAGTTTGCATGGCAGCTTGTGAGCACGTCCCACTCCTGATTGTTATGTTGTGCATGCTTGTTTGAGTTTTGGATTGTGTGCTATATTTTGTGCTGAGTGAGTTTGTGAGTTTGTGTTGATTGAAATTAGTGAAGTATTTGTTGCAATGTTTATTTTGTTTATTTATTTATGTGTTACTCATTTTTGTCTGAGGCATGGTGAGTGCTATCTGTTTGCCTTTACTCATTATGAACAGTTCTATCTGAAATAACTTTTGCAGTTTTGGGGATACAGAAAATTCTCCGTTAAAGAACACCAATTTTTTTGTTTATTTTTGTCATTTGATTACAAAAGTGTTCAATTTCAGTTTATAGTTATTGTGAGTTTTCGGTGTTATTGTTATTTTTTGTAGAAAGCAGTTCTGATAGTACTGAAGGTATTAAGTTTTGCTGTATGTTTAGTTGGTGCTGAGAATTCTATAGTTACTATTTTTTTCTTATTTTGCATTTCTATACATGTTGGCATTTAGTAGTTTTTTGACAGAAAGTAATATTTCTTCATTACTAAAAGTCTGTGTATAATGCATGTTTAGGTGCCTGATGACTGGTTGCATGTCATTTATGCTTGGTAGTACACAGTAAATGTATGCAAGCTGGAAAAAAAATATGTCAGCTTATTGCCGACATATGCAGACGTCCATGTAGAGCTGAGCAACCTTAATACTAACATTGAAAGTTTTGGCGATTTCCAACTGCGACACACATTTTAAGAGTGAACTGCACTGAAATGACTGGAGATGTACCTGGATAACCTGCGTATTACATTTCTGGCATAGAACATACATTTTTAAGAATCTAAGTTTTGATCTCTTAAACTCAAGGAGTCTTCCGTACGGAGGCCTCAAATTTTAGTACTCTTTCAAGGTGCATTAATACTTTATTGCTGTAGGCTTACACTGATTGCCAAAGTGGCAGGACCGTTGCTATCGCGCGTCACGTGAGCTTTGCTCATATTACTTGTGGTTTTTGTACGGCTTTTTGTTTTTGAGTTAGAAGCCTATACAGGACAGAGAACACATCGGCAAGACCCATAAAGTGACTTGTTAAGATGGCCGCATATGAAAGCCCAGCACAGTACTCAGCATGTCTGTCTAGCATCTGCGTTCGAGCTGATTATAGTTTTTGGTCCTGCAGGTGATCTATTTAAAAGATATTGGTATACATTTCTTAGCGTCACTGCCCTTTAGCCAGTGCCAGATAGTACTGCTTTCCAAACCACATTAAGGTAGACGTGTGAACAGTTTGACTGGAATTGCTACATGGCATAATGCCAAGGAGTCGATCTTGCATCCCGTCCATTGCATGTCTGATACCCAAACAGTTGTACCACGAAGCCATATCTACTGCAGGAAATGTCTGAGTGTTCAATACATACGTTACAAAATGGCATTTTTCTCTTAATGAAAATTCTATATGATGCGATCGTGGAACTTATTTATTGACAGCGTTTATTTTATTCATTCCGTTTGCATGTGGTTTTCTCGTTACTGTTTATCACTGAGCGTTGCTGGCTGCACCATGACTAACCAAGCATGGCTTGCTGTTTTTCTACTGTGTGTGTGGCATATTACCGTGCAGTAGAAAATTGCTTCATCTGTTGAAGATATGCTGCATGCTCGTCTTAGACAGTGACTGCTTAGGTTGTCTGTTCTTATGAAGATCATCACGTGCTATGGTACATACGATGTCGAGTCTTTTGCTTTTTGTTTTATTACAGTTGTCCATATTGTTACGGTTCCTTTGAGAGCTTAAACGTTGCTAATGTGGGTAGCACAAAGGGCGTTGGGCTTGTATGATGTTTTGCTGCAACAAGCAGACTTTTGACAGTAGATGGGTGGTTAAATAAAGGTTAAAGGTGGTGATATAGCTCTGAATGGGCAGCTCATCTCAGAGCTACGGAGCGTCACCTGCCGTATGGGATCACACAGTGTTACCTGCCACTCGACACAGGTGAACGCGTCCCGCTTTAACCCCAGCCAGATAGGCTGGTACTCGATTTACCTACCCCGGAGGGATGGAAGGCTGAGTTGACCTAGGCAGCTGGTTACATACCGAGATGGTTTACCTGCCCGCAGGCAGTCGCCCATCACAGTAGTTAACCCAGCCTAGCGTAGAGTAACTTCGTTATCGGATGAAACGCGTTACCGCTATGCCACGCCACCAGGAGATGATAGCTTCTCGAATGAGGCTAGACAAGACTGCAAGAACTCAGTTATTGTGGAGGAGACTTTAGACAGGTACAGGCACTGAGCTCGTGATTACTGCTCGTGCTGCTGCTGCTGCTGCTGCTGCTGATGATGATGATGATGATGATAACTTGTGTTTGTGTAGTTCCGGTGACGCGTCCTCAGTTGTCTGCTGTACTACATACTCCAGCTAGTGGTGCCATTGTACATGAACCATTCCAGTCACCTGCCAACAGGTACCGTATTGATTGTTACTGTCACGTCTGCCACGACTTTGTCTGTAGGGCTTATGGTGTTAACTTATCTCAGCACATTTGTGGTAGTTTTACTGTAAAAATAGCTGGGATAAATTCTTGTACTGAACTTAAAACTTTGCTCGGTCAGTCGGCTCCTTGAAGGCTTGGCCTAACTTGAAACAAGTTAATAAAGCAAGCTGATTGAACAAAAACTTGGTTGTGAAAGCAGCATCGACACTCGATAGCCACTGACATCTCGGATCTACATAGTCATAATGTGAATTTATGGATGATGTGCTTTTGGATATGCCGTTCTGTTTATTTGGAATACTCTTCCAAACGTTCTTAAATGTAGTGCACACACTTTGTCTCCTTTCAGATGTTATCTGAAACACATTTACTTCTTGTTCTGCTGGCTCAGCCAGCATGTTTGAAGTTATTTACAGTTAACGCACCATGTAGATTACTTGTTGTTGTTGTTGGCGTAGCGAGCCCGTCAAGCGCTGCCTATATGGGGGAGGGGCAGATGCCCCAAAGAGATTACTTGCTATGCTAGTTACTTATTGTATTATATTGTGTTGAGTAGAGGACCACCAACAAGTGACTGCGGATTGACTCCTCCAGTCTTCACTCCATCGACTTCCAGTAATGAAGACGATTCGTCGTTAGCACAAAGACACAAGGATCAGCTCGATGATCATGGGCTACGACCCATGCTCACTGAGTTCATCACAACACACAGTCAACAGGCCAGCTTTTTTACCACACTGTATTGTGTGTGACTGATCATGGATTGTTTTGCAGAAGTTCTAATAGGCCACATTATCGGTGTTGCCTGTCCGTCCGTCTGTCTCATACAGGCTTCTAACATGAAAATTAAAAAGCATAGAAACATCAGAACAACTGTGGGAACGTTTCACGCTATGCAGTGACACAGCATGTTATATTTTATGTTAATTGCAGTTAAAAACAATTATTGGTCGTATATAAATGTACTTAATTGCCTTCTTTACGACAGTCGTGATGGAATTTTAGCCACATGGGCCATGCTTCATCAATTGTTGGTGACATTGAGAAGCTTAAGGCTGGTTATTATTTTTATGCATGTTTTTACAATGTGCCGTGTTCTTAGATTTTGTTCTGAGTGCTAGCGATTGGCAAGTGTACAGTGATGGGAAAAAATTCAGTCAACTTGAAAACAAAAATAACGTTGCATAGAAAAAATGTTGTTGCTGCTGAAATTTGTGCTCCCACGATGATTTGATGATGAATGTGTTACTGTACATGTGAGGTGAATGCTAAATGCTGCTGCGTGAATGTTGCAGATCTGTGAAGAGTGGTCGAAACAGATTGAACCTAAGTGTGGTCTGACACAGGTAAACAGCAGTCTCACTTTATATTCTTGTTTTGATTACAGTTCAAGAAATTTGAGCTAATGCCCACGAGATGCACGAAAGCCTATAGCAGTTCCTGTTCGAAAATTACTTCAGACTATCTCCAGCCAGTTCGTCGCAGTTCATTCTTGGAGTGTGCGCTGCAGCCGAAGATTGCAAAAAGGCAATAAAACCCCTTATTTTTGGATTTCAGGGTCTTTCAAATTCATCGATGTTGATATGACTAAAAAGCTTGTCACTAGGGCTTGTTGGTGTAAGCAGCATGTCCATGACTATCTGCAACCGTTTTCATGGTAGACTGGCCAACAACGGTAAATTAACGACTTAGTTGGTACTGCTTTTTGATGCTGTCATGCGCAGGTTTTCTTAAATTCAGAAGGTCAAGACTTGGACCATTGAAATCCACGTTCAATGCTGAAAATTTCATATGCAGCTTGTCTTGGTCTGTCTTTAGTGAATTCGGCGCAATTCGCTGTTGAAATGTGTCTTGCAGCCCAAAATTGCCAAAAAATCCATAAAAACCCCTATTTTCATGTTCAGGGTCATCCAAGGTCATTGCTTTCATTGGCAACTGAAAGCCCATGCATGACTTCCTATTAGTGATTAATAGTAACCTACGCCCTATCTCGCACTGTTTCTGAGACACAGCGACTTATTTTCAAAAAATCTTAAATTTTCCCTACCCCCTTTCATTTAGCACTCTTGCTCAGGGTGACTGCTTTCAAATTTATGGAAAAGCTTTACGGATCCTGAAACTAGAATCTTCCAGGCAACCGACGGTGACGACTTGGTGACCTTAGCTTGCACCGTTTTTGACTGATCCACCCGTGTGACGGACGGACGGATGGACAGACGGACAGAATTGCGATGGCTAAGACGCGCTATAGCAGTACCTGCGTTCGCACGTAAAAATTTAGTTTATTTTAACTCATTGTTTTTTTTGTACTGATAATATTGGAGGAATCATGTGCAATAAAATGTAAGAGTTGCTGTTTTCTTGCTTAAGGCATGACACTGCTTAGTTTAGTCTGTGAGTAGTGAACATTTACAATTGTTCTGCCATAACCAGAAACACTTTGAAAATTCAGTCAGTTGTTTTAAGATACCATAGTGTGACAACTATGACGTCTTTGCCTGCATTTTGATGATCATGGAATAACTCTACATAAATAACGATGTGTATAGCTTTTACACTCGCCTCTCTCAAACGTAATCTTAAGACTTATTATTATCAGTCTACTTATCTTGCCCCATAGCACCCCTCTCCAATGCACCCTGATTCTCTTGTGAGATTTTGGTGCTATATATAAATTGGCACTTATTTACATACTTATTTACTTACGTGTAATGCCAGCTTAATATTTGTGATTGATTTTTACTTGTTTCTAATTTTTGTATTTTTGTTAGTTTTATTAGTTTGACATAAAAATATTTTAATAAACTTAGTGACCACATCTGTTGTCCAAAGCCATTTTAGTGGTGCTGGGGTTCACACAATTATTGCCAAGAAACATGATAACTGTTATTCTAGGTGATTCTTTTGCATGTTGCCTCACATAGGCCTACATCAACATACAGACTAAGCAGGTGCATGTTTCTACATTTTGTTGCAGGAGCAGCTTGATAGGTTGTTGCATGGGTTGAAAGAATACATGCGTCATAAAGACCACAAGTCTTTGGAGACGCTGCTTAGTAAGTCATCCCAGCTTTTTCCAGTTTGTGTCTTGATGAGAATTGCTACTTTGTCATTTGATGCGATCGTGTGACTACTTTAGGTATCTTGTGGCTCGCTTGTTTTTTGAAATTGTTCTTGATTTAGTTGGGGAGGAGAAACTTTGTCAATTGTTGCAGAAGCTTCTTTTACATGCTGGATGCACTCTATATTATGTCACTGGACTTAGAGTGTTAGGGCACTGAAGAAATTGGCATTTGATAATGCTTCCAAGTTTTGAAAATGTTTGCAGTGATAACCGAGAAGTGAAACGCTGCACTGCAACTGCTGGAGATGTATCACAGTATTATCAACAGTATTATCAGCAACAATGCCGTGCTGCATTAGTAATATATCACTGTTTAGGCACACATCTTTTCTTTTTTCTCATACTCATACTCATTTAAAGATTTCATGGAGGCTGATATAAAGTCAAGTCAAACGTGAATTTGCGTAGTGCATCATCGTTAACATTAACGTCTAATGCGCTTGGCGGTCGATCGAGTGTGAATACTGCATGTTTATAGTGTCCGCTAGAAGTGAAACTGCTACGGGTCTGGTGATGACAGTGCTGGTGCAAATTGTTCAAGTCGTCAGATGGCAGATTTTCTGATGGTTAATGCTGACGTTTGCTGATGTCATTGTTGGTGGGCTTCCACAATTCGTCGTTGCACATGAATCGGCAGGTGTACGTTTTGTGCACACTGGTCAACAAGGCATATCATCACGGTCGAATGCGTACAATTGCAGACATGCATACACTCGGCCACGGCAGCCTGGCTTCGCAGCAAGCACGTCCAAGTCCAACATGTTGGCCAGCATGTTGTCAGCATACAGCAAGAAACATCGAGTGTCAACGACGGATAAAACATGGCGTCAAATCAGCAAACCAGAACAACTAAACGGAACACCAGATGTATCACTACAACACTGCAAAGTATCATGCCTCAAAACACACTCGTGCCATAGCAAAACACTAAAACATGCAGCACGTCCCGAAATACGCCTCACGCTGCAAGCAGCGCACACAGCTCACTGCTGTTTGACTAATTTAGGTTTGATTTGCTTGGGGGTCAATTTTTGTGGTCCTCAGGTTAGAGATAGTTTTACATTGATAGGTTTGCATAGTAAGTTTTAACTAGGGTATGCAGATTTGGTTATGTTTTTAATAAAACATATTCTGTTGTGTTTTTTGTGAGCTACTGTGGAGATTTTGTTGCCATTAATGATACCGTTGTCTTGTTTACTTTGATTAAGATTCGCTGCGTGAAGATACGAAAGCCGATACAACAGCATGGGATGAACTTCAGCTGGCTATATCCGTTTTTGCAAAACCGGTGAATTTACTGTTGAAGTCGTATCACATTGGTTTATTTTAACCATTTTAACATGTTTATATGCTCTGCATTTTGACAGTGCTTAAATAAACGAATATTGTATTGTATTGTATTGCTTATCTACACTGTGGTCCATAAAAAACGTGCCACTTTTATTGTTTGAATAGCTTCATTAAACATTGGCTGATCTTAATAATTTTTGGCGTGCGACATCAGGAAAGAATTTGATTTGACTGAAGTTTTGGCCATGTCACTTTAATACTGTCGCTACACTTTCTTGTGAAATGCAGAAGTCATAGTTTGGCCATTTGCAACAATGAATTTATGCTGGATAGCACACGTGTCAGCTCAGAAATGATTAACTGAAAAGCGACAAACACGATTGGCAAATATTGTATCTTATAAACTCACACGTGTCACATCACATCCTCTTTATTACAGCATGTGTTCAAAATGTTCTCCCCCAGCGCGAATGCAAGCGGCAAAGTTTCTCACTGACATTGTGCGCTTTATAAATTAAATTTACTTACTTAGTTACATTGACACCACTCGCAAACAGCAGGCTTAACAACCTACATTTCACAAGGTAGTGTAGCAACAGTATTAAAGTAAGATGGCCAAAAGTACACACATTTACGTAGAGTTAATGTTGCAAGTCAAAAATTATTAGAATCAGCCCATGCTGCACGGAGCTATTCAAAAAATAAAAGTAGCACGTTTTTTATGGACCACGGTGTACTGCTCTGCTGCTGCTGCTGCTGGTGGTGTTAGCAAGTAAGCAAGAAATGGAATCTTAGGTTTGAGGGCTGTGACATGCGTTATGTTGTTATGCAAATACATTTTGGTACATGAGCAGTGATGGCTGGTTGCTCTTTTCTGATAGCATGTGTCAGCGTCACTTGAATCTGGGTTTCTGTCCTGTCCTTCAAACTTTCTCATGAGTTCCAGGGTTTGCTGCATCATTTTTGATTTTTGACTGCAAGATGCAGATTATTTAGCACCATAGAGACGTTTGTGCATAACCATTTATTGTTGACATTATGTCTTCCGTTGCTCTATAAGCTCTTCCTCTAATTGCAAAGATGCCCATTTTTCAGCCTCACTGTTTGGGGTCTGTGTCACTTTCCCGGCAAAATATTTTCCCACCCTTCTTCCACTGACTGGCTGCTGCTGCTGCTGCTGTTGATGATGATGGCATTGACAGCAGTTGTCTTGTAGGTGACGAGTGTAGTTCGCAGTGGTGATATTCAGCTGCAGCCCCATCACATGTTTGCAGTCAACCGGCTCCTTGATGACGTCGTCCATGCAGCTATTCACATCGTCAAGCCGGGTTCGTTTCTTTTCAACATCATCTTGCTTTTTCAGCAGAATAGTGGTTGTTCAAACAGTTCTGTCTTGATTGGTACCGTGTCACTTCTGTCAACAGACTATGGAATAAACTGACTGTTCAATGTTTTCTGTCCGCAGATCTTTCAGTCAGTAAGTTTGAGTGGCACCCTTTGTATTTTTGTGTTAGTTAAAATTGCACAGTGACTGTCATTTTGACTACTTTCAGTTTTGGCACAGTTGTTGAAAAGTAAACTTTAGAAATTGCTGTAGCAGTAAATTTTTAATTGCAGTTACTTTTCGGTCTGAAGCTTCAAGATAACTTGATTGATTTTACTTTGCCAGTTGTGGCTGTTAGCTAAAGTTAGCACTGTATAACTAGAACGCAGTCAGAGACCGCAGACCTCTGCCAACGCCATGTTGTTCGCCAGGTGGCGTCACCATATTCGGTTTGGCAGCGGTTTCCCTTATGCTCCATTGAAAGCAATGTTAACGAAAATTTCAAAGTGATCCAGAATCTAGGATTCCTTTCCGATCACCCCCAAAATTGAATCACTTGTAGTTTTTGCCATTCCCGACATTCTCAGAAAATTTCAGAAAGATCCGTCATAACTTTTTGAGTTATCTTGCTGACACACAGACAAACAAACAAACAGTCTGGCAAAAACATTACCTCCTTGGCGGAGGTAATAACTGCTACTATAATGCAGTCTTGCAAGAAATACACTTTGACGGTAGTATGAAAACACGTTCTATTTGCTTTTGATGACATTTTAAGAAAATTGAAAACAGCTTTTTCACAATTCATTCTTTTGGAATTTTTTTCCAGTGTTTTTCATGTTCTTGTAATGTTTGACAGAATAAGTAACACTTAGATTTGTTTGTTATATTTCATTTTGTAATGAAGTTAATACCTATGTAGCAAATTGTAGAAATTTGAAGTTTGTACACCGTCTCCCAAAATTAGTGGCTCCCTGCTTCAAACACGCCTAATTCAGTTTGTAGTTCATGGATTTCAACGAAATATTGTACACTCCACTATCTTAACATTACTTATTGTCACACCCATTATGACGTATGCACTTTACCGTGTGTGCTCAGTGTAACATTATTATGATATCAGATTTTGTTTACGTTAAGCTTACGGTCAGTACGTTATTATGACAAAGGGATCAAGCAGCAGCATACCCACCTTAAACTAAGAGCTTGCCTTGAGGCTAAAAGTGGCCATTTTGCGCTCAAACCTCAAATGCTAGTTCAGAATGATTGTCTGAAAGACTGTTTCAAATTTAGCGAAAATCTGTAAGGTATTAACGATTTTACAGTAACTTATCTGTAAGGGGGCTGCTAATTGTGGGACACGGTGTAGTTAAGACGTTTTGCCATAGTCAGCTGCAAATATGATGTTTTACCATTCTGCCCTCAACTTGGGTGTTTTGACACTATTATTTAGTGACAAATGTCTTTAATTTTAATTTTTTTTGAGCTGCTTGGATTGACTGATTCTGTCTGTGTGACTAGACCTGCCATCAAGCAGTGCAGGTGCGCCACCGAGTACTGCCGATGACGTGTCAACCATGACATCAGGCGTATCAACGGTCGACTCAGTCAGTCACCAGTCTCCGCATCTCGACACTGCAAAGAGCCGAGAGCTGCAGATGCAGGTCAAAGAGATGCAGCACGAGAATCAAAGGTGACTGATGTATGTGGCATTGGTTATGTGCTAAGGTTCACTGGTGTTTATAACTCTTTATGCGAGCTCCCTCAGAGCTGTGGAGCATTACCTGCCATATGATATCACACACCATCACTTGCTACCAGGCCCAGGTGAATGCTTTAACCCTATCCAAGCAGGCTGCTACTTGATTTACCTACCCCGGACCGGAGGGATGGAAAGCTGAGTTGACCATGATGGTTGGTTATAATATCGAGATGGTTTACCTCTTTGGGGACACTTGATAGCGACTCAACCGGGAGTTGAACCTATAACCAGTTAATTAGTTAATTATGCAAAGCCCTATCACTATGCAGCGAAGCCAACTGTGTCTCAGTGTCTCTGTGTGCATCTCAGTAACAGGTAGTAGTTGCTCGAACAGAATTGTTCATTTCTCCTAATTTATGTGATGTTTTAGTCACGTTTATGCATGCTTGTTGATGCAGAAGGAAAGAGGATATGCAGGTTTAGAACATAAATTGTTATTTGTGATTATATTGTTCATACGCAGTATACATTTTTTAGTAAAAAGCAGCTATTTTATTGCACTCACTGCTTTTACTGTTACAAGAATAGACAGAGTTAAACTGAAATTTAGGACATTGCGGGAACTATAGCATACTGAAATTTACCCAATACAAGAACTACTTACATACTTAGATTTAGTTCTTCCCATTCAGTTCAGTGCTGAACATTCGTAGACGATTTGTCTCCATTTGGCACCATTGCTCAGCAGTCGTTTTGTCACTCCAATTTTATGCTCATCACCTCCAGATCTTTTTTTTCACTGTGTCTTGCCATGTTCTCTACAAGAATTAGCTGCAGTAAAATTTTAAAACAAAGCATTTTAAAATTATTGCCATAAATCGCCATATTTGTGATACACTCGTTAAGCTGTTTGTCATAAGCCAGCCAGGCCTCATGAATATGCATTGCTGTGATGCTGTTGAGTACAGGTTGCTTCATCTGCTGCTGGACACACAGAAGTCATACAACGATCTTCTGCTCAGCTGCGTGACGTCTATACGATCTCAGTCGCAACTTCTCAGGTACCAGGAAGCATTTGTTAGCCACATCTCATCATTGCCTCCCTCATAGCATCATTTGCATCCATTAGAGCTGGTAGTATAATCCACTGGTCTCAGACTCTCGGACCCAAAACATGTTATTTGCAGCCTGCAGTGAAGTGTTTGAAATGCCAAAAATTTTGGATAAAAAGTCGTTTTATTCATTTATTATTTCCATCTGTGCTTTTCGGAGAGAATATTTTAGTGTAAATTGTACTAGAAGTTGTCTGGCGGCCGAACTTGCTTAAACTTTAGCAGACCACCTAGCTTCATGTTGACACTGGTCAAAATTCCTAAGTGTAAGAGCTTTCATTTGGTTTGGAGTCTTGATATTAATCTAGAAACTGTCTTAGTGTTGATTGCAAATAACTTGTCAGTTTCATTATTGGAAATGGCTTTGCTTGACTCAGCAGTTAGGGCATTGGATACGAGACCGAAAGGTCCACGGTTCAATGCCCAGTTGATGCACTACTAAGTAACAGCCTTAGGCAAGTTGTTCACACCTACCTGCCTGTGTAGGTGCAAGTGTCTAGTGGTTAGTGTCGACTCGTAACTTTCAGGTTGCGGTTTGATTCTCACTGCCGTCATTTGCAAGCAACCTTGAGCAAGTTGCTAACCTACTCTGTGCTCAGGCCAACTCAGTTTCCTACCCTTCGTGGGACGTGAAATGAGTAGTAGCTTACGGGCTACGGGGTGAAGGCCTAGTGTGGCTGATTGGGGCGGTGGTATGTCTGCTAGCTGCAAACCGCGAGTCCAGTTGTTCGTTCGCGCGGGCAAAGGATGGCCGCATAGTGCGCTGCGGTATCATTAGCTCATGCCAATCAGCCCTTATTTCCAAGATTGTAAAAGCGCTTCTGGTCTTGAGTCCGTCTCATGTAAGAAGCGCTATAGCAAGTGCTGGACCTTACCCTTTTTTACCAATGTAAAGTACTAGTCACAAATGATACAGATTGAATGTTGTTGTAGGTCTCACATGCCGGAATGTCCAACAGCAGCCGACTCAGACCAGCAGTCTTCTGTTACTGCAGATGCATTATCATCATCCATTAGCTGTATGCTATTCTGCTCTGTTCTGCTGTTATTATACAACTTTTGTACTGTGTACTGAAGGCAGTGGCTTGATCCCAGTACGCTTCATAAAGGCACTTTTCTAACTTATGCCAATACAAGATTATTTGAAGGCATAAAGGTATCGGCATGCCACTGACAGTTATATCTCGTTGAGCTATTTCCAGAAGCATTCAGTAAAGTTTACCTTATGCACCAAAACCATTATTGGATGGATGTAGTCTGTTTGGCACCCTAGTAATAAAAGTTGAATACTACCCAGACTTTTGAGTTGGCTGTAGATGCGTTGACATATAAAATTTCTGTTAGCATTTTTAAGCAGCCTATCATATTGTATACCTTTACTTGCCATTTGCTGCTGGGGACTGTCTGATTAAGCTTTTGGGTGAAAGTTGAAATATTTAGGTGCTTTGCTCATAGAATAATATTTTGATGACAGGATGGATGTGTGCTGTGCAGCCTGTCTATGTAGTGTTGTATCAGTTTCAAAAGTTTACTTTTGGGCTTCACTTAGTGATCATTCTGGAGTGGCCCCAGGAAAGGGGGAGCTTAAAAACAAGTCCTGCATGTTTGTGATTATGACAGAGTCTAATCGCTCTCCATTTCATTAGCGATTCGTTGGCTTGCCAAAACTCAAACTTTTACTTTCCTTATACTTATTTAACTTCAGAATGTTTTGCATTCATCATTTTGCTCCTATTATTCATTATTGGTGACAGGTTGGTACTTTCATTAGCAGCTGATTTGGTTTTTGTCATTGAATTTCAGCAGTGGCGGCAGCGCTGCTTGCAGAGCAGCAGAAAATCAGTGATTGGCTGGCTTCATTAGGCGTCAGTGAATGCTCCATTAACACAGTCAGTTCTCACTCATTTTTTTTCCGAGCCTGTTTCCAGCAAGACATTGCACCCTTCTGGAAATCATACTTGTTGCTTAAATCGAATAGTGCACTTATCAGTGTAATTTGGCACTGGCCAAAAGGTAGTAATACCTTGCAGTTGGAAAGTATAGCACAAGTAACAGTACGAGCCTTGATTACGCCACGTGCAGGCTGCACTGTTTCATTGTACTTTCCGGAGAGGATGCGCAGCTTAGGAACAGAAATGTGTGTGTACGTTTGCATCATGTTTCATAAAATGATACTGTTTTTTGACACTGCCATAATTCTGTTAAACTACCTATTGCTGTTTTTGCTGTAATCACACTGCATTGTAAAGAATTTGTTGTTACTTTCTGTGTGAAGTAACACCAGTATGATTAGTATGATTACAGAAAAAAACAGCAATAGATGGTTTAACTGTAGGCTACACTGCCATTTTGGGAATATCCTGCAGTGTTATATATGTGCAAAAAATGTTGTCTACAGGATTTAAATAAGTTTGCATCATTGCTGTGTCATTAACAGATTATTGCTGAGCGATACACGTTTTACCATCTACTGAATATTGTCACCAGAGAAGAATTGTCCAGATTATGTATCAGGTATTAATGCCTATTTGGTTTAGGTTATTACATGTTTCATTTTTACGCTCGAAAGCAGAATGCTTCGCGCGTCTTTGCCATCGTCTGGGCGTCCGTCTGTCCGTCCGTCACACTCGTGAGGTGTATCAAAACGGTGCAAGCTAGGATCACGAAATCTTCACCGTGGACTGCCCTAAGGTCTCTAGTTTATCGTGACAAAATTTCGTGCCACTGGGTGCAGGGGTTCTCCTCGAACGAGGGCGTCGAAGAGGGGTACCCCCCTTAAAAATACGTCATTTTGCCGTTATTGGCTTGAATAATGTGAAAACGGTTGCAGATAGGTACATACATGCTGCTTATCATAACAAGCACTGGTGACAGGCTTTTGGGATTTATCAACATCGATGACCTTGAACGACCTTGAACCCCTCAAAAAGGGG